>Ga0115002_10005624_pt1 | contig 14695 bp, 6 predicted proteins | sample ArcticOcean_MG_C_8_FD_89576 | JGI IMG/M metagenome (GOLD analysis project Ga0115002, IMG submission 89576) | Marine microbial communities from western Arctic Ocean - ArcticOcean_MG_CB11_86 | ecosystem: Environmental > Aquatic > Marine > Oceanic | place: Arctic Ocean: Canada Basin | collected... | reverse complement strand
TGTGATTGGCCTGGACTCGACTCGCTGGAATGCGGGTGAAATCGGGGTGAGTTTCCGGCGGGAGGAACTGAGTCAACTCGTCGTTGTTGTCGAGTTCGTTGCCGTCGAGTTCGTTTCTGTTAATGCTACTTGAATCGGCCGGCAAAACGACTTGCCCGCTGCCAAACGCTGTTGGAAACGTTATCACATCGCCGAACTTTTGCGAGAACTCTGTAAAGTCAAATACGCTCACGCCGCCATCTTTGTTGAGGTCCACGTATGCGGGCGCAAGTCCCGGTGCGACGGGTTGGCCAAACCAATAACCGAATGTCGTAAAATCGAAAACGCTGATTCCGCCATCGCCGTTGTAGTCGCTGGCCAATTTGTAAAAGCCGTTTTCTTGACTGCCAACGTAGTTAAATGCATCTCCCGTAAGGCCATCCTCGTTTCCGTCCAATGCGGCACCGGACGTACTACTCAGCGATGGCAATATGTTCAATCCATAAACCCCATCGGGTAATTCAAACGCCGAGAACTCGAGGCTTATCGTATTGCCGTTGACGCTTACAAATGCAGGATCGAGAGTCACGTAGTGAGGAGGATTAGCGTTACTGTCTACGCCCAAACAAATCAATTCGATGTCTTCGATCTCAAAATCGATGTCTTGATTGAAGCGGATTTCGACGTTGCGTAGATCGCTTCGCTGTTGATGCCAACTGGTTGGAGGCGTACGTTCGTCGAGAGGTGGTGGGTCGACGATAGTCTCGTTAAAAGTGACTGCCTCGACAGCCAGCGGATACGCAACACTCCATTGTTGATCGACGGGAGGATTGTCGTAAAGACTCTCTCGACCATCGGGCCAGACGATCCGGGCTTGTTGGATTGCAGCTTCTCCTAAGCCGAAGTGAAGCGCCATTTGGTTGCCCGCTCCCAAACTGGAACCAGACTTTACTTCCTGCATCAACGTGCGGCCATCGTCGAGTTCAAGATAAACGCGACCTCCTATTCCATCTCGATTGACATTCCCCGTGCCGTCAAGCGAAACGGACAGCCAGTGATTGTCGCTATCGTCACCACAGGTATTGCGCAGCAATTTGTATTCGTTGTTATAGTTGGCAATGGCGAGGTCGAGCCATCCATCGGAGTCATAATCGGCGTAAGCGACTCCAAAGGTCGTGCCGGTATCCGAAGCTACGCTGCCGTTGGAGATATCGTTAAAAGTTCCGTCGCCGTTGTTTTCATAGAGCCGGTTTCCCGCATTGGGGGAACCAGGCGAAACGGCCAGGAAAATATCTAAGTGACCATCGTTGTTGTAGTCAAAAAAGACACTTCCCCAGTGCGTGGCGTCATAGCTTGTACCAGTTTTATCGGTCACTTCATTAAATTTCGTTTCGCCTTGGCTGGTAGGGTTTTGTAATAAGAACGTCGGGCCGATATTGGAGAAATAGTAGTCTAGGTCTTGGTCGTTGTCGTAGTCTCCGACTGCTAAACCCATGCCCCACACTTCGGTATTCGTCTCGGTCTCGACTGAGACATCTGTAAATGTCCAGGCAGCCGTTTCACTGGGGCCATCATTTCGCCACCGTAAGTTTCCGTACAACTTGTCATTCACGACGTAGATATCAAGGTCTTGATCGTTGTCGTAGTCCACGAAGGTACCGATAAAACCCGCACCGCCAGTTCGGTAACTTAGGATGCTGGTGACATCCGTGAAAGTTCCGTCACCGTCGTTCATATAGAGTTTGTCATTGCTTGTGCGGTGTCCACCAGGACAGCCATCGCAAATCCAGTTGGTGACAAATAAGTCGAGAAATCCGTCGCCGTTGAAATCTCCCCACGACGCCGATTCGCCTCGTCCCAAATCGCCGACTTCTGCAGCAGCGGTGACGTCTTCGAAACCTTGGCCCGCGAGGTTGCGGAAGAGTGTGTTGGCGCCGAAATTCGAAACGTAAATGTCGTCCCAACCGTCGTTGTCGAAGTCGCCAAAAACTGCCCCGCCGCTATTCTGGGATGCCAATGAAACATCGTCGTTAAATGGTGATACCGCAAAAGAGCCATGGCCTTGATTGGTATACAACGTGTTGGCACCAACTCCGTTGGTAAGGTAGAGATCGAGATGACCGTCGTTGTTGTAGTCACCCCAAGCCTGTCCCACCGCCATGTAGTTGACGTCCAGTCGAGCTGTGTGTGTTGCCACAATCGCATCACTTACCTCGAAGTCGCAAGCCAACATTTGCCGGAGCAGATACTTCGCAAAGTCACCGATCCAGATGAGAGACCAATCATCACTGCGATTGAAAAGAGTGGCGGGGAAATTTACTACGACGACATCCGCACGCCGGGAAAATTCCGCTCGGTGAAGTTGGTTACGTTTCTTAGCGATGCGAAAGCTGATCTGGACTCTGTGGCGAAGTTGAAAAGCGTTCAGAGCGTCGGACTCACTCGCAATTCCGTCCGCGACGTTTCAGCATTGGCGAGTTTGCCGCACCTCAAGCGATTGGAGTTGCTCAGCACCCGAGTGAGCGATATCAGACCGATAGCGAAAATGAAATCGCTCACTTCACTTGGACTCTGCGGCACAAAGGTTCATGACCTAGGGCCATTGGCTAATCTCGATTCGCTTGAAGCCCTCGACCTAAGCAATTCGCAAGTTCGTGATATCGCTCCGCTCGTTTGAAGAACCTCGCTTACCTCGATCTCTCCGAAGTGCGAGTGAGTGATTTGTCTGCACTTGCGAAACTTACCAATCTACAAAGCCTTAATCTTCGCGCTAGTTCCGTTAGTAACATTGAGGCACTTGCGGGTCTCAAGAAATTGAAGATCTTGAATTTGGAGGATTGCTCGGTGAAAGATCTCGAACCGATCTCTGCGTTGTCTTCTTTGGAACAGTTGAATCTGTCCGGCACTGCTGTAGTCGACGTAACGCCAATCGCGAACTTGAAGAATCTCAATTGGCTTGACTTGTCTCGAACCAAAGTGGCCGATCTAACGCGGCTCAACAAGCTCGACAAAATCTGGCCGCTTTCGCCAGGATTCGTGCCCGACGCACTGAGGAAGAAACAAAAAGACTAACGCTGCTAACTACCGTCGACTTCTCCTTCTCCTTCTCCTTGTTCTTCTCCTTGTTCTTCTCCTTGTTCTTGTTCTTTCTTTCTTCTTCGTTCTTTCTGCTGACTGCTACCCGCTTCTTTGCTAACCGCTACTCACTTCTTATTCCCAATACAAAACAGGTGTTTTTCGCCCCGGAAGAAGAAGCGGTTTTGCGAGATGGCGGGCGAAGCGTAACAAAACTCACCAAGTTTATTTTCTGCAACGACTTCTAGTTTATCTGGATTCGGTCGCACGATCTTTACGACGCCGTCATCGGCCAGAAAGTGTGCCAAACCATTGGCAGTCGTTAAGGACGCGCTGTAGTGACGGCCCATACGGTCCTGCCAAAGTCGATTGCCAGTGGCAGCTTCAAAGCAGTTAGCCGTTCCTCGATCGTCGGCCACAAATAGATAGTCACCGACGAGTACGGGCGAAGGGACGTAGCATTTGGCTTCTTTGGAATGCCAAGCGACATGCGTTTCGGAGACGTCGCCGGAGCCGTTGGGGCGAATGGCAATGACGTGATGAGTCGGAAAGCCAGCGGCCATGAAAAAGAACTTGCCGTCGTAAACCATCGAAGCGACGAACTGTTCTGTCGGTCCTTCGATCCGCCAGTGGGTTTTGCCGTCGGCTGGATCGAGGCTGATGACTGACTTGCTTCCCGAAAGAACCATCTGAACTTTGCCATCGATCTCGCGAATGATCGGAGTGGCATAGCTGCGTGTTTTGTGTGCCCGCTTGACGCGCCATCTTTCCGCGCCCGTTTTCTTATCGAGGGCGACGATGTAGGAGTTGCCGTCGTGGTCGCCATTGATGATGACGAGATCTTTGTAGACCACGGGACTGGCGCAGTAACCGTGAGCACTGATAAACTCGCCCGGCTGAACCGTCCATAAACGGTTACCTGCAAAGTCGTAGGCAGCGGTAACCATTTTGCCTGGTGTAACTGGACGCTTCGAACCAACGTTCGGCGCAGGAATCGTGTGGCCATCCACTTGCAGAAACGATACGTAAACTCGTTCGCCATCGGTTGCCGGAGTGCTCGAAGCGAAACTGTTTAGAGAGTGTTTGGTTTCCAGTGGCGAAGTGAAAACCTTTCGCGTCCACAGGACCGTCCCCTTTAAGTCGAGGCAAATGAGAACTCGGTCTTTAGTTTCTTCCAGGCAAGATGTCACAAAGACTCGATTGTTCCAGACTATTGGAGAGGCATGTCCCTTGCCGGGGATCGCCACCTTCCAAAGAATGTTTTCACCCGTTTCGCCGTCCCACTTCTGCGGCAAATCCGTTTCCAAGCTACTACCATCTCCGCGAGGACCGCGCCAACCAGGCCAGTTCTCCGCCGAGCAGAGACCAGACGAAACCAACATAACCAACATCGCAAAAGCAAATCGTTGTGGCTGACGCATTTAGAAATCTCCATATTGCTGAGTTTCGGACCGGAGCATTATAGTAGATGCGAACACAAGGTGTTATGCGATGCGGTGCAAGTAGGTCAGAGTGATCTGCTAGAATTGCGCGAAAGATAACAAAAAGACAGCTTTTTCGACGAACATAGATAACTCTGATGTCACGTCGTTCCAGTTTGGCCAAAAACTAGATTTTTTGATGGGATACCTGTGACTATTGAAGACATGCTCGATTGGGATCGCGACGACTTCGAAGCTGCATTGACGCTGTTTACACAGGAGATTGAACGTCATCCGGAAACTTCGATCAACTACACAAATCGAGCAGCCGCGTATCACCGCAGAGCTGACCAGTTCTCGGTAATCGAGGATTATCACTTGGCGATCAAAGATTACTCGAAATTCCTTGAGCTTCGTCCGGACAATTCAATCGTGTTCGGACTTCGCGGGGAGGCGTATTGGGCCGCCGACTCTTACAAGGAAGCGTTCGCGGATTTCACCAGAGCGATTCAGATCGATCCCAATAATATTGACGCTTTGCTCTCCCGAGCCGAGTTGCAATTCGAGCACGATTCATTCCCTGCAGCAATCAAGGATTTTTCTGAAGTCCTGCAACAGGATCCGAATAACGTTCGAGCTCATTTTGCCAGCGGTGTCTGCTTCATGGAGTTAACAGATGCCGAAAACGCGTTCGCTGGATTCAATCGAGCAATTGAACTCGAGCCAGATCACAGCGATGCGTTCTGCGATCGCGGATATTTGTATTGTATACTGGGTGAGCACGACAAAGCTTCGGAGGACCTGAATAATGCTATCCGTCTCGACCCAGGTAATGCTTTTGCTTGGAACAACCGCGCGTTGAACTACACGTTAACTAATGATCTTGAAGCCGCGATGAACGACTATTCCAAAGCAATCCAACTCAACCCCGACTACGCTCTGGCGTATACCAATCTTGGAACAATTCAAGCCGAATTGCGAGAATTCGAGAAAGCAATCGACAATTACAACAAGTCAATTAGTCTCGATCCTAGCGACGCCGTGACCTTTTACAACCGTGGCAAATCGCACCTCGCTGTCGGCAACGAAGCCAAGGCAACCGCCGATTACGAGCAAGCTTGCAAACTCGATCCGTCTCTAGCGGGAGAGTAAGTCGGAGAGAAAGACTCTCACAACGGAATCAAACTGCTCGCGTTTCTATTCCGCAATTTCAGGTGTCAGCGTAATCTCTTTTAAGTCCATTAAATAGCCTTTGAGCGGTTGCGCGGCTTGGGCGCTTAGTTGGAATGTGCCTGCTGGTAATTCGATCGTTCCAATCTTCGCTTGGCGATAGTTGTCCCACGAACCCGACGATTCGATTTTGTGGTCAAGCTCCAAGCCGTTGATGGAAATTTGCACGGTATTGCCAGCTGTATCGGGATTGCAGGCATAGTCGATTGCGACGCTGTACTTACCGGGCTTGGGAATCTTTAAATCCCAGACCGCTCGATCGTCAATGTTTCCCCAGAAGCCAAGATTCTTGTAGCCGGGTTCAAACACGATAGTCGGTCCGTAGATGCTGGTCCGTGTCGACGCTAGTTGTAGAACACCGTTTTCGTCTGCCACAACGAGTTTTGGGTCGTTGCCCGGAAACTTCTTATTCGGAACGACAACCGTGCGAATGTATGCAATCAGGTGGTCCATGTTCTCGGCGGAAATTACCTTCTCAATTCCCTCGGGCATGAATGACTTGCTCTGAGTTGAAATTTGTTCGATGTCTCGCCTCAAAACCGTTGTCGTCTTTGCGTTCTGTCCGACAAAGGCAATTGAATTGGTCGACTCGCTGGCGATCATGCCAGTATGTTGTTTGCCGTTGGCAAGCGACACGGTGAACTCGAGATACTTGGCTTCTACCGCGCGACTAGGATCGAGTAACGCGACTAGCAAGTTCGCTCGCGTTTTGTTTGACAGCGCTGCCAGATCCGGGCCGACGGGAGAGCCGTCGCCGCGAAATTTGTGGCAAGCCGCACAGTGCTTAACAAAGATCGGTTTTCCCAATTCCGGTTTTCCTTCAGTGGCTATCCGTCTCAAGTACTCAGAAATAATATCCGCTCGGCTCGACCTGGCAATTTTCGAGTTCAAATGCTCAGCGAGTTGTGGGATATTTTCGAGCAGGCCACGCCGCTTAATGTCCGTCGACTTGTAAAGGCTTTCTAATACTCCCGCTTGTATAGCTGCATTTTGCCAAGATTTTCGTTGAACGACTTGATCGATGATTTGCGACCTTAACTGGGGGGAGTAGTGGTCGGTGTCGCCAAGTAGTTCGATAAGCAGTTCAAAAATTTCTTCGTCTTGATCCAACTCCGCTAATCTGTTCAGTACCGCGAGTTGAATTTCAATGGGGTGTTGAGCGGCAAGCAGCCTTCGGAGTTTCGAGAAACCACTTTTACTCCTATTGCCCGCTGTGGCGATTGCTGAGATTCGTTGTGATAGAGGAGCTTTTGAGTCCAACGCAATTTCTAAAACGCGTTCTTGGGCTGCTTGAAGATCCTGCTGTGTTTTTTCTGGGAGACTTGCGGCAATCGCCGCCGAGTGTGGGGAATTGAGAATCGTTGCCAGTAGTTTCATCTCCGTTGTCGTCAGATCGCGTCCCTTCGATTGATCGACCAACTGTTTTGCAACGACAGTTAGTGCTTCAAATTGTTTGGTCGCGGCTGCGAATCTGGTCAATTGAATTTGAAGTTGAGTTCGCAAGATACCTGGTTTAAACGATTTGATCACGTCCACAATGTTGTCCGCTCGGAGCGAACTTTCGATGGCGGCCATCATGTTTCTGTCGCCCGCGTGCTGTGTCAACAGAATTGCAATCCCTTTCGCAGCTGTTGGGCCGTGCAGTTCGCCAAGTGTATAGGCCAGTTGCAATTTGACGAGCGGGTCGGTTTCAATTTCAACTCTGGATACGATCTTCGCGGCAATTTCCTTATCTTCGGCAATCTGTTCGGCAATGCGAATCGCGTTGGCTCGAACACCGGGATGCTTATCGGAAATCGCAGCCAGAATGACTGCTTTGACGTTTGGTTTGTCGAGCACTCGGAGTCCGTCGAGTGTGCAGATGGCATGGAGTCGCGCTTTGGCGGAGATGTCATTTTGGGCCAGTAATATCAGCTGTGGAACAACGGAAACGTCTTTCTTCCAGATCAGCATTTGTTGAGCAGTGTCGCGAACCCAGCCGTTGCGAGCTGCTAGAGTTGTCACGAGGCGTTCAGTGGGGAGCTCGCTAAGATTCAACGCTGTCGGAAGTTTTGGCTCGGTGACGACTCGGTAGATGCGACCTCGTTTGTCACCTGCTCTAAGGTCGTACTTTCGCTGGGCGTCTGCGGGAATCCACTCCGGATGCTCAATCACCTGGCGGTACATGTCGGCGATCCACAAGCCGCCGGTCGGTCCAGTTCTCACCATGACGGGGCGAAACCAGTTGTCCGTCGATGTGAGAAACTCGGATTTCAATTCTGAGTCCGCTCGTTTACTGGTAAACGAGATGCCATCTTTCAGCAGGATTTCGCGATGGACTAAATTGTGAACTGGTTCGCAAACAAACGTCTGGCCGGAGAATCTCTTGCGATCTTCTTGGCTCATTTGCGGCGCGAGGAGGAGGCTATCGCGGTAGACGATTGGGCTGCACGCGGAAGTAAAACGATTGGCTTTCGCTTGATCGTTGAACCGCTCCGTCGTCAGGCTCGTTGGAAAAACGGGTGCGGCACCTGGCTGTTGGGAAACGGCTTTGCGTGTGTTTGGCGACGCGAGATGTTGGTTTCGTTTCAAGTATTGATCTCGCAACAGGTAATGCCACATTGGATTGCTGTTAATGCCGCCAAACCAGTTGCCCCAGTCGTCGCGATTTCGACCCGATTGAGTCTGCCCAGAGACCAATTCCAATTGCAGACCGTCGGGTCGCAAGCGTAAGTCGCGGCCGCTTATGTCGATGCTCTGGCCGTTGCCATAAGTTACCCGCCCGCCACTATCGCCGTTTGCTAAGTAGAGCCAATTGTCTAGCCCCCACCGCAATCCGTTGACTCGATGTTGCTGGTTACCTTGGCCAAAGCCCGAGAAGAGCGTTTTTCGTTCGTCGGCAATGTCGTCTCCGTCGGTGTCTTTGGCGAAGAAGACATCGGGAGCGGTCGAGACGATAACGCCGTCCCGCCAAACTTTGATGCCGGTTGGAAAAGGAAGTTTGTCGAGGAACAAAGTCGCCTTGTCGTACTTGCCGTCGCCATCGACATCATCCAACACTTTGACTCGTCCGCCCGGAACGCCGATCTTGTCACCTGGAACGCGGTATTCCATCCCGTTGGGGTAGTCGGCCATTTCGACGACCCACAAACGGCCATCGGGTCCCCAATCGAATGCGACTGGGTCGGCAATCAATGGTTCGGCCGCGATAAGTTCGATTCGCATACCCGGTGGTAGTTTGAAAGTCCGCAAAGCCTCTTCGGGAGAGCGCGGTTTGGGGATTCGCTCAGCTCTCGCTTTTAAGAGCGGCTCAAAATCAACTCGGTCGACTCCGTCGGCTAACCGATTGGTCGTTTCGTTCTGAACCCACATTTTTCCCGAATGAAACCAGGCGCCGTTGTTGGTTCCGTCCGGTCCCACGATCATCGGCAGAGCGCCTTTGTCGGTCCGTTTCCCTTCGACCAATGTCTCGGTCCAACCGCGGCCGTCCTTGGAGTACAAATAGATGCCGAACTGCTTGTAGTTGGAAAATACGATGTCGTCGTGGCCGTCGCGATTGACATCAAAGAAACGCAAACCGAGATCTTTGGCGTCTTTATCATTTGTCACCAGTGACACACCCTCGCGAAAAGGCATCCCGATCAATTCCACTTCTCGAATTCCAATTTGATTCTGCCTGAATGCGAACGCCGCGACTTCATCTGTGTTTTGGGCGAGTATCTCGCAAATGCCGTCGCCATCGATGTCCCGGAAGCGGATGTGGTTGTGTTCTGTGAGCTTAGGCAAGCGAGATGTGTTTTGCAGTTGCCACCCTGTCGTGTTGAATTCAAACAGAGAGTTGTGCTCGACAAAGACGCTTGCTCGACCATCTTTTCTAACGACTCCGAACTTCGCATTCTCCAGTCCCATGTTTTGTTCCGAGCGGAACCAGCGATTTTGCTTCGGCTGCCAGATACGAGTAACAGTTCGACTCGTGTCCCCAGGTGTCATCACGTCGAGATAGCCATCGTTATTGATATCGAGAACGCGAGTCAAACTGGCGGCGCCAGTTGAAGTGCGAAGAGGGTGGTCGTCCAGCAGGTTTTTGTTAATTCGGTCGACCGCTTCTCGGAAGGTAAGAAACTTTACCCGCTTGCCATACTTTGTAACGGCGTGGTCGATGAGCTCGATCACTTGGTCGTTTCGCATCCAGCCGTGCGGATGGAACACCAAGTTGTAAACGCCTTTTTTGATGACAGTCGCATCGAGCGCCAATTTCATATCGCGAATGGTGTCGGGGTTATTCGGTTGCTGGACATGTTGCGCCTCCCAGTCGCTGGGAACGACGCACGGAAACTGCCAGCAGCGTCCGCCAATGATGTACGGATACGGGTAGTCTTCAATGGTGTTCACGAAGGAAGGGAAGGGGAGATAGCGCCGAAAGCGAGATTCCCCTTTTTCGTTCAAGCGAATGGCTGCGGGAAGTTCTTTGTCGTTTTCTGTAATGATGTTGAAAACGGAACTGTCGGCTTGCAGGAAATTTCCATCGGGCGAGACATTGTTAAAGATCTCTTGCCAGAATCGCGGGCTGGGCGTGTTGCGAGAATCGCAGCAAGGCATGCGGAAGGCGACGGGTTTGTTATTGGGAATTTTCGCCAGCAGGTCGACGCATCGAGTGTACGTTTTGTCGGCTTGTTTGAAATCGCCGTTTTGTAGGCAAGGGCAGGGGTGGTCGTAAGTATGAACTTCGATACTCAATCCTTCTTTGAGCCACGTCTGCAGCTGAGCGTCAGCGGGATTTGCACTGCAAGTCATGATGCTGACTGGAGCACGTCCGTCGATTTTCTTTAAACGATCCAGGATTGGCCGCAGATAGATTTCGTACTTGGCCGTATCTCGCATGTCGTCGATAGCCAACACAACGACCGCGTCGACTCCTTCTTCTCCCACCCATTGCGGCGTCACCAGTTTGGGGAATTCGCGGTGGACGTAGTAGGGGTCACACGGACTATCGAGATAGGTCAGTCGGTTGCCGTCCGCGGCTAACAAAGTCGACGTAAAAGCGATCGTGAGAAAAGCGATAAGAAAACGCATTGGCACCTGACTCCTTGAGTTACCAAGATGACATTTCAGAAATGTATGTGATCAGCGTATCACGATGTCTTGCCCAGTTACATGATAAACAATTGGTAACGGAATCAAAAGTAAAAGAAATCGCTCTGGGCTCGCGGTGGCGAAACGATTGCGAGATCGCTAGATTGTTGTTCTGGTTGTTAAGCTGAAACGCACAAATTTCCACGAAATAATAACGATGACTAACTCAACGGTGCCGGCGAGATTTGTTTTAGCACTCGTGTTTTTCGGTCTTTCGCTCACTGTGTTTGCAGATGAGTTCCACTCGGAAATTCCCAATAAGACCGAGCGACATTGGATTGGTGCGGAGTATTGGGGGAATCGGCTGCACGATTGGAGGATTGCGAATCAGCGAATTGAATGTGTTGCGGAGTTGCCGAAGCTAAGTCGCCGCACATTGCACTTACTGACACATCGGTTGTCGAGCGAACCGACGGCTTTTAAGGCGAGCGTGAAGCTGGGTTTGTTGAACGCCAAACTGAGTAATGCTGCCGACAATTCCGAAGGCGGAATCATGGTGGGGATTGGCCAAGGTCAGATGGATCATCGAGCTGCTGCGTTGATTCAAGGGCCCTATGGTAAGGGGCACGGGATATTTATCGGCACCCCCGCGAACGGTGAATTGTTTGTCGAACATAATGGCAAACGCGCAAAGTTACCGCTGGGTGGTCAGGTGAAGAAAGATCTCCGCGAGGGGATCACAATCGAAATCGATGCACAGCCGGGCGGCCCGTTGGGATATCGCTTTACGGCTCGAGGGCTGCACGCAAACGGCGAAGAGTTTTTCACTTTGGAAGGAGTCGCGACAGCGAAAGACTTTGAGGGTGGAATTGCACTCGTCTCTCATCCGGGTACTCCTGCGAAAGGGAAATACGGCGGCCGCTGGTGGTTTAAGGATTGGCATGTCAGCGGTGAGAAAGTTGTCGAAGACACAACTCGTTCGCTCGGACCCATCGTGAGCACTCAGTACACGACGCACGCGAATACATTGAAGTTAACTGCCCAGTTGATGCCATTGGACACGCGGCATAAATACCAAGCTTCGCTACACGATATTTCCGGGGAGACGGCCAAACTGTTGGCGACTGCCGATGTGGTACTGCCCGGATTCACGGCGACGTTTCGGGTCGACGATTGGGATGCGACGAAAGACGCGAAATATCGCGTGACCATTAATGAGAATGAAGCTGGAGTGAAGGGATCGTATTTCGGAACAGTTCGTCACGATCCCGTGGAGAAAGAAACGGTTGTCGTCGCAGGCTTCACTGGCAATCATAACAACGGTCACGGCTTTGGTCGGCCCGGTTACAACTTCATCGAGAATGTTTGGTTTCCACACGCCGACGTCGTTAAGTCGGTTGCAAAACACGAGCCCGATCTACTTTTCTTCTCTGGCGATCAGGTGTACGAAGGAGCGAGTCCGACGTTTCCGGATTCGCATCCCGATCGCATCAAGTTGGACTATCTTTACAAGTGGTATCTGTGGTGTTGGGCTTATCGCGATCTCACTCGCGATATTCCGTCGCTCACGATCCCCGATGACCACGATGTTTACCAAGGAAATATTTGGGGGCAAGGAGGACGTAAAAGTCCAGGGCGAGACAACGAAGGTGGATATGTCCATCCAGCCGCGTTTGTAAAGATGGTCGATCGGACTCAGACGAGTCATATGCCGGATCCATATAGCAAAGAGAAAATCGGGCAAGGCATTGGAACCTATTACACCAATTTCAATTTGGGGCGAATTGGAATTGCCGTTTTAGAGGATCGGAAGTTCAAGTCGGGTTGCAAGCGACCCGGTATGCCACCGTCGGGAACGGGTCGACCTGACCACTTTAATGACCCCAACTTCGACGTCGCAAAACTGGATATTCCCAACCTTCAATTGCTAGGGGAGAAACAAGAACGGTTTCTCCGCGAGTTTTCGGCTGACTGGACTGGTCACGACATGAAGTTGGCTCTGTCGCAAACGATTTTCGCCAATATGGCCACTCATCACGGCGGCGGTTTACAGCGTTTGATTGCCGACCTAGACTCGAACGGCTGGCCGCAATCTGGAAGGAACCGAGCTATCGACACCATGCGACGTGGTTTCGTTTTCCACTTAGCGGGAGATCAACATTTGGGATCAATTGTGCATCACGGAGTCGATGTGCACGGCGACGGAATTTGGTCGTTTTGCGTTCCGTCAATTGCCAATTTCTACCCGCGAGCATGGGCTCCAAAACAGAAGGGAGCGTACTCTTATCCCGTTCGAGCGGACTACATTGGTCCGCATCGAGACGGTTTTGGCCATCCAGTCGTCGTTCATGCCGCGACGAATCCCGGTCGGGACATGGGCCACGAGCCGAAACGTTTACACAATTCAATGCCCGGTTATGGAATTGTGAAGTTGAACAAACGGTTGCAGACGATTCGAATGGAGTGCTGGCCGCGATCCGCCGACCCAACTGATCCCGCTGCTAAGCAATACGAAGGTTGGCCCAAGACGATCAGCATGCTCGACAATTACTCGCGCAAACCGGTCGCGTTCTTGCCAACTTTGAAAGTAGCCAACGCAGAGAATCCGGTAGTGCAAGTCGTTAACGAAGAGTCGAAAGAAATCGTTTATACACTTCGGATTAAAGGGAGAGAATTTCAGCCTCGTGTTTTTGCGGAAGGCAAGTACACCATCGTCGTTTCCTCGGAAGGCCGAGAGTTTAGACGGTCCGGTATCGTGGCGAGCAAAGCGAAGTCGAACCCAATTGAAGTTACGCTCGAGTAATAGTTAAGTTTGAGTTGTAGGGTGACTATGGCGTCCGAGTTTCTATATTGTTCGAGTTTCTGCGAAGAGAATGTCTGGCAGCTCGCGCAGCACGAGGAGTTTGCAGACGACGAAAAGCGGGTTGTCTTCATTTCCAATCCCGGTCGAGTTTGCATCTTCCGAAATCAACAAGCCGCACCGAATGCCGAGTCAACGATGGCTTGGGACTACCATGTAATACTCTTGGTCCATCGCGACGGTTGGAGAGTTTGGGATCTCGATTCGCGACTTCCGCAAGGCATTGCGGCCAGCAAGTATTTGAGTGAAACCTTTGAGCGGTTATTTGGCGAGTTTCAGCGATTCATGCCGCAATTTCGGATGCTTCAGTCGCAAGAGTACACGAGCCGATTTCATTCCGACCGCAGCCACATGCAAGACGAAAACGGCGAATGGCTCGCGCCCCCTCCAAGCTGGGATCCAATCACCAACCCCGCGGCAATCTCATTCTTCAAATGGACCGAGATGGATGACAACGACGAGGTGTTGTCGCTAGACAAAATGAAAGAATTCGTGAACCAAGAATAGCATACAGAGACCGTGGCATTGCCTTTCAGGCTTTCAAGGCCGTGGTGTCTCATGTTCAAGAAGAATATGTCATTAGTTATTTGACATTAGTCATATGTCATTGAAAGATGCAGGGTGTGATGGTGCGGTCATGACATAGGTAACAGGCTAGACTCAAGACATAGGTAACAGGCTAGACTCAAGACATCGGTAACAGGCTAGACTCAAGACATAGGTGACAGTTGACCATTGCCGTCGATCTACCTCTTTCTTTACGCCGAAGGCGTTGCCGCAGTAGCCTGGGGTCAGTTCGCCGAGCCCCAGCGAGGTAGAACGCCACCCTAGGTATGGCAGCCCAAATCGCACAAGGGCGAGCCAGCGCGGTTGGCTTCGGAACGCGTTAACCGAACCCTCAAACGCCGTCGATTCGATTATGACGATTGCGTAGTGTGACCGCCAAAGCTGACGGTAACGGCCCTCCAGAATGGCATGCCATTCCAAAATATCGTCTTGCCATGGCCTCGTCTAACGAAGTTCCTAAACCCTCCCCGGAGCTGAGACTCCGACCCTCCCATAAATGGGAGGGTGACTC
>Ga0115002_10005622_pt1 | contig 14700 bp, 15 predicted proteins | sample ArcticOcean_MG_C_8_FD_89576 | JGI IMG/M metagenome (GOLD analysis project Ga0115002, IMG submission 89576) | Marine microbial communities from western Arctic Ocean - ArcticOcean_MG_CB11_86 | ecosystem: Environmental > Aquatic > Marine > Oceanic | place: Arctic Ocean: Canada Basin | collected... | reverse complement strand
TGTGTTACGTGGGCGATAATGTTCCTTGCGTCATCGCCGAGACCCGTTTTCAAGCGATGGATGCAGCCGAAGCCGTCATCGTCGACTATGAGCCACTACCGGCGATCGTGGATACCGCCCGGGCTCTTGAAAATGATGCCAACCTCGTCCACCAACAATTCGGCACCAATGAGGCTCAGGAATGGCGGCTTGGCGATAAGGAGCACACCGAGCGGGCGATGGAGGCTGCCCATCACGTCACTGAATTAACGCTCGTCAGCAATCGTGTCGCTGGCGCTGCAATCGAGAATCGGAGCTATGCCGGCAATTACGATCCCGTCACAGATCGTTATACGCTCTACGTGGCGGGTCAGATGCCGCACTGGTACCGGCAGTGGATCGCCCGCGACGCATTGTTCATTCCTGAGCACAAGATTCGCGTGATCGTGCCCGACGTCGGCGGTGGTTTCGGCCCAAAGGCGTTCTTCTATATGGAAATGCCTGTGATTCTATGGGCCGCGAAACGGCTCCGACGACCGGTGCGTTGGGTCGCGCAACGTACCGAGAGCTTTGCCACCGACACTCACGGACGCGACCATGTAACCCACGCGAAGATGGCCTTCGATCCCGAAGGGCGGGTGCTTGCCCTCCACGTCGAGACGACTGCTTGCCTTGGCGGCTATCACAACCCGTTCGCAGCCGGAATCGCCTGTATGTTCTATCCGGGCACGCTTACCGGCCTTTACAAAACGCCGGCTGCGTTTGCGAGCGTGCGTGGCGTCTATACCAACACCGCGCCGGTCGACGCGTATCGCGGATCCGGCCGACCCGAGGCGACATTCGTGAACGAACGATTGTTCGAAAACGGCGCCCGTGAACTCGGCATCGATCCGCTCGAGATGCGCCGCCGCAACTACGTCCAAAGCATCGACTATCCCTACAAGACGCCGCTTGGGCGAACCTGGGACTCCGGCAATCCGCCGGGTATGCACGAAAAGTTGGTTCGGCTAAGCGGTTACGACACATTGCGTGAGGAACAGACCCGATTATGAAAACAGGGCGTGAGAATGGGTATCGGTTCGGCAGCTTTCGTCGAAAGTTCCGGCGCCGGCCCAAGCCGTCGTAATGCGGCCATGAAGCACTGGTCGGGTGGTTTCGAAACGGCGCTGATTCGCGTGCACTCTGACGCCAGGGTTACGGTTTTTACCGGTAGCCATTCCCAAGGGCAGGGCCATGACATCACGTTTCGGCGAATCGCTGCCGACACGCTCGGTTTGGCGCTAGACGACATCGACTACGTTGAAGGCGATACCGATCGTATTCCCGCGGGTTGCGGGACCTGGGCATCGCGCTCTCTGTCGACGGGTGGCATGGCGATCGTCGAAGCCGGTCAGCGGGTAATCAAGAAGGCGACCCGTTTGGCCGGACACCTACTGGAATGCGCGGCGGAGGATCTCGAATATGACCAAGGAACATTCACGGTTCGCGGCACCGACCGTAAGATCTCATTCAAGGACATCGCGGCGATGGCCTATACCGGCTACGACTATCCCGATGGCTTCGAACTCGGCCTCGAGGAAACGGTCTTCTTTGATCCGATCGAAGTTAATTTTCCGATCGGAATTCACCTGACGACCATCATTGTCGACGATGAAACCGGGCGCGTGACCCTAACCAACTACTACACGGTCGACGATTGCGGGCGCATCATCAACCCCATGATCGTAGAAGGTCAGGTTCATGGTGGTCTCGGTCAGGCGATGGTCGAACAGATCGTCTACGACTCCCAGTCCGGTCAGCTAATAACCGGCTCTTTCATGGACTACGGGATGCCAAGAGCGCCGGACTTACCCCGCTTTGAGACAGAATTCCAGGAGACGCTCAACCCCAACAACGCGCTGGGCGTCAAAGGGAGCTCGGAAAGCGGAACGATCGGACCACCAGCGGCGATCGGCAATGCCATCGTTGATGCGCTTTGGGATCTCGGCGTGCGTCACGTCGAAATGCCCTATACGCCAGCGAATGTCAGCCGCGCGCTTGATGCGGCTATGCGTGAGGACGCCTAATGGCACAATCATCGACATCCCGAAAAGCAGCGGCCAATCTTTTTGCCGCGCTGCGCCAACGCAAAGCCTTAGAAGAACTGCCCGCGGCCTGTCGTCCGGAGTCGCTGAACGACGCCTATGAGATCCAGGATTGTTTCGTCGAGATGATCGGATCACCCGTCGGCTACAAGATCGCATTTACCAACCGCGACATTCAGGAACGGCTCGGTGTCTCCGAACCGGCCGCGGGCCGTCTGATCGAAGGGTGGGTTTTTGACAGCCCCGCATCGATCGATGTGTCGCGCCTGTTTCGTATTGGTATTGAAAGCGAATTTGCCTTCCGCATGGCCCGCGAGTTGCCGGGGACAGCGGCACCGTTTACACGCGACCAGGTGACCGAAGCGGTTGGCGCATTGATCCCCGCAATCGAAATCGTCGATACCCGGTACGTCGACTGGACCACGTGCGGGGCGCTTCAGGCAATCGCCGACAATGTCTTCGGTAGTCACTGGGTCGGCGGTAACCCGATCGCAGCTTGGCGCGATATTGACTTAGCCTCGGCGGAGGTCGTTACCAGCTTGAATGGTGAGGAAGCCGCGCGTGGCAGCGGCGCAAACGTTCTCGATCATCCGCTCGACGCCTTGACCTGGCTGGCCAACGATCTCGCCAGCCGTGGGCTCGGATTACGTGGAGGGCAGGTCGTGACGACGGGAAGTTGCACCAACATCGTCATGGCGCAGCCTGGCGACACCGCGACCGCGGATTTCGGCGACCTCGGCCAAGTCTCGGTAACGCTCTCCGTGCCTTAAGGTGCTGGTGGTAGCGCCGCTGGTACGGCCCTTTCCCGTTTGTCCAACTGCGATTCGCGATAGGCTATATACGTCGTTGCCCCGAGAATAATGGCACCACCCGATACGGCCCATAGGTCGGGGATCTCATTGAAGATCACCAGGCCAAGTAGCGCGGCCCAGATCAGCCGGGTGAACTCGAAGGGCATCAGCATTGTCATCTCGGCGAGGTGAATTGCCCGGGTGACGGCGTAGTGCCCGAGTTGACCCACGGCGCCCATCAGAATCAACCAGATATACAGATCTGCGCTTGGCCATTGCCAATAGGGTAGGGCTGGAAGTAGCGAAATCGGGGTCATGAACAAGACCATGTAGGCCACGATTGTGGTGGTCGATTCCGTGCGGGTCAGCACCCGGATGATTATCAGGATACCGCCCCAAATCGCCGACGATCCAAGTGCCAGAAGCGCGCCGGGGTTGATGTCTCCAAACCCCGGACGAAGGATAATAATTGCGCCGACAAAACCGATCGCCAGCGCGAGTACGCGGCGCCGGCGTATCTTTTCGCCAAGAATCAGGACACCACCGATGGCCGTGAACAAGGGGCCGGTGAACGTGATCGCCGAAATCACAGCGAGCGGTGCGAGATTGACGGCGGTGAAGAACAGCAGCATTGAGCCGGCTTGAAGAAAAGCGCGTAATAAATGCAGTCCGAGGCGTTCGGTCTTGAGCACCACGGGGCCCAGGCGGATCAACCAAGGCAACATAATTAGCAAGCCAACGAAATTGCGTATGAAGGCCACCTGGAACTGATGCAGTTCAATCGAATTATGGCGGATCAGCGCCTGCATACCGGTAAAGGCCAGATTGGAGATAACAATCCACGCGATTGCCTGGTAGCTGGCGCTTATTGCTCGACGCTCGCTGGTCATCGCCGTGGACTAAGCGGTTCGACTGAGGGTGCTGCCGCGGTGAGCAAAGTAAATCCCAATGAGGACTACCAGGCCGTAAAGCAGTTGCAGTGGGGTCATCGACTCATCCAAGAGGATCCAGCCAAGCATCGCCGCCAGCACGGGTGATCCCAGAATGGCGACGACGTTGAAGGCGGCCGGAAGCAGGGCGAACGCATAGGTGAATAGCCCTTGCCCCACTACGTGCACGACGATTGCGTAGCCCAACAACAGGCTCCAGCCCCCCACACTTTGGGGAATGATGGTTTCACCAAGCGCGATGGCGGTGATGAGCAACAAGGGAGCTGGGATCAAGGTATTCCAGGTAATCACTTTCAATGTCGAGAAATGCCGCCGCAGTGACCTTAGACCTACGGCATAAACCGCAAACAATGCCGCCGACATGATTGAGAGGTAGTCGCCCGATGCAAATGCCCCAAATGCCGCGCTACCGTGGCTGATCAGTAAAAAAGATCCCAGCATCGCGAGCATCAAGCCGATCAAGAATTGTGCGCCAAACCGCTCCTTGAGGAAAAACCACGCGCCGAGCGCAACAAAGATCGGGTTGGAATAGGCGATAAGCATCGAATTGACGACCGATGTGCTGGCAATGGCGGCATGCCACAGAATCATGTCGCAAGCGAGCGCGACCGATATCCAAAACAACGTGCGATTCGCTAGCGGTGGCGCCACCTGGGGTTGTTCATTTTGGCGCTGATTGTCGCGACGCGCCGCGATTTGTAGCCACACCAAAAGCGGCAAGATCGAGAATGCGAAACGCCAGAAGGCGGTGGCGACCGGACCGGTTTCGCTAACCCGGACCACGATTGGCACCAGGCTGAAACACACAGTCGCAATGCCCAGCGCAGCAAGGGCGAGGACACGACTACGCGCCGCGTTTGAATCGGACTCGACCGTCACTTAATTTGGCTGGATCTGGTGGTGTATGGATACCGACGCCGTGCTCGGCAAAGCGGCAAACTAGAGCTATAGACTGACATACGCCAGTCCGGCGATTCTAGACTCACGGCCCCACCGGGTGATAGCATTCGCCGCCGGTGGGGACAGCCCTCACGGGCACAATTCAGATAGCTGTAAGGAGAAGACCGTGGCCGCGCAATACTCCACGATGATCTCGGGCGACTCGCACATATTTGAGAAAACAGATCTGTGGCGCAACGCGCTGGGTGACAAATACGGCGACGATATCCCCCACGAGTTCTACGAGCTCAAAGGTAAGAAGGGGATCTACTTCTATACCGGCGCGCAGGTGCTCAGTGTTGGTGGCATTGATCAGGAGCACAAGGATAGCGGACTTCACCTGTCCGGCTACGATCCCGAGAAGCGGATCGAGTATCAGCAGGAAGCCAACGTCCTTAGCGAAGTGCTCTATCCGTCCTACGGTCTGATCGTGATGCAGAGTGAGCACCACGAGGCCTTGAACGCGGTTGCCGAGGTCTACAACGATTGGCTGCGCGAGTTTTTCTCTTATGATCCCAAGCGGCTGCTTGGAGTGGCCATGATTCCAACCACCAATGTGGATTGGGCGATCAAGGAACTCGAGCGCTGCGTCAACATGGGCTATGTCGGCGCGTGCTTCAATTGCCGAAATCTCGAGGGCACGCCGCCATACCGCGATCCGGTTTATGATCCGCTGTGGGCTCGTTGCGCGGAAATGAACATACCGGTCACCCTGCATTCGCTAACCGGCCGCGTCCATGATCCGTTGCATCCGCATAATGAAGATGAGTTGATGGATGCGCCCCGCCTGGCGCTCGATATCTACAATGAGATCCAAGGTACGCTTGGCAGCGACATTATTTTCGGCGCGGTTTTGGATCGCCATCCCAATCTCAAAATTGTGGTCAGTGAATTCGAACTCTCCTGGCTGCCCAACTTTGCGTTCCGCCTCGACATGATTAGAGACGGCTTCGCGAGCCGGATTACGTTGCCAAAACTAGAAATGAAACCGAGCGACTACTTGCGCGAGCGATGCTGGTTTGGCTGGATCGACGACGGCCGCGGCATGCTCGGGGTCGAAGAAGTCGGGGCCGACCATGTCCTGTGGGGTTCCGATTTTCCACATGTTCGTTCGGTCGGCGTCGATGCGCACGGCGTCGTTGGCAAAATGCTGAGTAAGCTGCCGCCTGAAGATCAAGACAAGATCGTCGGCCTTAATACGGCTGAGCTCTACAATATCAACTACGAAGAGCTGTACTGGACGAAGCAGGCGGCCGAGTAGGCGAAGCCCTCAACGTCCACAGCGTGTTCAAGGAGAAATAGAATGTCGGTCCAGACCGAAACAGCGGCAGCCGTAATGTTCTCGCCCCGCCGTATTGGCCACGCCAACTTGTTTGTCGGCGAACTCGAGCGGTCGATGCACTTCTATAACAAGATCGCCGGCTTCGAGGAGGTGTTCCGCGAACCTCACATCCCGGCTGGATTCCTATCCAACGGAAATACCCATCACGACCTAGGCCTTATCCAAATACAGCAGGGTGAGCAGGTTGTCGGACGGGACGGTCACGTGCAGATACCCACGGGACGCGGTGTTGAGTCGGGCCTCAATCATTTTGGTTGGGAGATGGAATGCGAGAAGGATTTGGCCGAGGCTTACTTCCGTGCGAATGAAGCCGGCGTTGACCTGCACCGTAAGGTCGATCATCAAATCTCGCACAGCATTTATATGTTCGATCCGGACGGCAATCTGCACGAATTCTACGCCGATATGATGGACGACTGGCGCGAGGTGTTCCACGGCAAGGTCGGCGAGGCGATTACCGGCGGGTGGGATCCTGAGGCGGGCAATTACCTGACCGAAGGTCGCTACCACGAGGACTACGAGCTTCGGCGGGTCGATCAAGCCCTTATTCATCCTGTTCGATTTACCAGCGCGGTATTGCTCACCAAGAACTTCGAGCCGATGGTCGATTTTTTCGGGAGTGTCGCCGGACTTGAGGTTGCCCATCGCACACCAGACGGCGCGGTTGTAAGCTTTGCCGGGCCCAAGGCCAGTCACGGGGTCGACATTTCTTTGGTGAAACAATCGGGCGACGCCAGCGTTCACCATTATAGCTATGAAGTGGCCGATGAGGCCGAACTCGACCGGGCCGAGGCAGCGCTTGCTGGCGGCGACGTCGCCATCGAAAAGAAGCTCGATCATGCGACCAAACGAAGCATCTTCGTGCGGGATCCCGATAATATGTTGTGTGAGTTCTTCGTCCCGCGCACTGCCGACTTGGCGGCGATTGATTCAGCGAACGACGATCGGCTTTATCTACTTTAAGCTCGACAAATTGCAGACAATGAGCCTAACCGATGCTCGCCGTCGGTAGGGGGGAACTATATGAAATGTAAGATTGAAGAAGTCGACGGTATCAAGACGCGCTGGCTTTACGAGGGCGAGGGCCCAGTATTTCTAATGATCCACGGCGTCGGCGGGTCCGGCGACATGTGGTACAAGAACATCGATTTCTTCGCCGAGAAGTACACCGTGATTGCCCCCGATATTGTCGGCCACGGCTTCACGCAGGCCGTCGATTTCAAGGGCGAGCCGCCACAGATGGTGGCGGTAAGGCACCTCAACGCGTTGATGGATCACATCGGGGCCGATAAGTATTGCGTCGCCGGCAGCTCCTATGGCGCGCTGATTTCATCGCTGATGTATTTCGATCGGCCCGATCGCGTCGAAAAAGCGGTGCTGATCGGAAGTGGGTCAACTTTTCACCCCTCCGAAGACCAGATCAAAACCTTGGAAGGGGCGCGCGCCAATGGCTCCAAGGCGATGCAAAACCCGACCTGGCAAGTGTGCCAGCAGCGGCTCGGAAACATTTGCTACGATCCTACCACAGTGCTCACCGAAACCTTGCTCGTGCAGATGACGAGCTACGCGCAACCCGATCGGCTCGACGCCTATTTGGCGACAATCGAGGGACTGATGGCGACCGCGGATACGCACCGGGTTTATGACAAGCTCGAGCAGATGGATCTACCGGTACAAATTATTACCGGTCGTGACGACATTCGCTCGAACTGGGAGATGACCGTTGTCGGTCAGAAACGGATGCCCGACGCGCGACTCGAAATCTATGATAAGTGCGGCCACCTGCCGATGTCGGAGTACGCCGATAAATTCAATCAGCAGGTTATGGAGTTTCTCGCCGGCTAGTGGTATTTCACTAGCTTGACTTGCTAGACTTTTGCGACTTCTCCGTTGCCCAACGGGTGTACGGAGATTGTTTCCTCAGGGAGGTATCGATGAAGAAGCTACTAGGATTGGTATCGGCAGCCGCGGTCGGCTTTGTCATGACCGTTTCTGCCTCTCAGGCTGCGGACCCGATTCGCATGCCCTTTATTCAGACGTTCAGCGGTCCCTATATCGACTTTGGCGAGCGCATGTGGCGTGAGGGCGTGCTGCCCGCGCTCGAAGTTATCAATAACGAGCAAGGCGGCATCAATGGCCGGCCGCTCGAGTTTTACAAGGTCGACAACTATTTCCCAGACACGGCGCGTTTCCTTAACGACTTCCGCCGAATTTGTGCGGATCCGTCGATCCCGATCGCTTACGGCGTTGGGGCAACCAAAACGACGATCGCGGTGTTCGAGGACGTTAAGCGCTGCAAAATTCCAACCTTCAATCCTTCTTCGGGTGGCGCATGGCCCCACAAGAAGGCTGACGGCTCCAAGGATTTCGGAGGCTGGCTGTTTCGCTATCAGCCTCAAGCCGAGGAGACTCTCCCCGGCATGTTCAAGCTGATCCAAGAGCGTCTCGGCTTGAAAACCGCGTCGATCTCACACACCAACGACGACGACTTTGCGGTCAATAATCGCAAGATCGCGTTGAAGGCGCTTGCGGCGCTTAATGTAAAGATCGTGGCCGATGTCTCGACTAAGACCAAAGAAACCAACTTTGCCTCGCAGGTCGCGGCGGTAAATAGTTCCAGGCCGGATGCGCATTTACTCCTGCATCAGCCAGGCGACGCCGGAACCATGACCCTTCAGCTCAGGGATCGTGGCTTCAAATCGCAGCTCATGGCCGACGTCATCATCGCCGGTGAGGACCTGTGGATCCTTTCGAAGGGCAAGGCGGCCGGCATGATCGGTTACTCGACCTATGCCGTCGATGACAACCGTCCGATTGTTCAGGCCTGGTTGAAGACCTGGCGCAAGGCCACCGGCAAAAAGCGGTCGGCGCCGGATGGCTTCGTCACGGCTTATTATGAGGGCACGTTGATCCTGGCCGACATCCTGCGCGGTGTTAGCGATCTCAACAGCCGCGAGGAAATTCGCGATGGGTTCCTCAAGATCAAGAACCGTGAGGCCATCACGGGCACCATCAGTTGGCCGACAGACGGCGACCTCGTGCGCTCGCAACCGATTCTGGTTCAGCGCGACGCTGAGGGCTTGTTGAAAAAGTGGCCGAACTAAGCAGACCCCATCTCTAGCGAACTAAATGTCCCCCCAGGGGCACCCTGGGGGGACATTTACGCGGCACATGTTTGCGCTTGAATGTGCAGGCGGTGCCGAGCATTATGCGGCTCGCGATTTGGGTGCGAGGATAAAAGTTACAAACGACATCCATTCGCGTGGGAGGATGGCGTTTCCAAAGCGATTGATTGGACTTGAGGTGCCGAGGGTGCCTCGAACTGGGTAACGGGATTACGACAAAATATGTCGGACGAATTTTTTAGTGTTCAAGGCGGTAGCAAACGCTTCGGTGGTTTGGTCGCGGTCGACAATGTCGACATCAAAACTACCCGCGGCACCATTGGGTGTGTGATTGGACCGAACGGGTCCGGGAAGACCACCCTTTTCAACATAATATCGGGCCTGATCGAGGGCGACAGCGGCGACATTGTTTTCAAAGGCGACTCGATTTACGGTAAGAAGCCGCATCAAATTGCAGCGCTTGGTATCGGACGCTCGTTCCAGCTCGCCCGCCTGTTCCCGAACATGACGTTGCTCCAGAACTGTGAAGTCCCGCAATACACCGGCAGCACGACGACCTATTTCGATGCTTTCTTCTGCCGTAAGAACGAGCGCGATGAACGCAAGCGCATTAAGGATACGGCCGAGCGGCTGTTGTCGGAAGTTGGCGGCGGTCAGCTCTATAGCCGACGTTTCGACTATCCACACACCTGCTCTCTTGGCGAGCAACGAATTCTTGAACTGATCCGCATGCTAGCGCTGGAGCCGGATTTGATCCTGCTCGATGAGCCGACGCAGGGGCTCAATCCGATGTGGATCAAGGAAACTATCGAGCTGATATACGAGATCAAAGCGAAAGCGGGCACGATCCTATTTATCGAGCACAAAATGTCGGTCGTGATGCAGATTTCGGACTGGGTGACCGTGCTTAATCACGGCGAAAAGATTGCCGAGGGAACGCCGGCAGAGGTGCGTGAAAATCCGGCGGTTATTCAGGCATATCTTGGTGACTAGTATTTTGGCGGCTAAGGCCGAAAGGGGTTTAACGTGAGTGATGCGAACGATACCATTCTCAAGGTAGAGGATCTGGAAGTTCGCTACGGCAACGTGGTCGCGGCTTCAGAGATCTCCCTAGAGGTGCGCAAAGGAGAAATTGTCGCCTTGTTGGGACCCAACGGCGCAGGTAAAACGAGCGTGCTCAAGGCGATAATGGGGCTGATCAAGCCTTCAAAGGGCACCGTCGAATATACCGACGAAAAGGGTACGCATCGTATCGACGGCATGGAGACCCATATGATGGCGCGTATGGGCATCGCCAACATACCGTCCCTGGAGACTGTGCTCCCGCGTATGTCGGTGGAGGAAAATCTCGAAGTTGGCGGCCGCTTTTTGTTCAAAAGCGACATGCCTCGCGTGCGTAAGCGTATGGAAACAATGCTGGAGCGATTTCCCATCCTCGCGGAACGCCGTAAGCAACTCTCGGGGACATTATCGGGTGGCGAGCAACGCCAACTCGCGGTCGCTCGCGGATTGATGGCGGAACCAAAATTCATGCTGCTCGACGAACCCTCGCTGGGACTGGCGCCGATACTCCTACGCGAATTGTTCGAGATGCTGCGTGATATCAAGAATGATCTCGGCGTGGACATGCTTATCGTCGAGCAGAACGTCAATAAAGCACTGGAGATCGCTGATCGTGCTTATGTTATGCGGATCGGTGCCATTGACTTTCACGGACCCGCGAAAGAAGTCGCGCAAAGCGAACGACTCAAAGATGCATACCTCGGTAGCTAGCGGAAAGGTCAGACCATGATCGGTTATATCGCAGAACAACTATTCATTGGTGTCGCCACCGGTGCGATTTACGCGATCATTGCCGTCGGTCTTAATCTCATTTTTGGCACCATGAACGTGCTCAATATGGCGCACGGTTCGGCGCTGATGATTGGCTCATTCGGAGTCCTGCTCTTCAACTACGTGGGCGACCGCTACTTCGGCTATACTAATTTCTGGTTGGCGTGCGTGTGCGGCTTGATCATGGCCTTCTTCACAGGACTCTTGGTCGAGCGCCTCGCGGTGCGGCCGATGAAGGGCAATTGGTGGAATACCAAGATCGCCACAATTGGGATGGCGTTTATCCTCGAAAATCTTGTGACCGTGTTGACCGAAGGCCGGCCGCAACTCTATCCACGGCCATTCGAGCCAACTTATTATGTGATCCTTGGCGATCTTGATAATCCCGGGCTTTGGCTGGTCGAGATCTCTAACATCCACATCCTGCTGATCGGAATGTCCATCGTTATGGTCGCGGGTATGGTGTGGTTCCTCTACCGCACCACGACCGGTAAGGCTGTGCGCGTGGTCTCGCAAAGTCAGGAAATCGCTCGCTGTATTGGCATCGACGTTAAGCGGTCTATCGTCGTCGGGTTTGGCGTCAGCGCGACGCTCGCCGGTGTTGCCGGAATTCTCAACGGAGTCACATTCGGCTCTACCTACTCGTTCATCGGTCTCCAACTCCTATTAAAGGGAATCGTCGTGCTCATTGTTGCGGGAATCGGCAATATGCGGGGTTGCCTGTGGGTGGGAATCATGCTCGGGATCATTGAATCGATGTCGGTCGCGTTCGGTGAATCGACCTATCGCGATTTCTTCTCCTACGGCGGTATGGTCCTAATTCTGATCTGGCGGCCTTGGGGCATCTTCGGCGAAGAAGGCCGGGTAACACGTGAGGTATAAGGTCAGAATATGGACCCGGTAACTCCAGATTTTATCGACAAAGTCGCGGCCTGGAGCCTTGATCGGACGCTTCAGGGATTAATCACGCATTACTCCACGGTCACCTGGGACTTCATTTTCGACCTGGCGACCGACAATGCGCTCTACCTGATTGGTTCGCTCGGATTGTTCGTTCTCATGTTCGCCGGCCAGGTATCGCTCGGACACGGCGTGATTATTGGTATCTCGGCGTACACCGCGGGGATCGTCACGGTAAACTGGGGTTGGGACTTCTACCTGGCTGCGCCTGCTGCCGCAATCGCCGGAATGTTAAGCGGGGTGGCATTCTGGTACTTGTTGGGGCTTAGACTGACGCTCTTTTATCTCGGGATAGGGACGTTCGCGCTCGGGGAAGCATTTATCACCCTGGGGCTGAATTCTGAATATATCGGGGGGGCGCTGGGTTTTCACGGGATCCCGCTCAGGACCGAGTGGTGGCATGTTGCCCTGCTCTTGTTGTTCGCTATGTACGCCGTATGGCGGCTTGAGATTTCACGATTTGGCCTCGCCATGCGCGCTATTCGCGACAATCCTACCGTCGCCGGCGCGATGGGTATCAACGTTGGTACCACCAAGCTCTACGCCTGGATGATTGGTGGTGCGCTCGCGGGTACGTCCGGATGGCTTTATGCCCACCGCGTCACCATCCTAAGCCCGCCCGAATTCGGCATCTTCATGGCAATTACCTATATATTGGCACCGCTGATCGGTGGGTTGCGGACCTTCTGGGGAACAGTCGTTGGCGGGATCTTCGTATACTGGGCCCCGTGGATTACGACGACCGATGAGCCCCAATGGCGCTTGGCGTTCTATGGCGTGATGATCCTGCTGTTGATGATCTTCATGCCGCAGGGATTGTTTCCGGCAACGCCGACCCGCAGCAAGGGCAAGCGTAGGGAAACTGACGCCCAGGAAGCCGCCAGAGCAGCTGAATAAATCCTTCGAAAATGACGAAACGCCCGGCCTTTGGCCGGGCGTTTTCGTTTGGGGTCGAACGCTTGCCACGACTCGCCGGATTGCTCATATTAGGTGGGCGCTTCGGGGCGCATCCAGTCCGCGGGAAGGGCTTATAGACGGCGGACTTCCAACGCTTCTCTTTCTGCCTGCGAGTTGCGGACGCCAGGCGTGGCAAGGAGGGCATCATGCCTACCACCGCTCCAAGTGAGAAACGACTCCCCGTAAACACAAATCTCGGCAATCTCAGGAAGCGTGCGAAGCAGTTACCCAAGTTCGTACGGACTGACGCCAGAAACGCGCTCGTGCGGCTCCAAAATAACTTGTCGCATACGATTCACTCGAGTGATTTCGCGTCCATAACTCTTAGCGACGCCCAGCGGGTGATCGCGCGTGAGCACAGCTTTGCCAGTTGGCCCAAACTTAAGTCCGCTCTTGAGTCCGGCCGCAGCGACAGTGCGTCGGATGAACTCGCTGCTGCTCCATTTGAAGTGCCGTTGGTGCCGCTTCGGGATTACATAGTTTATACCGGAATGGAGATGCCGCTTTACGTTGGGCGGTCGAAATTGCTGAGCGCAATCGAGGCTGCTGACCTCAATCAACAAATTTTTTTGTGCCTGCAGCAGGATGGCAAGAAGACGTTCCCGATATCGATGACGTCGTCCAGATTGGCACGCTGGTGACGATCAATCGCAAGTTTGCCGCCTCGGATGGAGCTCATATTTTCGTGCGGGGTCAATATCGCGCGCGTAGTTTGAGTATGGATTTTTTGGGCAGCTACGCTTCCGCCCGTGTCGAAGTACTGAGATTGCCACCACAAGAATCCGTAGGGATTAAATTAGAGGAAACACGCTCGGTGTTTTGAGAACCGTGGATAAGTTGAACTTGCCCATGGAACTAAGAGTTGCGATCGAAGCAGCATCAGAGCCAGGTTACTTGGCCGACCTGGCGGCTCAGCACATCCCCCTCGGCCTGGATAAGCGGCAAGAACTTCTCGAACTTGTGAACTCAACGCCGCGACTCGACCGGACCGTACAGATATACGCGGCCCTGTTGGGCGAACTCGAGCAACTGCCCCTCGATGATTTTGTTGGTCGCCATCAGCTCGCCCCAGGTTTCGTTGTCGCAATCAAACGTGGCGAGCACGGCCTCCTTGGCGAATCTCCATGGGATAAGGTCGAGATCTTCTCACGTGGTGAGGACGCATTCGCGCCACGTTTGCAATCAAACCCTGAGGTCGACGGTGAAGCCCTACCGATCTACCTGGCCATGGCGCGCGTGAAGCCAATGACCACGTTCAAGTTCCACCGGGGTCATGAGGGTGTGGTCGTTGCGGTTAGTTGCAACGATGGATTTACAGCATGGCCGGACGGCCACAGGATGGGCAATCGCGAGTCGTCGGTTCCGGCAAGCAGAAAACGGCGGACGACTGGGGCCGGTATACTGGCGGCTATGAGACCGGCGCTGATATTTACGCGAATGTATCGGTGGTGGAAATCCAACTCTTTATCGACACCCATGGCTTACAACCAATCTCCGACACTGAGTTTTTCGGCGAGACCGAACCGATGCGGGTTTGGTTCAAGCTCAATGAAGCTAAAGACGTGATCGGGATGTGGGTGGGCAGTCCACAAGCGCGTCGTAAGTATTGGAAAATTGCCTGAGGGTCTGGGCGGCGTGCTCGTCGAGACAAAATGAGAAGCCGCGCGTGCCCGAGCCTGTCCCAGGGTAACGCTCAGGACATTCGCAGAGACGCCGTGGAACAACGGTTCTTTCTTTGCG
>Ga0115002_10005621_pt1 | contig 14700 bp, 18 predicted proteins | sample ArcticOcean_MG_C_8_FD_89576 | JGI IMG/M metagenome (GOLD analysis project Ga0115002, IMG submission 89576) | Marine microbial communities from western Arctic Ocean - ArcticOcean_MG_CB11_86 | ecosystem: Environmental > Aquatic > Marine > Oceanic | place: Arctic Ocean: Canada Basin | collected... | reverse complement strand
TGGGATGATGATTATGAATAACAAATATACTACTATACCATGTGCACATACTCTTATCACGACTTTCAACTTAGTACTAATCCAATAGTAAAAAATTTACGAGACAACAGATCTGTTAGATGTGTTCATTTTAGAGAGCTAAAACTAAATTATAGTATTAAAAAAAATAAAGACATCCATATGGATCATCCAGCAATTATGATTAACCCATTTGATGGTCATCTAAAACCATTTCCTATTTCTGATTACCATAATGTTACTTATGGAGCCGACATGAATATTGTGGGAATGTTTAAAAGAGGCTTTCCAGTTGATGAACCCACAAGTAGAGTCAATTATAATTTTAATGGACTTTGTTTTGGTAGATCAACTGACCATCATGATAATCCAGTGAGTTTACGATTAGCACGTTCAAAAATAAAATTATCATTCAGGTTCAATGAACCATGTATTACTCGCAAACTCTTTAATGGAAAATTAAGAGTACCTCGCATAAGGGTTTTAATAATGACTGGTCGAGTAGATGAACCGATAACTGAAACGTATGAAGATGACTCTTTGCGAGATGATGACAATTTTGATTTTCAACTTACTGTACCACAGGATTTATCCGAACGAATGGGATACAACATGACAGAAGGTGAACATATTTATGGATACAATCCATATGGAAATAGCGAAATCATGTTGACAGCCATGAATAGAGTAAAATTATACGGATATTATTTGGATTTGGATCAATATAATGATATGTTTCAATACATTGAACAGGTGCAAAAACCATATAGAAAATTATTGTCAAGTCAAGATTTAACCGCAAAATCCAGGGATACTCGCAAAAAAAATCAAAATGATGAGAGACAGACAAGTAGAGAGACAGATTTACTCACGCGAAGAAAAAGAATTGTATAGATTAATAATAAAATTGAATCGTTCATGTGTATAAAAATAACTATTATTGATCATGAATCAAACTAAACTAACTCGAAGCGAATGGAATGCTATTGAAATTCCAGTCACACGACAAGAATCTGCCATCCTATCATTTATTCAGCGAGCATTTCACAACCCTACTCTTGTCGAGAATAATATCAAAACAATATACACACAGCTAAAACTTGTCCCATCACCTAATTTAGATGAACACTTATTTCATAAATATTTTCCATTACTTGGTACAGAAAAATTGACAAAAATAAAAAAAATTAAAAAGGCAGACCAAATTCGATTAGACTCTACAACAACATCCATTGATAAACTTAATATATACGAGTTTATTCTAATTACTTTGTGTACCACTAAAAACTTCTTTCACTTACAGTGGATGCTTACTCTTCATGTAAAACATCCCAATCCATTAATATTGCAATATGCAAATCGTTGTCTTCAAGCACATGTACCTGATATACAAGCGCTCACCATGAACTCGGTTGCATTATTAGAACAAAATAAACATGTTGTTCATGCTGATACACAGCTTTACCCTCATCAACAAGAGCTATTTAATATTGTCAAGACGGACGATGCACCAAAATTAATCCTGTATATTGCTCCTACTGGTACAGGCAAAACCATGTCACCCATTGGTCTATCTGAAAAGTACAAAATTATATTTGTATGTGCCGCCAAACATGTAGGTATGGCACTATTAAAGGCTTGTGTATCCATCGGGAAACCATGCGGCGTTGCATTTGGATGTACTTCAGTGGATGGTGTTCGACTTCATAATTCAGCCGCACAAAAATACAAGAGAGATAGAAAAAGTGGTGCAATTCGCAAAGTGGATAATTCCATCGGAGATAAAATAGAAATTTTAGTATCTGATTTACAGTCTTATATTTATGCTGAAGAATACATGCTAACATTCTTCCCACCAAGTGATATTTTAAAATATTGGGATGAACCTACTATATCTATGGACGAAGAAACTAATGAATTGCATCCCATTATTACTCGAAATTGGACTAGTCATAAAATCCCAACAATTGTACTGTCCTCGGCCACGCTACCATTAATCGACTATAGTACATTGACAACGTCTGAAATACATACCATTTATTCGTATGAATCATCAAAGACTATTCCTCTATTTAGTGCTGATAATTTTGTAGTGTTACCACACCACTACTGTAAAACGCAGGAAGAATTAACTGCATGTATAACACATTTGAGAGCCAACCGAATATTATTAAAATATATTGATTTGGGTGCTATTCTTGACTTTATAAAACATGTACAAGTACCCTTTACAAGTATGAAAGATATTACAATTACAAATATTAAAACCTTGTACCTTGATGTATTGGATACACATGTATTATCGCCCGAGGTTGTTCGTATTCCTGCACCATCTACCATTCACCTATGTTCTGAAGATGCTTGGACATGTGCACATGGACCAACCATGTATGTTGTGAATGATGTTACTAAAATTGTATCATACTTTCTAAAATCATCTGCTATTCCTGCCGATATTATGAATAAATTAATTCAAAATTTATCATTTAATAATGAGATTGCAAATCGTGTTGGTGTTCTCGAAAAGGATCTTGAAGATGGTAATAAAAAGGACGAAGGGAAAGAAAAAAAAATGGCCGAAAATCGTGTAAGCGATCGTGTTAAACGAATACAGTCAGACATTTCAAGATTACAGGCCTCTATTAAACCGATTACTCTTCCCGAACGATTTGTCCCAAACAAGCATGATCATCTGAAGCGATTTGATCGGTTGGATAAGGCGTCTACAGCATTTACATCAACAATTGATCCTGGTGCAATTGAACGAGTACTTGGACTAGAAGTTTCTGCTGCATGGAAAGTATTGCTCATGATGGGAATTGCAGTCTTTTCGGTTGATGTTCACCCCACCTATATGGAAATTGTCAAGGAATTGACTACAAAGGAATGCATGTTTGCAGTCTTTGCTACAAAGGATTTTATATTTGGTACAAATTATCAGTTTGCAAACCTATATATTGGAAAAGATTTGGGAGTTAATATTACACAGGAAAAAATTATACAGACGGCAGGACGTGTTGGGCGCGGAAAACAAGTACCATATTCAATTCGGTTGAGAGATAATATATTTATTGAACGGTTATTTATGCCACAGAAAAATGTAGAGGGTGATACAATGCGTCGATTATTTTCGCGGTAATAATGTATCGCTCGATACATCGAGCGATCATGATATTGCAGTAGAACGTGTAAAAGACGCAGTTTCGCACGATGAAACAATAAGTATCGATAGACTGTTACCCTATCTGATGATTAAGGATGAATCATTTCGACAATATGCTTTAGAGGAGTACGATAAATGGGCAGATGTTGAATTATCGATGAATGATATAAACACCATTGCCAAAATGGCACTACTTACAATGCGGTCAAGTCAAGGTAATCCTCGAATACATGCTACTGTTTTAAAAAATATACTTGGACTAAAACGAGAACTACGCATATTGAAATCGGAAATAGACGACTTAAAAAAGGTTCAACCTAGTCCTGCCGTCGCTTCAATCCTTCCATCCTTTGCCCGGAGTCGCCGCAGCTTTGCCAAATCACCAAGACGTAAATTAAAGGTACTCGGTGGAAAAAAGTATACTCGTAAAAATAAATCAACATAATTTAGTCTTACCTCGAATCAATTATAGAGCTTAGTATTTTTTATTATTCGTGTAAGAAAATAAATCGTATAATATAAAAATAATATTATAATACATGTTAAGCTATCCAGGTAATGAACCAGATTCACCCTTGGCGAAGATTGACTATATGTATAATGAAATAACTCGATTTCCAGATAACCTATTTTCTATAACAATAGATGGTGCAATTGTAGATGTATTGCCACCATTTCCAGATGGACTGCGACAATTATCATGTTGTAGCAACAGAATAACTGCTTTACCAGAATTACCACGCAACTTATTAAAGTTATTTTGTTACATGTCTAAGTTAACCGTTTTACCAGAGTTGCCAGACAGTCTGCTAGAGTTGTCCATCATTGTAAATATAACTGCTTTACCTCCGTTACCAAATGGACTGCGACAATTATCATGTTGTAAAAATAAATTGACTGTTTTGCCAATATTACCAGATGGATTGTTGAGGCTTGATTGTAACAATAATGTATTGACTGTTTTGCCAAGGTTACCAAATAGACTGCAAAGTGTATTGTGTAATAATAATAAATTGACTGTTTTACCAAGGTTACCAGATGGACTGAGGCAATTATTATGTAACAATAATGAATTAACTGCTTTACCAAATTTACCAAATGGACTGAGACACTTATTATGTAATAATAATAAATTAACTGCTTTACCAAATTTACCAAATAATCTGGAACAATTATCATGTAACAATAATAAATTAAAAGACTTGCCAGATTTACCAGCATCATTGACGTTACTTTCATGTCGAGGTAATTCATTTTCGAAATCAACCTATATTAAACTAGTAGAGTTCTATAGACGTCACAATGACCAAGAAAATTTAACATGGGCACGAAGCCAATTAGATAAAATCAAGTCAGATTTATTGGCTCTTCAGTCAGCAAAATTACCATTACCATATGATGTTGTCAAGACAATATCTACACATCTTGGTAGTGGTACAAGAAGAAAACGACGAAGAAGAAGAAGAAGAACAGTTAAAACTCTTCCCAATCTTCAACTCCCCATTCAAACCATTTAGTCATATTTGATGGATGAAATACTTTTTCAATTATTGCTTTATTTTTTTCTAAATTAATTTGTTTTATTTTTTCATAATCATATGTAAATATGCTTGGATGCACCATTATCTTTACACATTTTAACCCATTGTTTTATTTTTTGTCTGTCATTTAACATTTTATCAATGTTGTCGAAATAATCAGTTTCGCCATGATGTGCCTGATAATATTTTTTGGTGCTTTCATGTCCAGAAATTGGTCTAAAAGTACCCTTGTCAATTAACCGCCCATAATACCATTCTGAACCATTTTGTATAGTTCTCCTTTTTGCTGATGTAATGTTATCATACGCATAGTAAGAGTATAATCCATAATGGATTATGACTCCATAAGACATGGATTATGACTCCATAAGACATCTGTATTTAATACACTAAATAAAGATAATTAAATCTTTATTATTATATATAAATGAATAAAACATTCAATTTAAATGCATACTATAAATATTTATGATATACTAATTTATTGCTTGTGATAACTTTATTTTGTATTCAACATACAAAAAACTACGCCCCAATATATTGAATATATATTAGCATATTTGATTATACTAACGATTATATTTTCTCAACTTTTTTGGAATAATCCTATAAAACATTCACAAAATAGACGCAATAATTGCAAAAATAGTAACAGTATTACTTATTTCATATACACTGTACTATAAATTTAAATTTAGTTTTTACTAGTTGTATTAGCAATATCTGTTTATTTTAGCAATTATTATTCTAATCAAAAATGGTGTTCAAATAAACATTTATTTTGGCATGGTTTACTCCATATATTTTGTTTTATTGGTACGGATACCGACGTTACTACTACAATTTCAATGTCAATATCAGCTGGGCTTGACTCAAGCTGTGTCATTAAAAAGCCGTGTCGAACCCGATCAGGTGTTGGATGCACAGAGTAGTACAAAACACATTTGCAAGTCATATTTTGCCATGAGATTAGTTTATCGTTTTTATAAAAAAAAATTTAACATTAATCATCATCGTGTTTCCATTTATGAATATTTCTAGGATGATAAATGTACTCCATCAATCCTTGAGCAATTCCATTCTCTTTCCACATTTGTTTATGCATGTCAACATAGTTGTACGTGAAAATAGCTGGATTTACAAATAAATTCCTCCAATCAATATTGTCTTGATTGGCTTCCAATAAATGAATAGCTGACGAATTTTCGGATAATAAACTCCAATTAATTTTATCTTTATTAGATTCTAATAAAGATAAAGCTGATGTGTTTAACGATAAAAATTCCCAGTCAATCTTGTTTGAATTAGCTTCTAACAAATGTATAGCGGCTAAATTTTTAGATAAAAATCTCCATTGAATTTTGTCTGGATTAGTTTCCAAAAGATGGATTGCTTTTGAATTCATTGATAACGCATCCCAATGAATCTTGTCTTGATTGGCTTCAAGCAAATGTATGGCTAATGGATTCATTGATAACATATCCCAATGAATATTGTCAGGATTGGCTTTCAATAACTGAATAGCGGCTGGATTGAAAGATAAACATCTCCAATTAATTTTGTCTAGATTAGCTTCAAGCAAATGAATGGCTTCTAGATTCATTGATAACATATCCCAATGAATCTTGTCAGGATTGGCTTCGAGCAAATGTATGGCTGATGAATTTGCAGATAAATTTCTCCAATAAATCTTGTCTAGGTTGGTTTCAAATAAATGAATAGCTTCTGGATTTTTAGATAATTCTTCCCACTTAATTTTATCTATATTAATCCATTGTCTCAATATACAATGCATCATGTAGTTATAAAAATATAATATAAATCAATTTTATTCATCTTCCCATTTATGCATGTTTCTAGGATGATAAATGTACTCCATGAGCTGATTGGCCAACCCATTTTCCTTCCACATGGAAGTATACATAAACTTGTAGTCGTATGTAATAATATTTGGATTTCCAGATAAACAGTACCAATCAATTTTGTCTGGATTTGCTTCCAGTAAATGCATAGCAGACGGGTTTAGTGACAGATGGATCCAACTAATCTTGTCTAAATTATCTTCTAATAAATGTATAGCAGATGGATTTTGTGATAAACTACTCCAAATGATTTTGTCAATATTAGATTCTAAAATAGAAATAGCAGATGGATTGTGTGATAACTGTAACCAGCTAACTTTGTCAAGATTAGTTTTCAACAAATGTATAGCAGATGGATTTCCTGATAGCTGAAACCAATTAATTTTATTTGGGTTGGCTTCTAGCAACTGTATTGCAGATGGATTTCCTGATAACTGAGACCAATTAATTTTATCTGGGTCGGCTTCTAACAACTGTATTGCACTTGGATTTTTTGATAGCTGAAACCAATTAATTTTATCTGGGTCGGCTTCTAACAACTGTATTGCACTTGGATTTCCTGATAGACCTAACCAATTAATTTTATCTTGGTTGGCTTCTAACAATTGTATTGCACTTGGATTTCCTGATAGCCAGTACCAGCTAATTTTATCTTGATTAGCTTTTAACAACGCAATAGCAGATGGATTTTGTGATACACCACTCCAATCAAGGTTATCAAAGTTGATGCATGGTCTCAATATCTCCATTTTATTATAAAACATGCAAAATATATTTCAATTTTAATCAAGTAAATCTATAGTGGGAGGCGATGATAAAGAAATAACTTGATTTGAAAAGTATTCAATTATACATGCCTGTTGTGATATTCGCTTGTCTTGTTCCGATATTATTTGTTCTTGTGAAGCACAAACCTTTTTATATTTAATAGAGTCAACCAAATGATTTTCTCGGTTCTGGTTCAATGTGGCTAACCACTTGACATGTCGTTGACACTTTGTATGGGAAGTAAATTTTGATCGAGTTGCAAACGGTTTTGATCCACATGGGCATGATAATTCATATTTAAATACTGGAATAATGTCAGTATAATTTCCGTTTGCATCAATGGTTGGTACATAAATATCTGGAGTAACAACAAGATCCATTTATATTAATATAGTTATAATGACTATAAATCAATTTTTTTATGTGATAAATACTATACACTACTATATTACATGAGTAATGATTTAATTGAGCTAAACTATATCAATACTAAAATGACTACTTTACCAGACTTGCCAAATAATTTAATCAAATTAACATGTCATAGCAACAATTTAATAAATCTACCACCATTACCATTCAAATTGAACGAGTTAAATTGTTCTAAAAATAAATTAACTATTTTACCAAAGTTACCAACCCATTTAACCAAATTAGGTTGTCATGATAATGAATTAATTACTTTACCAGAGTTACCAAATACGTTAAACCTATTAGATTGTCATAATAATAAAATGACGAGTTTACCTCTACTACCATTAACATTATTAGTATTAGATTGTGGTAATAATAAATTAAATACTTTACCACCACTACCCGCATCATTGATTATAATTTCATGCCAAGGTAATTCATTCATGAGAGGCACATACATTCGATTAGTTAATTTCTATGCTGTACATGGAGGTGAATTAGAATGGGCACAAAATAAATTATATGAAATTAATACAGATTTAAAAAATTACACAATGTCCAACTTGAAACATAAAATGATTGATAAAGTGTCTGAACAAGTAGAAATGTTTCTTGGTAGAGACGAATTTCCTATTTTAAAAAAAATAAGTTTATAGTACATGTCGTATCCTGAGGATGATGATGAAATTGATCATGTAACCAATTTAAGCATTGATAATAGATACGATAAAATAACTCTATTTCCACCCAATTTAAGCCGATTACTCATAACAAGTAAACATATAACTGAATTGCCTCCATTCCCAAACAGTTTAAATTATTTCAATTGTTTCAATACTAACCTAACTGCTTTACCCGAGTTACCAAATTCTTTAAGAACTTTAATTTGCGAAAATAATAATAAATTGACTTTAACCGAGTTACCAACTACTTTGACCGCTTTAACCTACTGCGGCAATGATAATGTGACTGTTTTACCACAACTATCACTACTAACCAATTTAGCAATATTAATTTGCAACAATAATGAATTGACCACTTTACCAGAGTTACCAAATATTTTGAATACCTTGAAGTGTTATGGGAACAGATTAACTGTCTTGTCACTAAACCCTAACTTGGTCACATTAGAATGTGACCATAATGAATTAACTGCTTTACCAGAGCTACCACAGGGGTTGACTACATTATATTGTGACTACAATAAATTAAAAGACTTGCCAGATTTACCAGCATCATTGACGAGACTTTCATGTCGAGGTAATTCATTTTCAAAATCAACCTATATTAAACTAGTAGAGTTCTATAGACGTCACAATGACCATGTAAATTTAACATGGGCTCAAAGTAGAATAGATGAAATCAAGTCAGATTTAAACACGTTTGGCGTCGCCAATGTAGGCAGTAAAACGCACGAAGTTACAGGTAATATAATTAAAGGATATCTTGGTCAAGGAGGTACAAAACGTCGTAAACGACAACGAACAAAACGCAAAAAAACTATTCGTAAATCTAAAAAAAATATTATTCATCGATAATTTAGTACTTTTAAAACTCTTCCCAGTCTTCAACCCCCCATTTAAACCATTTTGTCATGTTTGATGGATGAAATACCTTTTCAATCACTGCTTTATTTTTTTCTAAATTTAGTTGTTTTATTTTTTCATAATCATATGTAAATATACTTGAGTTTTGACTTAAATATATCCAATAAATTTTATCTTGATTGTCTCTCAACAAATGAATAGCATCATTTTCTGAATTTAAACTTAACCAAATCCAGTCTATTTTATCTATATTTTCTCTGAACAATTGAATGGCATTTGAATTTAAATTTAACAACATCCAATTAATTTTATCTTTATTGTCTCTCAACAATTGAATGGCATTTGGATTTGAACTTAAACTATTCCAATAAATTTTATCTTGATTTTCTCTCAATAATTGCATTGCACTTGGATTTCTACTTAAATTAATCCAATTGATTTTATCCTGATTTTCTGTCAATAATTGAATGGCATTTGAATTTAAATTTAACAACACCCAATTAATTTTATCTGGATTCTCTCTCAACAATTGAATGGCATTTGGATTTGAACTTAAACTATTCCAATTAATTTTATCTTGATGTTCTCTCAATAATTGAATTGCACTTGGATTTCTACTTAAACAATACCAATTAATTTTATCATGATTTTCTCTTAACAATTGAATAGCATTTGGATTAGCACTTAAATAGTTCCAGTCAATTTTATCTTTATTTTCTCTCAATAATTGAATAGCATTTGGATTTCTACTTAAACAATACCAATTAATTTTATCATGATTGTCTCTTAACAATTGAATTGCATTTGGATTTGCACTTAAACTATTCCAATTGATTTTATCTTGATTTTCTCTCAACAATTGAATAGCATTTGGATTTGCACTTAAATCAGTCCAATCAATTTTATCTTGATTATCTCTCAATAATTGAATAGCATTTAGATTTGAACTTAAACTCGCCCAATTAATTTTATCTTGATTAATCCAGTGCCGCAATTTTATACAATTCATTTTTACAACTTATAACTAAAAAATGAATCAATTTTAAAATACCTGTTCAATAATTGATTCATTTTTTCTAAAACTCTTCCCAGTCTTCAATACCCCATTTAAACCATTTATCCATGTTTGATGGGTGAAATACTTTTTCAATAACTGCTTTATTTTTTTCAAGATTGTATTGTTTTATTTTTTCATAATCATATGTAAATATGTTTGAGTTATGGCTTAACCAATTCCAATAAATTTTATCTTGATTTTCTCTTAACAATTGAATGGCATTTGGATTTAAACTTAAACCATCCCATTTAATTTTATCTTTATTGTCTCTCAACAATTGAATTGCATTTGGATTTGAACTTAAACTCGTCCAACTAATTTTATCTTTATTTTCTCTTAATAATTGAATTGCATTTGAATTTTCACTTAAATTGGTCCAATTAATTTTATCTTGATTTTCTCTTAATAATTGAATAGCATTTATATTTGAACTTAACCAACCCCAATTAATTTTATCTTTATTGTCTCTCAACAATTGAATTGCATTTGGATTTAAACTTAAACTATCCCAATCAATTTTATCTTGATTATCTCTCAATAATTGAATTGCATTTGGATTTTCACTTAAATTGCTCCAATTAATTTTATCTTGATTTTCTCTTAATAATTGAATGGCATTTAGATTTGAACTTAACCAACCCCACTCAATTTTATCTTTATTTTCTCTCAATAATTGTATTGCATTTGGATTCGAACTTAAATAGTTCTACTCAATTTTATCTTTATTTTCTCTCAATAATTGAATAGCATTTGAATTAAAACTTAAACTTGCCCAATTAAGTTTATCTTGATTAATCCATGGTCGTAATATCATGTAATTCATTTTTTACAACTTATAATAACTAAAAAATGAATCAATTTTAAACCATTTTGGCATGTTTAATGTGTGAAATATTTTTTCAACATCTGCTTTATTTATAAAAATAATTGTATAGTACATGTTAAGCTATCCTGGTGATGATCCAATAGATTCTAGTCCCGATTTATATGTGTTAATGCTCCAATAACTGCTTTATCACCAAATAGTTTACGCACATTGATTTGTCGATCCAACAAATTAACAGCTTTACCAGAATTACCAGCCAATATAAAAAGTTTATCTTGTATATCTAATAAATTAATTACTTTACCGCCATTACCAGCATCATTGACCGAATTATATTGTGATGGTAATAAATTAAAGAGCTTGTCAGATTTACCATCATCATTGACACGACTTTCATGTCGCGATAATTCATTTTCGAAACCAACCTATATTAAACTAGTAAATTTCTATAAATATCAAAAGGACCACTCAAAAATCAATTTAAAAATTATTATTAAAAATTTAACATGGGCTCAAAGTAGATTAGATGCAATCAACGCAGATTTAAACACGTATGACGTTGCCAATGTGGGCAGTAAAACGCTCGAAGCTACAGGTAATATAATTAAGGTTCATCTTGGTCAAGGAGGTACAAAACGTCGTAAACGACAACGTAAAAAAACTATTCGTAAATCGAAAAAAAAATAATTGTATAGTATATAATGTTGAGTAGTTATCCTGGTGATAAACCAATTGATCATACGTTGGAACTTTTAATAATTAAAAATGAACATGAAATAACTGCACTCCCAAACAATTTAATTCAACTATTTATACACAGTCAATCCGTACAAGAAATACCTTTGTGTCCAGACGGGCTACGTGAGATTCACTGTTATGGTAACATATCTATTTTACCACCACGACTACCGAATAGTTTACAAATATTAGATATTGAAAATAATAACGTAACTGAACTACCACCATTACCTACCACTTTGTCCGAGTTAAATTGTAGTCATAATAATTTAAACGACTTGCCAGATTTACCATCATCATTGGCCGAATTATTTTGTGACGGCAATAATTTAAAAGACTTGCCAGATTTACCAGCATCATTGAGGAGACTTTCGTGTCGAGGTAATTCATTTTCGAAATCAACCTATATTAAACTAGTAGAGTTCTATAGCCGCTACGATGATTACCACCAAAATTTAACATGGGCACAAAGCCAATTAGAGGCAATCATAAGTAATTTGGGATCCAGCGCTGTGGCTAATATAGAAAGTAAGATAAATTCTGATACAATGGGCCTCATACGACAAATGAATGGGGCCGATCCAAAACCTCAACCACCACCTGAAGGAGGGGCTACAGCTGGTACAAAACGTCGTAAACGACGACGAACAAAACGTAAAAAAACAATTCGTCAAAGAAGAACACTAACAATCAATTGATTTTCTCTCAATAATTGAATGGCATTTGAATTTTCACTTAAATATTCCCATTCAAGCTTATCTGCATTAATCCAGTGTCGTAATGTTATATATTTCATACTTTTGTGACAATAAAGAATTGAAAATATGTTTCAATTTTAAAACTCTTCCCAGTCTTCAACCCCCCATTTAAACCATTTTGTCATGTTTGTTGGGTGAAATACCTTTTCAACAACTGCTTTATTTTTTTCTAAATTTACTTGTTTTATTTTTTCATAATCATATGTGAAAATATTTGGATTTTTGCTTAAACAATTCCAATCAATTTTATCTTGATTGTCTCTTAACAATTGAGTGGCATTTGGATTTTCACTTAACCAATTCCAATTAATTTTATCTTGATTGTCTATCAACAATTGAATTGCATTTGGATTCTGACTTAAACAATCCCAATTAATTTTATATTGATTTTCACTCAACAATTGAATTGCATTTATATTTCTACTTAAATACTCCCAGTCAATTTTATCTTGATTTTCTGACAACAATTGAATTGCATTTGGATTTGAACTTAACCACCTCCAATCAATTTTATCTTGATTTTCTCTCAATAATTGAATGGCGTTTGAATTTGTACTTAACCAATACCAATTAATTTTATCTGGATTTTCTCTCAACAATTGAATTGCATTTGGATTTGAACTTAAACCATACCAATCAATTTTATCTTGATTGTCTCTCAATAATTGAATTGCGTTTGAATTAAAACTTAAATTATCCCAATTAATTTTATCTTGATTTTCTCTCAATAATTGAATTGCATTTGGATTTAAACTTAACCACTGCCAATTAATTTTATCTTGATTTCCTCTCAACAATTGAATTGCATCATCACTTGGATTCGCACTTAAATAATCCCAATTAATTTTATCTTGATTAATCCAGTGTCGTAATGTTATACATTCCATACTTTTATGACAATAAAGAATTGAAAATATGTTTCAATTCTTTATAAAAACTCTTGGTTAGTATATTATTGTAATCTGAATGAAATTAATGTAAAAATGTTGTGGCGAAGCTTTTATGGAACAACTTTAGTATTTACTTTATGAACTTTATTATGGTTTCCAAGACCACGTTTACTTGCACACTTGAATCCACATGTATCACATATAAATTCTTGGTGTTGAATAGATGCATATTTATCATTCATGAATAATGATAATTCTGGTAACTGTAGCTCATCTAATTGGCTCAATAATTTTTTTTGAGTATTACGAATAAGTGCCGCCATGGACTCTTTGGACTTTATGAATTGTTGTAAATCCTCATTAATTTTATCAAGAACATGTTTATGAATAACAACACCATCATTATCTTCCTGCGACACAATGTTAGACAGTCTTGAAGATAAATTATCTATAATGTCCATAGCTAATTTTATTTGTTCCTTTGAGAATTGTACGCGATGAAGGTATACTAATACGTGTCCATTTTGGATATCAATAAATAGGTTTGGTTTTGATACGATTCCAGAAAACTGGGATATCATTATGCCACTACAATTCTTATTGGTAACATCTCTTAGAAACTTTTTAATTTCTTCCAAATCAACATTTCTAACATAATTTTTATTTTCAATCAATACGGATGGAAATCCTTCTCGGTGAACCATAAAGTCACCACTTGCTGATTGAGCAGTCGTGTTTTCGATAGTTCCTGTGGGATACATTTCAGTTAAAGTTATTTCAAGTCTATTCTCTGAATATTGCCCCTTGAATTGCTATGATGCCTTGTATTTATGTAGAAAATCTGTCATTTCTTCATAAAGACGGTCATTCGATGCCTTGTTACTTAACAAGTCGTCGCGTACACTTGACAGACGAGTTGATAGTTGGTCTTGATTTGTCTGAATCATTTGAAACAGTGGTTGTTGTAAAAGACTTAATTTAGTATCCATTGTCGAGTCAAAATCAGTTTGACACCCTATTTTAACTCGTTCTTCTGTCTGTGGTAGTAAAGTTGTTCCAAGTGTTTCTACCAGTTTTGTTACGAGTTCGTCGTCTTTACTTCCAACTATAAATTTTTC
>Ga0115002_10005620_pt1 | contig 14702 bp, 11 predicted proteins | sample ArcticOcean_MG_C_8_FD_89576 | JGI IMG/M metagenome (GOLD analysis project Ga0115002, IMG submission 89576) | Marine microbial communities from western Arctic Ocean - ArcticOcean_MG_CB11_86 | ecosystem: Environmental > Aquatic > Marine > Oceanic | place: Arctic Ocean: Canada Basin | collected... | reverse complement strand
ATTCGCCCGCTGCTTTCAGTTCCAGCAGTTTCACGTTGCGATACCAAACCTTCGCACCGTGGTCTTGGAAGCCGAGGTAGCCTTTTCGCGGGAAATTCTTGACGGCCGTGCTGAACTTGTTCTTGCTGCCGTCGAGTCGTTTCCCCGCTTGCGTCCATTTGTCACAGTTCATCTTGGCGATGAGTGAGCCGTTAACCGTCACGGCGATCAGCGGACCCTGACATTTGATTTCAATGGTGTTCCACTGGCCGGTCGACTTGAGGGCGTTTTTCGACGGAGGGACGAGGTCGTAGATGGCACCGAAGTCGTGCATGCCGGTTCCCTTGCCGTTGAGTACCTGAATCTCGAACCCGGTTTGCACGGGGTTTTTCGGGTTGCCGATCCGGAAGAAGATACCCGAATTGCATTTCTCCGGCATCTTGACGTCGCATTTGAAAATGAAATCTCCGTACTGCTTTTCGTGCATCAGCACGTACCCGCCCGACTTGTAAGGCATCAGCGTGCCGTCTTCGAGAATGCTTGAGGCCGGTTCTTTGCCGTTGTTGCAGATCCAACCCGACGCATCTTTCCCGTTGAACAGCAACTGCCAGCCGGCAGCCTTCTCTTTGGCAGAGAGCACATTCTCAGCGGCTGCCGAGACGGATGTCACGAGAGTGGCCAGCAGCAGGGCGAACAGGCAGCGGGTGAGGGTTCTCATCGGTGCGTCCTTTTCTTGGTGTGTTGTTTGTCAGTCAAAATCATAACCCGATGCATGAGGGAGGGACGCTCTGGGTCGTTGGATGATTGTCCTGCGTCCCTCGCTCACGCGTCGGGTTATGATTTGGGATTCATATTTGGTGTGGGATTGGGGCTACGTCGTCTTGCCGAATTTGTAAATGCGGGCCGCTGTTTCACCGAGAATCTTTGTTCGGTCGTCAGCCGAGAGATGACCGAGCAGTTCGGTGACGTGATCTCGATACGCGCGATATGTCGCAGGGGTGGCTTCGCCGTTAAAGCCTCCGCCGTAGATCATGCGGTCAGCTCCGTAGGCGTCGGTGAGTGTTTTGATGACCGGCGTGATATCGCGATGTGGATATCGTCCGCGTGGCGGGAGCGAGGCGATCTTCATGATGGTGTTTGGAAACCGCGCCCAACGAACGACCACCGCGTGTTCCTTTGGAGTTCCCTGAAACGGACGCCCCAAGTGATCGATGATGACCGTCGTTTTCGGGAACTCTTTGATGTAAGGCTCAATCGCCATCGCATAACGTGGCTCGAAATGTAACTGCATCGCCAAACCAAGGTCGCTGGCCTGTTTCCACAGTGCGCGGATCAGTTCCGGTTTTTCATACGGCGGCAGACGCCCCGGTGCGTAGGAGTGCAAGCGCGCGGCAATGATACGGCCGGGTTGTCGTTTCACTAACCCAGACATCTTTTCGAGTGAACCGGGCCGGTCGCAGAAGAACAGACAGGTTCCTTTCAGGCGTCGCTTACCGACATTCAGGCAGTATTCGAGGTAGCGGTGATCGTCCTGGTATGGTTCAGGATGCACGACCACGGCGAAATCGACGCCAGCACCGTCCATGCACTTCAACAGGTGTTGCGGCGTGGCGGGCTGCTCCGGCTGATACGGAGCGCGGGCGTGATACGGAAACCGTTCGTTCTTCACGCCTGCGAAGCAATGCAGGTGCGTGTCGACAACGGGCGCGCCTTTCGCATTCTGGGCGAACGCCGTTTTGGAACCGACCGTGCCGGTGGCCACGGTGGCGGTCGTTGCCAACGAACCGGCCAGAAAATCCCGTCGGTTGAGATTCAAGGCGTTGCCCTTCTGGTTGTCAGCTCTAAGGCTGGATTTACTTGTCGAACTTTGCAATCTGTCCCTTCGCGGCAGCGCGTGCCTTTTTCATAACGCTTTCCAGCGTGACCTCGGCTCCGTCTTGCCGTTTGCTTTCGTCGGCGGCTTCCATGAAGGCGTAGATTTCGAGCGTTTCCGCTTCACTGACGGGCGGCTTGCCGTTGCGAAAGAATTTAACAACTTCGACCAGCAGTGGGCGATAGCCATCGTATTTTCCGACGACCGATTCGCCCTTCTCGCCGGTTGCTTTGCCGCTGTAGCCCGAGCCTGCGCGGAAGGTGCCGGTTCGATCGCCCTTCCATTGTCCGACGACGACATCCTTCCCCGGCGTTGAGTCGGTGCGTTTGACGGAGACGCAGCCGGTTCCCATCACGGTGAACAACGATTCGACGCCGTGGATGCCGTACCAGAACAAGTCGGGGTGTGTTTTGTCGCGGGAAGCCGGGCTGGTGGTTTCACACGTTTTGACTTTCCCAATTTTTCCGTTACGCACTTCCTGTGAAGCCGTTCCGAAACGGAGTGACGACGAGGAGAACAACGGTACTTTGTACTTGCGGCCGACTTCAAAAATGGCGACGGCGTCGGCCAGGGTGCCGGCGATTGGTTTGTCGATAAACACGCGCTTGCCCGCTTTGAGGACCGGCAAGACTTGCTCCAAGTGCGGTCGGCCGTCGTTGGTTTCCAACAGCACGACGTCGACCTTTTCGATTAAGGCGGGGATCGAGTCAACAATTTCCACGCCCAACTCTTTGATTTGTTCGGTGTACTTCGGCACGCGGCTCGTGCTGGATTCGATATCCGGACTGCCCTTCGGGTAGGCCGCCACCACACGGCAACCGGCTACGTCGTCTTTCGCCATCGGGTCGTTGAGAATCTTGGTGAAGGCGATGACGTGTCCTGTGTCGAGGCCGATGATGCCAACGCGAAGTTGCTTGGGTTCTGCCTTCTCGTCGACTGCAGCCACCTCGACGGTGGTTGTGAATTTGCTGACGTCCCACAAAGCGACGGTTTTGTCTTTGCTGGCGGACGCGAGGATTTTTGCATCCGGCGAAAGGGAGATATCGTTGACGGCCCCTTTGTGTCCTGCAAGAGTCGCCAGTTCGCTACCGTCGATTCGCGTCCAGAGTTTGACGTCGTTCTTACCCTTGGCGCGACCGCCGGCTGCACTCAACACGACGGATGCATCGGGGGAAAAGAGTGCGTTATTCGTGGCCCGGCCGTGACCGGCGAAGAAACCGAGTGCCTTGCCGGATGTGACGTCGTAGACGTTGACCTTTTCGTCGTCGCTGGTCGAAATGAGGAGTTTTCCATCGGGCGAGAAGGTGACGCTGTTGGCCACTTTCTCGTGCGCGACGAGTTCGTGAACGAGTTCCCCGCTGGCGGCGTTCCAGATTTTGACATCACCAGGCTTGGTGACACGGGTTTCGTCGCCGATCGCGGTGGCGAGCAGTTTTCCGTCGGGAGAGAAGGCGATGCCGTTGACCGGCATGTCGAAACCTTTAAGGACCAACCCCGGTTTGCCGCCGGGAATGTTCCACAGTCGGATCGTTTCATCTTCGCTGGCAGTTGCCAGCGTTTTTCCATCGGGTGAGAACACGACATCGGTGACGTATCCGCGATGTGCTTTCGGGGCCAGTACCTGTTTGTTTTCAGCGACGTCCCACACATCGACTGACTGATAACTGCCGATGGCGAGCAGTTTTCCGTCCGGTGAGAAACTGAGTCCTCGGGCGAATCCTTTGACGTCGAACGTTGTGATCGGCTTGCGGGTTTTTGCATCAAACAGTTTGACGACTTCGTAGCTTCCCGCGGCGAGCATTTTGCCGTCGGGCGAGAAGGTCACGCTGGTCACCCAGTCGGGGAACCCAGTCAGCAAGGCGATCGGTTTGGCTCCGGCCGGCTGCTTCTTTTTCTGTTGCTGCTTCTGGGCTGCCTCAAGTCGCTGCTTGCGTTGCGCCTCTCCAACGGAAAGCGCGACGAAAAGCGAAACCGCTAAGGCTACGAGAACAGTCTGACGCAGACGCGTGAAAAGCATGGGTCGTCCTTCCGGATGAGCGATCGGCCACGACGTCTCGTCAATGACGTGACGAGACGGGCCTTGATTATCGCATACGGAAGGATGGATGCAAGGATCGGCACTGCAATCCGTCGCTGTCAGCTACGGACCGTGTTGCGTGCAGGGTTTTGGTCGGCAACGAACGTTTGCGGACCGGTGAGCTGCTTTTTCATCTCGTTGTGTGTTTTCAGCAACGGGACGACCTGGGTAATCACCTGACGCATGTCCTCAACGATGCCGCTTTCCAGCTCCTCGATCGAGATGCCGTCGCACGCATTCACGCAAGCGTGGATCCGCCGTACGAGCTCGCGGTTTTCGGGAGAATCCTCACTGTGAACATCACCTTCCGCGGTGATGACAAAGCGTGGGCCTTTCAGAGAATGGCCTTGATCGCTCATGTAGTCAAACTCTTGGCAGAATTCCCGATCCGCTACGCCCGACCGCTTCGGGCACTTTTCTAGCATCGGCATTCCACAAGCTGTGGATTGACAAGGTGTTGACGAATCGGTGATCGTTTTTCAATCGTCATGGATTGGCGACTCGCATGCGTCATGCGGGAGATCACGCAATGAATTGTCTAAGTTTGCGAGTTTACCGTGACGCAACAGCTTATAATTTCATCTGTTATGCCTCTTCAGGGGTTCTGTGTGCTCGGCGTATCGCAGGTGCAATGTTCTTCTCGGAGTACCGCAGAGACCACTTGCAGGAGGGAAACGCCCCAATTTTCATGGCGCGCAGATGAATCCCACGTCAGGGCGATGTTCTTCAGCCTGTTGGTGACCACGAATGAACGCCACAAGGCGAAAGTCACACCAGCCCGATGAGCCGTTCGGATCCCAACTGCGCGACGGCGTAAGCACAGGCGGCTTCGGAGATCGCCGGCCCCAGGTCCACGTCGAGTTGTGTGATGGATGCGGTTTGGAGCGTGGAGATGTTCTGCACGACACGGTTGGCCAGAAATGAGCCGATACCAGAGACCAACACGGCCGAGCAGTCGGCGTCGAGCGAGTTCAGCACGTTCATGGCTGCGGATGTGATTGTTTCGATTTGGGTCTCGGCGAGAAAACGACTGATTGTGGCGAGATCGTCCTCGGTACATTCGGTCGTATCGCAACAAATCATGTGTGCCAGACGATTCGCCGCGTGAAGTCGTGTGGCCGGCTTGCCATTGGCTGTTTCGCAGTTCGTAGAATCTTCGTCGAGATTGCCTAAGAGCAGATGCACGTCGAGTGTGGTGGCGAACAATTCGGCTGCGAGGGGGCAGCGACCTTCGTGAAATGGCACATCTGATGTGACCGCTGCGATGGGAGTTCGCCGAACGCCCGTGTAAACCAGCTCGCCGGATTGCAGCCGTTCGACATCTGTCAGTCCGCGCGGAACAGGAAAACCATCCAACAGCGGGATGATGTCGGTCGTCGTGCTGCCGATGTCGATCAGCAAGGCGGTTCCTGTGGGAATCAAACGTCCGATGAATATCGCCAAGGCATGCCAGTTCGCGGCCGCGACGAGTAACGGAAATTCGCGAGCGACGTTCGGCGTCACGAACTCGGCTCCGGTCTGCCAGACGAAAACGGGGGTCGACTCGGCGATCGTTTCGACGGCGCGCAGGATGTGGTCGACTCCTTCGGCTTTGGTCGCAAAACAGTCGGCCAGTTCGGCTGTCATCGTGACGGCGATTGCGTCGAAGGGATTGCCTTGTGGGAAGTCGTGAATCAGCAGGGCAAGTTCATTCGCAAGTTGCTCGGGAGCTTGCCAGATCGGGAAACTGCGACTCGCCGCCTGCCCATCGCTGTCGGCCGCCTTGAGGTTGGCTCCACCGATATCGAGTCCGAGGATGTGCATGGTGTGGGGTTCATTCTTGATTGGAGGGGAAACCTGCGTCCCTCGCTGACGCGTCGGGTTGTGATGACACGACGCCGTCTGCGGTCCATTCTACGAACGTCGGTTTCCATGAGATGGGTGGCCGGTTCGAGTTGGATGGCAGCATTCGTCTAGCCAGATTCTCGTTGGCATGTTCTCGGTAACCGAGGTAGCTGGTGGTGAGGCGAGGGTTGATTTCGACAATCAGCGGTTGCTCGGGAGCGGCGTCTGGCAGGATAAGATCAAAGCCAATGTAGCCGTTCAGTCCGGGAATTGAATCGCAGGCCCGGCGGACGAGTTCTTCGACTGCATGGTCGGGAGCGGAAGCGATCGGAACCTGGCCGCCGAGATAATGGAAGCGGCCGTCATGGCTGCCGTCACTGCTGAGGTGTTGTTCGGCGGCGGGAAAGATCTCAACGGACTCCCCGTCGGTCGAGCACAGGACCGCGACGGAGATGGCACGTCCTGCGATGTAGGGTTGTACGACAAACCGGTTGGCTTCCTCGGCGGTAAAGACGGCTGGCATGTCTTCGGGGCGGTCGATCAGGCGAACGTCTGTTGACCCTGCTCCGTCGCGTGGCTTGAGGACGGCCGGGAAATTCGCGGCATCGGGAATACAAGACGGGTTCCAGAGGGCAGTTGGCACCGTGGGAATTTGGCGTTGGTCGAGATGTTCAAACAGAGCCAGTTTGTCAGCGCACAGTTCGATGGCTTCGATTTGGCAACCGGGCCAGTGGCCACCCACCTCGTCGCTGAGTCTTCGTCTGTTAGCAAGGATGCCGTCGAACTCCGGGGCGATGACGAAAGTGACGTCCGCTTCCGATGTCAAACGGCGAAACTCGGCGGCTTCGTTCGTGGGAGTCTCAACAGTGATGCACTCAATACCGTTCACCGGGAATTCACCCAAGCAGCTGTTCCAGGTGGTGATGACATGACAACCCGGAACCTGTCGGAAGTCGACGAGCAGCGCTTCGAGCATGGCGCGGCCTTCGCGAGCGAGCGACGGCTTGCTGGACGGATTGGCGCACGCTCCCCCACAGATGAACTCGGAGACAAATACACGCACGCCGGACTCCGCACCGCTGTTGCTGGCTGTGATACCGGGGTGACTCAGAGGCTACCCAATCGGCAACAGCATATCGCGGCCGGGTTTCGGCTGCGAGTCGGCGGGGGCGGCCAGCGACATTAAAAGATCCTGTTGGTTCGGCAAAAGTTCAACGGCCAGTTCACAACCGACTTGCAATCGGCTGTCGTCGAGAGAGTCGATCCAGACGATGGTCGCCGTGAGATTCATGCGGTGGTCGGTTGCATCGCGGACTTCGATCAGCAGTTTCTGGCCGTTTTCGATTTCGTCATCGAGGGCCAAGCGAATGCCGCATTGCGACACGTCCAATATCTCGCCCGTCAGCACCGTGTTCCCGCTCTGGCCGGAACGCAGGAAGCGTACGGCAATGTTTGACGGGTCTCGCGAATCAATTCGTCGATCGAGGTCACGGCGTTCCTCGGTGGCACGGCGTGATTTCGGTGTACGTCGATTGATCATGCGAGTTGACTCTCCTCGTACGTCACAGGGTGGCGTCGCAAGTTATTCATCGTGGGCTGATGAAAGTACTTACGTCGCAGCATGCGTGGCGTCAAATCGCTGTTAGACATCACGGCGACCGACGGCGAAGGAAGGTTTTCTGGAAAACCCCTGTGACGATTGTGCTGATTGTTTCCACTTGTTTAACGGCAAGCCGCAGGCGACGGTGTTGGTAGAAAAAGCAGTCGCCTGGGGCTTACCGCGAAACTTAGTTCGTGGGAACGAACAATTCCAGGGCGGACTCGCGACTGTCCCGCTGCACAAGAACGATGGCGGTGTCACCGGGGCGAATGTGGTCGTCGGCTCCGGGAACGCGGACGAAGTCTTCGCGTTCGATGGCTGCGATCAACGTTTGAGGTGTTTGGATGTCTTTCAACGCAGCTTGTGTGATCGGAGTGTTTTCGGCGACTTCGATTTCCCAAACTTCAGCATCACCGCCGGCGATCTCGGATCGGATCCGGATCGGGCCGGGTTCGACCATGCCGAGAATCTGCTTGGCCATGACTTCACGAGGACTGATGGCAGAATCAATGCCGAGTTTTCCGAGTACGTTGGCGTAGTCGGGGCGTCGTACGACTGCGAGAATTCGTGTCGCTCCCAGTTCCTTGGCTTCGACGCCACAGATAATGTTGTCTTCGTCGCGCCCTGTGGTGGCGACGAAAATATCGGCTTTGCCGACTCGGGCTTCCTCCATCTCGGAGCGGCGTCGGGTATCGGCGTGCAGGACGGTTGTGATTTCGAGACGTCGTGCGAGAAACTCGCAGCGGGTTTCGTCGGATTCCAGCAACACCACGTTGAACCGCCCATGTTCCAACAGGAGGGCCAAGTGGAAGCCGATTTCTCCGCCGCCGGCAATGATGACGTTGCGATTGGGCGGGGGCTTGTGCTCGAAGAGACGCTTGGCCTCTTCGACCTCCGCCCGCGTACCGATCAGCGTGACGTGATCGCCAGCCTGCACGAAGTCGTCGGCTCCGGCGATAATGGTGCCTTGAGTATTTGAGATCAATCCGATGCGAACGCCGCGCGGTAGCTTTAGGTCTTTCAGGGGGACATTGAGCCGTTTCGAGCCGGGTTCCGCCGCCACTTCCTGAACTTCGATGCCGCCGCGCGCGAAGTTCTCGACGGCGAAGAGTCTCCGGGCGCGAACGGCCTTGGCGAGTTCCAACGCCGTGAGATGTTCGAGGCTGAGCAGCCGATCGACCATGAAGTGTCGTTGATAATCGAACGTGCTCACGTCGCGAAATGTCGGGCTGACAACACGCGCCACGCTGCGACTGGTTCCCATCGCTTTCGCGATGCTGGCACCGACAAGGTTGACTTCGTCGCGATCGGTCACCGCCAGGCAAAGCAACGCGCTCGACGCACCTGCTTGGAACAGCGTGGTGGCATCGCATGCGGAACCGAAGACGGTTTGTACGTCGAGTTGGTCTTCAACGTCGTCCAACGCCCGCCGGGAATTGTCGACGAGTGCAACATTGACATTGTTGGCACAGAGGACTTCGGCGATCGATGTGCCGACCGTCCCCGCGCCCAGAATAATCACGTTCATGGCGTGGCTGTTGCTCCGGGTTCCGATTGCGTGCCTGCGGCCTGAATGTGTTCGCAGTTCGGATTATTTAGACAATCGGGTGCAATTTGCAGATCACTCAGTACGCGACCGCCGACGACTGTTTCTTCGACGATCCGCGTGACATCGTCGAGCGTGACATGGCCGTAGAACACGCCTTGCGGGTAGATCGCCACCACCGGCCCGTGTTCGCATTGATCGAGGCAGCCTGATTTTGTCGCGCGAACCAGCGGACGTAATCCTCGCCGTGCGATTTCGGACTTCAATGCGTTTCTCAGTTCTTCGTTCCCCTCCGCGTCGCAGCAGCCACGTCGGTGGCCCGCAGCGCGTTGGTTACTGCAAACGAAAATGTGATGCGTAAATTCCGGCATGTGGTCCTGGTGCTTACTCAATCTGAAAACTTACAGTTCGTATCGTTTAACGGCGACAGGAGTGGAAGGTGAACAGTTATTACTCGTCGAAAATTCTACCCGGCAAGATCCCTGTCGACAACGGCCACTGTGCGGGATGGTTATCTAGGGGAGAAGCCCGGTTGGGGCGTGTCGTGAAAGATGCCCGCATTCTCGGTCTGCAACGAAACGATTTGCTGTTCGACTTCGGCGACCGCTGGATGACCATCATGGATCGCCAATTCAATTCGCGTGGTGTGCGATTGGCCTGCATTAAGCAAGACTACGCGGCCCTGTTCGCGTTCAAACGGTTTCGGGTTGGGGAAATTCGTGGCCGGTTCCAGCCCCGTCACGTAGCCATCGGCTTCGGGTTGTGTGTTCTTCCACAGACTGAAACAAGGGAGGCTGCGCGTATCGAATGCGACCGACAGGCCTCGCTCGCCGTTTGCATTTTTCAGTAACATCGTCGAGTTCCCGTCGGCGTCCGGTGTGGGACTCAGGTAATAGACCTGCTCGGTGTAGCCGACAGTCGGGCCATCGTACCGGCTCCATGATTCGACACCCTCGACACCCTCGGCGGCTCGCGGATCACGCGGTGCCATCTCCCGCGCTGCTCCCACGAACTGCGCCCCTTCTTCCAACAGCGGCGGCCCGACGTTGATGTGATACAGCAATTGCATCTCCCCAGGTGAAGCGCCGAGATTCGTGACTTCGTCGATGATCGTCACGCGGTTCGAGCCGGCTTCGGTTTGTAATGTGGATGTGAGTCTGAGATTGGCACCGAATAGTGATGCTTCTTCGATGGCGCCCGTGACCGAAAGTGTTCCGTTCCCCTCAGTCGACACACTGACTTCCACGTGGTGTGCAGGGATGTTGGCGATTCGGCCATGCAACGTGAGGGGTGTTCCCGCGTCGTCTGTGGGCGGGCCGTTGGATGTCAGGCCGCAACGACAGAGCAATTCGTTAAAGCCGCCCAGCCAACCGATGCCGTTACGGTCTTGCAGGTCGACAAAACCAGGATGAACGGGCATTGTGACGGGTGACTTCCAACCGAGTTCGATATCGCGATACCGGCCTCGCCAAAGTCCCATGCCCCGCGTCGGCAAAATGGAAATGGCCAATGCCCCGTTGTCGAGATCAATCACATCCACTCCAGCCGACCGCCCCCCGCGCAGCGTTCGCTGACTGATCGACCAGTCCGAAGAACCCGGCAATTCCAAACCGTCACGCGCGTCGATGCGGAACGTTTCGTGGTGAATGCCTTCCAGCGTGTCGGTCAGGACGGTCGTGCGATGACTCATGAACTTGGTCCGAGAGTTGAGGCATGCGAGATTCGGCCCTTACCTTACCGGTCTGGTTTTTCGCATGCCAGCAGGCATGGCTTTCGCTGCCTGTCTTGCTGTCACTCGTGACTGTGCGCGTCGTCTGGAAAGACGCCCTCGCGCACTTCTCCGACATACGCCCGCGTTGCGGCCACAACGTTTTGGTGCAACTCGGCGTACTTCTTCAGGAACTTCGGCTCGAACCCGGCCGTCATGCCCAGCATGTCGTAGCTGACAAGCACTTGGCCATCACAATCGGGGCCGGCTCCGATACCAATCGTCGGAATGTCGAGGGCAGCCGTTACCCGTTTTGCGATGTCGCGGGGGATCAGTTCCAGAACAATCGCAAAGGCACCCGCATTCTGGGCGGCTTTCGCGTCTTCGAGTAATCGTTGCTCGTCGCGTTGAATCCGCCCCATCCCGCCCAGCGTGCGAATCGACTGCGGCTTCATCCCCACATGAGCCATCACCGGCAAGTCGGCAGTTGCCAAGGCTTCGATCGTGCGCGCCTGTGTGACGCCCCCTTCTAACTTGACGGCGTCGGCACCGGTCTCCTTCAAGATCCGACCGGCGTTCTCGACGGCAAGTTGCGGCCCCGCCTGGAATGTCATGAAGGGCAAATCGACAACGACCAGCGTGTGCTTCACTGCTCGACAAACGATCTCGGCGTGATAGATGATCTCATCCAGCGTGACCGGCAACGTGGTCGACTTCCCCTGAACCACCATGCCCAGCGAGTCACCGACGAGAATCCCGTCCACACCCGCTTCATCGAACATTGTGGCAAACGGAAAATCGTACGCCGTCAGCATCGCCAGCTTGCGGCCTTTGGCCTTCGCAGCGACAAACCGCGGTACCGTCATGCGCGCCGGTCTTTTGGGACCGGAACCGTATCCCGAGGAAGCACTCATGGGGGGCAGATTAGCCGATTCGCTCAGACGTTGGCAAGCTGCGAGCCATCAACGATCTCCCCGCTTCGCGACTCAGGGGGGAAATGAGGTCAAAACGCAACATAATGTGCCGAAATACAACACGTGTTGCGTTTTGCAACATAAAACGCAACGAGAGCGAAGGGCCAATCGATAACATCGAGTTGCCGCAACCTGTTGATACAAGATAAGTTAACGTCTATGTTTAATTTTATTGTGCCAATTGGCACGAAGAATGCTATAACTCTACGTCAGTGGAGGAGGCGTTGGCCCGCACTTGCTCCACTAGCGTATTCGAGAGCGTTTCGAGTTGCCTGTTGCGACTCGAAACGCTTTCTTTTTGCGCGCAGACAATTCACATCCGCTCTGGCGTGACGCCTTGGCTTGCGATCGACTCGCAGCGGTCGTACGGTGCATCCCCTCTCACAGCGTCGGATTGCCCGTGGGAACGGTCTCGTGTCTCCAGTCGGGCTGATCTGTAATGAGCAACGAAACGTCTCCAGCCGAGCGGGCATCCACTGAAAAACCGACCCGCGTGCGGCATTGGGTCGTGTTTTCCGCCATGTTGATGTCGGTCCTGCTGTACCTCGACCGCTTCTGCGTCGGCATGGCCGAGCCTTACATCAAGCAAGATCTCGGACTCTCCACCTTCCAAATCGGCCTCTTCTTCTCTGCGTTCTTCCTGACGTACGCACTGTTCCAGATCCCTTCAGGCTGGCTGACCGATCGCTTCGGCTCGCGGATCATGCTGGTCGTCTACGTGCTGACCTGGTCCTTCTTCACCGCGATGATGGGCCTCTCCTACGGTTTCGCCATGCTGATCCTCATGCGGGCCGCCTACGGTATCGGCCAAGCCGGTGCTTACCCCACAAGTGCCAGCATTTTGAGTAAATGGGTGCCGATTTCCAATCGGGGAACGGCCAGCAGCATCGTCGCTTTCGGAGGCCGCGTCGGCGGAGCGATCGCTCCGGTCCTCACAGCATTCCTCATCGTGCTCGCCGTTCCTGTTTCACACTCATCCGACTTCACCGACTCAGACCTGCTTGATGCTCCCAAGTTCTGCAGCATGCTCTCTCCGGCAGACAGCCCGAAGTCGAGCAAACCAGCCAAAGAGTCATCCGACGCCAAGCAAAAACGCGAGGCCATCGAACGCATCTGGAGTCTGCTCCCAGACGCATCGCAACAAGTCATCACTGCCACGGCAGAACGCTATCGCCCGGTCGAACCGCGCATCGCTGCGTTTGAAAAAAGTGGGAAGAAGTTCCAGCAGCAATGGCGTTTCATCTCGTCCAGCGAGCAGTTCAAACAGGCCGATGCACTTCGTATTCAAGTCAGTTCCGCCGATCAGCGTACCATCCTCAGCGGTTTGAATGCCGTCATTCACGGAGCCGACTTGTATCCAGCAGATGTCTTTAACGGACTGAAACTCGAAAAGGGAGCCGTCTGGCTTAAGAAGCGGGTTGACGGTGGAGAGTCCCTTTCCTCAAAAGAACGCCAACGGCTGCACCGCCTGCTTGCCGAGGCCGTCTTTCCTGCAACGCTCGGCAAGGTCTACGTCGCAGGTTGGCGGCCGGTCATCATCGGTTACGGCTTGTTGGGGCTGATCGTGGCGGGCGTCTTATGGAGAGTGCTCCGGGTTCGTCCGAGCGAACATCCCCGTTGCAACGCGGCCGAGGTGGCCCTCATTGATGCAGGCCGACCGACCGATACGACCGACGGCCCGTCAAGCAAAGTTCCCTGGCGGGGCATCCTCACCAGTCGCAGCATGTGGTTCAACGGCTTCTCACAGATCAACACCAACATCGGGTGGATCTTCATCGGTACGTGGTTTCCGCGTTATCTGCTCGACGTCCACGACGTGCCAATTATCGAACGGGGCGTGATGGTCAGCGTCCCCTTCCTGGCCGGGATTATCGGCATGCTTTGCGGGGGAAAACTGACCGACCGACTGGTCCCGCGCATCGGACTCAAATGGGCACGCCGCATTCCCTGGGGTGGCTCGCGATTCATTGGGATGGCCGCCTTTCTGCTCTGTCCGTTTCTCGCAACTCCCTGGGCGGTGACCATCGCGTTGGGGGTCGTCGCCATCTCGACCGATCTCGGTACGGCTTCCGGCTGGGCATTTTGTCAGGACGTCGGCGGCAAGAACGTCGGGTCGGTACTAGGCTGGGGCAACATGTGGGGCAACCTCGGTGCGGCTGGTGCTCCAATCCTGCACGCCTGGATCATCGACAGCTACGGCTACGACGCGGTGTTCAACGTGTGTGCAACCGCCTTTTTGTTCGCCGCCCTGTGTGGCCTGAACATCGATGCCACCATTCCCATCGAAGTGGGCGACGCCAACGACGAGCAGTCTTCATAAAACGGCTCGTCTCGGTCGATCGTCAGTGGATGTGGTTGCCTCGCCAACGCGGGTTGGCTATCGTTGCCGGTGACGTGAGATGTGGCGGCGAACTGCCACGTTGCACGCTTTTTTCCGATCGACCCGAAAGGAGTCTTCCGTGGCTGAACGTGTGGTTATCATAGGATCAGGGCCGGCCGGCTGGACGGCCGCCATTTACGCATCGCGGGCGAATCTGGAACCGCTCGTCATTGAAGGAGCGATCACCGAAGAGAACCGGCAACAGGGAACGCTCCCGCTGGGGCAACTCGCCTTGACGACCGAAGTCGAGAACTTCCCAGGGTTTCCGTCCGGCAATCTCGAAGGTTACCTCGATGACTCCATCGGGAAGGAACGGCGTCAGTTCATGGGACCGCACGCCGGGGAAGGTGTCAGTGGGCCGGAATTGATGGAGTTGATGCGACAACAAGCAATCAACTTCGGCACCCGCGTGAAGACCGATGACGTGGTCGAAGTCGATTTGTCGTCGCATCCGTTTAAGCTGAAAACGCTTGGCGGTGAAGAGATCGAAGCCCTCTCGCTGATCATTGCGACCGGGGCGAGAGCCAATTATCTCGGCCTGGAATCCGAAGACCGCTTCAAGAACATGGGCGTCTCGGCCTGTGCAGTATGTGACGGAGCGTTACCTCGATTTCGTAGCAAGCCGCTGGTCGTCATCGGCGGAGGCGACAGCGCGATGGAAGAAGCCACCTTTCTGACGAAGTTCGCGAGCACCGTTTATATCGTGCATCGACGCGACGAATTGCGCGCCAGCAAAATCAT
>Ga0115002_10005619_pt1 | contig 14703 bp, 13 predicted proteins | sample ArcticOcean_MG_C_8_FD_89576 | JGI IMG/M metagenome (GOLD analysis project Ga0115002, IMG submission 89576) | Marine microbial communities from western Arctic Ocean - ArcticOcean_MG_CB11_86 | ecosystem: Environmental > Aquatic > Marine > Oceanic | place: Arctic Ocean: Canada Basin | collected... | reverse complement strand
GGACATCACATAGGCTCCGGAGTATATAGCATTTCACAACACCCTTGCTTCTCCTCAGCAAGCGGTGAAAACACCAATGCTCCAATTATGCCAAGTTACCCAGTGTGGCGCAATCGCCCTGGGAATGACGGTGATCAGCAAAGCAACCGCGGCAACCGCCGAAACCGCCAGCCGCGGTCAGTCAATCCGACAATTGTCGGCCTTTTCCGGCCGCGAGAAGCTCTGGGACAAAATGTGGGACTCGCATGAGGAATCGCCGTGGATCGGGCAGGGATACTTCGTCACGTCAGCAGATGGGGAAGTCAAAATGTGGGGCTCGACCAGCAACATCACCGCACACAATTTTCTGCTGCAAATACTCGTAACGACCGGATTTGTCGGCATGGCTCTCTTCCTGTTTGGGGTGTTTCGACCGGTTGTCGGGATTTGGTTTGACCTGGTCCGAATGCGGGGCAACACTTCCTTCGCGGCGTTTTGTGCTCTGCTGGCGTGTTGGTACGTCGGTTGGGGTGCGATGAATTCATCGATTTCCGGCCCGTTGCAACCCGAGTCGGTCATCTTCTTTACGGTTTTCGGTCTTGCCGTTGGCCTGGCTGTCACGCATCGATTGTCTGCAACACATCAACAGGCGGAGGAAACGACATGAAGATCCTTCTCTGCCACAACTACTATCAGCAACGTGGCGGCGAAGATCAGTCGTTTAAAGACGAGGCGTGGCTGCTGGAATCGCACGGTCACGATGTGATTCGCTACACGCGGCACAACGACGACATCGCCGATATGAGCCGACGGCACGTCGCAGCAAAAACAATTTGGAACCGACGCACTTACAACGAACTGCGTTCGATCATCCAGCGTGAACGCCCTGACGTGATGCACTGCACGAACACGTTCCCGCTGATTTCTCCGGCGGCCTACACCGCTGCGAGGAAAGAACGGTTGCCGGTGGTGCAGGCGTTGCGAAATTATCGGTTGCTCTGTCCCAGTGCAACGTTTTTACGAGACGGCAGCGTTTGTGAAGCATGTCTCGGCAAGGCAATTCCCTGGCCGGGCGTCTTGCACGGGTGTTACCGCAAAAGCCGCTCGACGACTGCCGTCATCGCGACCATGCTTTCGACACATCGACTGCTGAAAACATGGAAGCGTTCGGTTTCACTGTATTATTCGCTCACGCAGTTCGCGCGAGAGAAGTTCATTGAAGGTGGATTTTCGGCGGAGCGTGTCGTCGTCAAACCGAACTTCATTCGCACCGATGCCGCACCGGGAGACGGCAGCGGCGGCTACGTTCTTTTTGTCGGCCGGCTTTCGCCCGAAAAAGGCATCGACACTCTGCTTGAAGCATGGTCGCGAATGGCGACGAATACAACGTTGAAGATCATCGGTGACGGCCCGCTCGCCGACCGCGTGCGTCAAGCCGCCGACACCGACAACCGCATCGAATGGCTGGGACAGAAACCACTCGACGACGTACTGACTTTGATCGGCGACGCCGCTTGCCTGGTCATGCCGTCGGTGTGGTACGAAACTTTCGGCCGCACAATTGCCGAAGCCTTTTCGCGGGGAACGCCAGCCATCGTTTCCAAAATGGGAGCGATGCAGGAACTCGTCAATCATGGCCGAAACGGTTACCACTTCGAGCCGGGCAACGCCGACGATCTGGCACAGAAGGTCCAACAGATACTCGCCGACCCGACACAGCTGGCAGACATGCGACGCGCCGCCCGCAAGGAATTTGAAGACAAATACACCGCTGAGGCAAATTATCAGAAGTTGATGGCAATCTACGATCGCGTGCTACCGCAAGACACAACTCGCTCCTTTGTCGCAAAAACATCAACCATCGCTCAAAGGGATTCAACCGCCGCCGCAGACGCGACCGTATCGATGAGTCATTGAGGAACGACAAATGATCCAAGCCACCAAACAAATCAACACTGCAAATTGGCCGCCGAAGTACGACCTGTTCGGCGTCGGTGTCAGTGCGACGAATTATGACGAAGCGGTTGACGTCACAATTGCGGCGGCACAACGCCGCGAGTCGGCCGTCGTCTCGCTGCATGCCGTTCATGCCGTTGTGACCGCCAGCGGCGATTCGGATCTGCGCGAACAAGTCAACACGTTTCAAATGGTCGCCCCCGATGGCCAGCCGGTCCGCTGGGCGCTCAACCGCCTCTACCGCACCGGCCTGCGCGACCGCGTCTACGGCCCGGAATTCATGTTACGACTCTGCGCCCAGGCAGCCGCCGATGGCGTGTCGATCTATCTGTATGGCGGATCGCCCGACGTTGTGGAGACGTTGAAAGACAATCTACTGCAGAAATTTCCCGGCCTCGAAATCGCGGGATACGAATCGCCGCCGTTTCGGCAACTGTCGGCCGACGAAGACGAAGAAGTCGTCAGGCGGATTAATGACAGCGCTGCCGGTGTTGTCTTCATTGGCCTCGGCTGCCCGAAGCAAGACCGATTTGCGTTTGAACACGCGGGCCGAATTGAAAGGGTGCAGGTCTGCGTGGGAGCGGCCTTCGACTTTCACGCCGGCGAAAAGAAAACCCCCCGACTGGATGCAACGAAACAGTTTGGAATGGCTGTTCCGCCTCTGTCAGGAACCAGGAAGACTCTGGAAACGGTATCTCGTCACCAACAGTATTTTCGTGGCGAAATTTGCCAAATAATTTGTCTCGCCGCCCAGCAAACGATTTAGCAAGACGAACGAATGACACACGGGAGGTTCGTAGTGACCCGATTTATCGCCCCTTTTAAATCGAATCAGGGTGGTCGCGAAGAGACCATTCGAACCGCATGAATGCGGTTCGATTGCTCTCCGACGCGCCGAAACGAAAAGATTTAACCACGGCAACTATGTCGTCGATTCCGTTTCCAGCCCCTTGCGGACCCACTCGTTGATGCCGCCCTTGAGGCTGCGGACGTTGCGGTAGCCCATTGACTTCAAGTACAGCGTGGTGTGCTTCGAGAAACGGCCGATGCCACAGACCATTACGATTTCGGCGTCGCGGTCGCTCGGCAATTCCTCGGTTCGCTTGGGCAACTCGCTTTGTGGGATGTTGACCGAACCGGAAACGCGCGACTCGGCGAACATGTCGGCCGGTCGCACATCGACTACCAGCGGTTGCCCCCCCTGCTCCATCTGCTCATGCAGTTTCTTCACACGTACCGAGTCGTGCGGGTTTTTCAGGTTCTCCATCATGTCGGCCAAAAACAGATCGTTCTCGCTGGGACCGCCACTTTCACCTTCGCTGTCGGCCGGGCAAATCTCCGGGAAGTGCGGTTGGAAGGATGAAGCGTACTTGAAGACGTTGTCGGGAAAGATGACGACGACAATGTTGCCCGGTTCATCCGGAACGGCTCGCAATGCGCCGGCCAATGCCATGCCCGAACTGGGGCCGGCGATGATGCTCTCCTCGCGGTTGAGCCGCAGGCAGAGTTCATACGATTCGCGATCGGTCGCTTCCAGCGTTTGGTCGTACTCATCGGGCCGAAACAGTTCGGTTTGCTGCAACTGAACGATACTGCGAACGCCGGGAATGTCGTGGCCCTCTTCCGGATGCACGCCGATAACTTTGACGTCGCTGCTCTGCTCTTTGAGAAAACGACCGGTTCCGGTGATGGTGCCGCAGGTTCCCAGCCCGGCGACAAAATGCGTCACCTTGCCTTCGGTCTGCCGCCAGATTTCCGGTCCGGTGGTGCGGTAATGGCTGTCGGGGTTGGCTTCGTTGGCGTATTGGTCGAGCAGGATGGTGTCGGCATCGTCTTCGGCTGCCTGCCGCGCGGTGGCAATCGCACCTTCCGGCGCACCGGGAGCGGGGCAAAGCATGTCGCTGAGTTCGACGACGTCGGTGCCGAAGAATCGCAGCACAGTTCGTTTCTCCAACGGGATGGCGACCGACAGCGGCGTCTGCAGCGAATAGCCCTTGGCGTTGCCAATCATCGCCAGACCCAAGCCAGTGTTGCCCGATGTCGCCTCGACCAGCCGCATGCCAGGCGAAAGCACGCCCCGTTCTTCGGCATCGCGAATCAAATTGGCGGCAATCCGGTCTTTGACCGCGCCGAACGGGTTGTACCATTCCAGCTTGGCAAACACCTGCGTATGCTCAAACGACACCACTTTGTTCAGTCGCACCAACGGCGTGGGGTTCTCTTCGCTGCTGAGCAAACCGAGAATCGAATCGTACACTCGCAGCGTATGGTCATTGTTCGTCATGCGCGGAAGTATATAATATGCGGCCCGAAACTGTAAACGATCCGGGCAGATGGATACAAACAGATCCCACACAACACCAGCCCGCCGCGCAAGCAAGGGTTTTCGTTTGCAATCGCCGTTCAGACCCTTGCTTGCGCGGCGGGCTGGTGAGCAGCAATTGCCCTGTTTGTGGCCATTTGATAAGCTTGCGGGCGCGGAGTCGAAGTCTCCGCGACTCCCGCTTTCGGCTTTCCCCATTCCGCTTTTGGTCCAAACAACCGACGACGACCGTCGCCACAATTCGCAATGGGATTGTGTGACGCGTCCATAATCTAAGAGAGTCCAGTACAATGAAGGCCAGCAATTCACTCTGGAAAAAACGTCTCGACGGCCAACTGACGGCTCAAATGGCCGACGAACTCAATACGTTCGAGATGGAAATCGACCTCCGCCGACAGGGTAAGGTCGATGAAAAGGTCTTCGCCGAAACCCGTTTGCGACGCGGAGCGTACGGCCAGCGATACGATAACGGCAAGCGAAACGACGGCTTTAAAACGCAGCAACTGGCATTTCCGGGCGATGCCGAAACCAAGGGGCCGAACACCATCTGGGATGCCCCGGGGATGCAGCGGATCAAAATCCCCTTCGGCGGCATGACCCCTGATCAGTTGGAAGTGATGGCCGAACTGGCCGAGGAGTATTCCGACGGCATCGCTCACATCACCACGCGACAGGATTTCCAACTGCACTTTGTCCACATTGAAGATTCCAGCGCTTTAATGCGGCGGCTGGCAGCCGTTGGGATTACCACCCGCGAAGCGTGCGGCAACTCGGTTCGCAATGTGACCGGCTGCCCGTTTGCTGGCGTGTGTGCCGACGAAGCGTTTGACGTCAGCCCGTATGCTGACGCGCTCACGCAGTTTCTGCTGGGTCATCCCGATGCTCAAAACTTCGGCCGCAAGTTCAAGCCGAGCTTCAGCGGTTGCCACCAACATTCCTGCGGACTGGCAGCAATGCACGACATGGGTATGACCGCCGTCACACGCGAAGTCGATGGCGAAACGAAGCGCGGCTTTCGTGTGGTTGTCGGCGGCGGTTTGGGAACCGTGCCGTATCAGGCGAAAGTGTTCGACGAATTCATGGCCCCGGAAGAGTTACTTCCCATCGCCCAAGCCATCTCGAAGGTCTTCGCCAAACACGGCGAGAAGAAGGTCCGCAGTCGCGCCCGCATCAAATTCCTGGTCGCCAACTGGGGGATTGAAAAGTTTCGCGAGGCTGTTCTCGAAGAGCGAGCCAAACTGAATGACGATCCCCGTTGGACCGAACTGCTCGAAGGAGCGGAAGGCGAACAGGAAACCCCGCTCAATCCGCCCGGCGACTTGCCCGAATCCAACGGCGACGTGGAATTCGGCCACTGGCTGAAGACAAACATCCGCCCGCAACGGCAGGACGGCTACTTCACCGCAACAGTGGCGTTACCCCTGGGTGACATGACGGCCGACCAATTGCGTTCGCTGGCCGACATCGCGCGGAAGTATACCAACGGCACGATTCGCACCACCGTGGAACAGAACTTCGTCATCCGCTGGGTGAGTGGCAACGACGTGTCCGCATTGCACAAGGAGTTGGCGGCGGCCGGCATCGGCGAAGCGGGAGCCGGTGCGATACTCGACATCGTTTCCTGCCCCGGCACCGACACCTGCAAACTGGGGATTTCGTCGTCGCGCGGGTTGGCTGCCGAGTTGCGAAAACGCCTCAGCGAAAAAATCTTCGAGCTCGACGAAGCCATCCAAAGTCTGCACATCAAAATCAGCGGTTGCTTCAACAGTTGCGGCCAACACCACGTCGCCGACATCGGATTTTACGGCGTTGCTCGCGGCGTGCGCGGATTCAAAGTACCGCACTTCCAGGTTGTTCTGGGCGGGCAATGGGAAGAAAATGCCGGTTCATACGGCCTGCCAATCGTCGCGATTCCGTCGAAGCGGATTCCCGATGCCGTCGAACGGATTACCGGTTTCTATTTGAAGTCACGCGAGAAGGACGAGCGGTTCGTGCATTTTGTGAAACGTGTTGGCAAGACGAAGATTCGCCAGGAACTGGACGACTTGACCAAGGACATGCCCGAGCACGATGCCGACCCCGGTTTCTATGCCGACTGGGCCGACCCACGGGAATACACTACCGGCGACATTGGCAAAGGCGAATGTGCCGGCGAAGTAATTTCTGCTTACGAGTTTGCGATGACCGATGCCGAGCGGATGGTCTTCAACGCACAGGTGCTGCTCGAAGAAGGCGGCGCCCAGAAGGCGGGCGAAGAAGCTTACCGGGCCATGATCAAATCGGCCAAGGCGCTCGTGCAAATCGATTACGACGACGTCAGCAATGACCCCGACGAAGTCGTCGAAGAGTTCGAAGAACGCTTCTGCGACACGGGCGTTTTTTACGATCCGTTTGCCGGACCAAAGTTTGCCAATTATCTGCTGGCAGCACACAAGAGTGCGGCGTCGCCGTTCACGGCCGAGTCGGCCCATTACCGAATTGAAGAAGCCCAACTGTTCATCGAAGCGGTCCACAGTTGCTACACCAAAGAGAAGACAACCGCTGGATAAGCGGAGAGCTAAAGGCGGCGAAACGGCTGCATGGCTCTCAACCACCAACTCCCGAGTCTGAAAAAAGAAGACGAACGACGAATGGAACTGCAACACGTCAACGTGAAGATAACGGTCGATGGTGACCTTGCCGTCGATCCCGGTCGATTCATCGATGTCTTTCATCGGTGGATTCGCGAGGGAGTCATCGAGGGGCTGCTGATCGACGTGGCCGATTACCGCCACGTTCCCCACGGCCCCGGCGTGATGCTGATCGGATTCGATTCTGATTACAGCATCGATAACGTCGGCGGAAACTGGGGCATGCTTTACAACCACAAGTCGCCGCTGGAAGGCAGCAACGATGATCGGCTTTCGGTCGCTCTAAAGTCGGCGGTAAAAGCCTGCACGCTGCTCGAGGCGGAATTCGCCGATGACGGCTTGAAGTTCAGCCGCCAGAGATTCGAGTTGTTCATCAACGACCGTGCGCTCGCGCCCAACACCGATGAAACCTGGGACGCCTGTCAGCCGATTCTGCAATCGTTCCTCTCGACAACACTCGGCCACGATGAATTCGAGCTGCAGCGGGAAAGCGAACCGCGTCGCCGCTTCGGTGTCACCGTTGAGTCGAAACAGCCGTTGGATTTCGACGCGCTGGCGTAGTGGTGTAATCTTCGGGCGTGCGGCAGGTTCGTAGTGACCGGATTTATCCGGTCTCGATGGCACGGTTGGCGACAATTCGGCCTTCAATGTCTACAGCGCGCTCGAACCGCATGAATGCGGTCACTACGAACCTCCCAACCCACTTCACGGCCGGGGTGGCGGCAACTGAAGGTGCTGAAATGTTGCGGCCGTCACCATGCGGCCGCGTGGTGTTCGCTGAATGAATCCACAGCGAAGCAGGAACGGTTCGACTTCGTCTTCCAGCGTATCGGGAGGAATGTCGATGCTGTGTGCGATCGACTTCAGCCCTGCCGGCCCGCCGCCGAAGATGGTAATCAACGATTCCAGATACTTGCGGTCCTGCATTTCCAGACCGACATCGTCGATCTCCAACATCCGAAACGATTCGACCACCACGTGATGCGAAATGCAGCCGTCGGCTTTAATTTCCGCGAAGTCGCGTGACCAGCGCAGCAAATTATTCGCCTTGCGCGGCGTGCCACGACTGCGGCGGGCAATTTCTTCGGCCGCGTCATCGCTAATCGTCGTTCGCAACTTTTTCGCATTGCGATTCACAATCGCGATCAGGTCGTCCAGCTCGTAAAACTCCAAATGCTGCCGATTGACGAAACGGTCGCGTAGCGGAGCAGTCAACATCCCGCTGCGAGTCGTCGCGCCGATCACCGTAAACGGCTGCAACTTCATGTTGATCGTGCGGGCATTCAGTCCGTCACCCAGCGTGATATCGACTCGGAAGTCTTCCATCGCCGGGTACAAAAACTCTTCCACCGTCGGGGGCAGTCGGTGGATTTCATCGATGAACAGCACCGACCCGTACGAGGCGTTCGTCAAATAGGGCAGCAAGTCCTTGGGTGCGGAAAGCGACGGTCCGGAAGTGATTTGCAGTTCCCGATCGAGTTCCTTCGGCACGACGGTTGCCAACGTCGTCTTGCCCAACCCGGGTGGTCCGTCGAGCAACAAATGCCCCAGCGGTTCGCCGCGCTTCTGCGTGGCATCGAGCATGATCTTCAGCCGCTCGATGACCTTCCGCTGGCCGACAACTTCCGAGAGACGTTGCGGACGCAGTTCGTCGTCGTAACGCGCATCGTCGGCATCGAACGAGCTATCGGCGGAATTGTTGGCGGAATTTTTTAATGGGATTTCCGACGGAGAGTCACCGCCGCCGTCTCCGCGTCGCCCGCCACCGTCCTGCTGAATAATTGGCTGCCGTGCCATCGGCTCTCCGCTTTTGCTATCTGTAAGAATATCAACTGCACCGGAATGGTAGGTGATCGACAACAGCAGGGCAATGTGGAGCGAGGGGGGAGGTTCGTAGTGACCGGATTCATCCGGTGACTACGAACCTGTTCCGTCGGCATTCAACTCCAGCAATTCGTCGTCGTATTCCTGTTCGAGTTCGCGGACTTTGGCCGCCAGATCGTCATCCTGATCGACGGCCGTCGATACCTGCATTTCCCATTCGGTACTTGCCGTTCGCAGCGAATCCACATCGAGCGGAAGTTGGAGGATTTTGGCCAATCGCCGCGTGACCGCTTCGATACTGAGCGGATTCGTCCCTTGCAGGTAGCCGGGAATTTCGGCGACCAACGAGACCATCTGCAGGCCGGCGGTTTCAGTTTGTGTCATCAAATAACTGGTGAAGGACCCGGGCCCCTCGTAGCCGGTGCGGCGAACGCCGTATTGTTCCATTTCTTCCAACAGTTTTTCGTCGGAGCAGGTGACGAACATCCGTGGCTCGCGCGTGTGCGGCACCGATCCGCCAAACGAGCCGACAAATAGAATGCGTTTCACCCCCGTCCGCTTTGCAAAATCGAAAATGCATTCGCCGAACGCCCGCCACCGCAAATTCGGCTCGCGGCCCACAAACAACACCAGTTCTGCCGCATCGTGGCAGTAAAATGTGTTGGCTGGCATATCGACAGTTTGCACCAAACCGCCTTCAATCTTGATATGCGGCCGGAACATCGCCGAGACTTCCATCGACCCGGGGAAGTTGTAGATGTAGAACGTTTCGGGATCGATGGTCGCGATTTCATCGGCATCCAGCAGATCGACCAGACGTTCGACGGTTCCCGTCGAAACGTCGCCACCGTCCATCCACCCACTGAAAGCCAGCACCAACGTGCCGTTTTTATACGCAGGACAGGAATCGATCTGCAAAAATTGGTCAATGTCTGTATTCATGTCGGCATGGTATCCGCTACAGCCTGTGCATGGCAACGCGGGAATCACATCATCCAGATAGTTCACAGCAGTCGGGCTGCTGACTTTGTAGATCCGCCAGCAACCTGAAATCGTGTCGGTTTGGCGGCGAGCGTCACATCGTCTATAATGCCAAGACAAAACAATGCAACCACAGGCGTCAATCGCAATTGTGACCCCCTATGACAAATCCTGCGTCCGGTTTGCCGGTCCTCGAACAACCGTCGGCAGCCGCTAAACCCTCCGGTGTCGGTGCCGACATTGACTACAGCAAGTTTCTCGATTGCGTACACTGCGGATTATGTACGTCCGCCTGCCCCACGTACCTCGAAACAGGCGATGAAAACGACAGCCCCCGCGGCCGCATCTATCTCATGCGCGCCGTCACCGATGGAAAGCTGCAACTCTCCGATACCATTCGCGGGCATCTCGATCTCTGCCTCGATTGCCGAAGTTGTGAAACTGCCTGCCCCTCAGGCGTGCAATATGGCCGACTGATCGAACCGTTTCGCGTGGCCATGCATCGGGATGAATCGCAACCCGGGAAGACCAAGTCCGGCGGATGGTTCGAGCGACTGTTTCTTTACGGCTTATTCCCTTACCCAAAACGGATGCGTTGGACCTTGCTGCCGGCTCGGCTGATGCAGACATTGGGAATCGATCGTCTGATCGATGCGATCGGCCTGACGCGACTGTTGCCGACGAAACTGCGACGAATGCATCGACTGCTGCCGCGTTTGCAGCCGCAGGGAGAAGCTTTCCCGGAAGTGCTTCCCGCCATTGGTGAACGCCGCGCGCGTGTTGCGTTGTTCACGGGTTGCGTGGCCGAAGCAATGTTTGGTCAGACCAATCGGGCAACGGCTCGCGTGTTGCAACAAAACGGCTGTGAAGTCGTCATCCCCCCCACGCAGGTTTGTTGTGGAGCGATTCACTACCACAACGGTGCCGGCGAACCGGCGCTGGAATTGGCCACCGCAAACGCCAACGCGTTTCCCGTCGATGATCTCGATGCCGTCATTATCAACGTCGCCGGCTGCGGCTCGATGTTGAAAGACTACGGCCACATGGCCGAGGAAGTCGCACCCCAGAACGATGCCATCCGGCAGCAACTCTCCGGATTTGCCGACAAGGTGCGCGACGTCTCGGAGTTTCTCGCCGAGTTAGGGCTCCGACCACCAACGGGCAAGATTCCGCTTCGTGCCGTGTATCACGATGCCTGCCATCTCTGTCATGCCCAACAAATTCGCAGCCAGCCACGCGAACTGTTGCAAGCGGTCCCCGGACTGGAAGTTGTGCCGTTGGCCGAATCGGAAATCTGCTGTGGTGCGGCAGGCAGTTACAATCTGACCGAGCCGGAGATGTCCGACCGACTTGCCGAACGGAAGCTGCAAAACATTGTCGCGGCCGACGTCGAAGCAGTCATCACCGGCAACGCGGGATGCTCGCTACAGATTCAGGCGTCGCTGAAACAGGCGGGAACCAACATCCGTGTGTATCACCCCATGGACATTCTCGACTGGAGTTACCGCAACGAAAGCCCACCGACGTAGCTCAGTTCCAGTCAGGCGATATCTAAACTCCTGTTGTGAGGCAACTCCCATGCGTCACCCCGCCATCCTATCATTCGCCACCAGACCAGTGGTCATCGCTGCCGTGACGATTCTTGGCTGCGCCGCAACCTGTGGGACCGTTTTCTATAGTTTTACGTCCCAGGAGAATCGCTACCGCGACCGGTTCTCCAAGAACCTGCCAACCCCCCCCCATGTCGATCAGAATTGTCCGAATTCCAAATGACTGTACCACCAACAATTAAAGCCGTCGTCTTCGACCTCGATGGCCTGATGTTCAATACGGAAGACGTCTTTAACCTTTCCGGCCGAGAGCTTTTGCGTCGCCGTGGCAAGGAGCTGACCGATGCGGTTTTGAGCCGCATGATGGGGCGACGGGCGAACGAATCGTTTCAGGTGATGATCGACATGTGCGAGTTGACCGAACCGATGCAGGAATTGCAGGCCGAATCTCAGGTGATTTTCGATTCGTTGCTCGAAATTCACCTGGCACCGATGCCCGGTCTGTTTGAATTGCTTGAACGAATTGAATCGCGTGGTTTGCCGAAAGGCGTTGCCACCTCGTCGGGGCGGAGCTATCTCATAAAGATGCTTGAAAGATACAGCCTGCGTGACCGCTTCGAGACGTTGCTGGCGGCCGATGACGTGACCCACGGCAAGCCGCACCCGGAAATATATTTGACGGCAGCTGAAAGAATCGGCGTCGATCCGACTGAGATGATGGTGCTGGAAGACAGCGAAAATGGAACGCGAGCGGCTGCGGCCGCCGGGGCGGTGGCCGTCTCCGTGCCGCATGTTCACAGCCAATCTCACGATTTCAGCGTGGCGACGCATGTCGTTGACAGCCTGAACGATCCGCGGCTGTTCGATCTGTTGGGTTCTTGATGAATTATTTAGCCGCGGCGCTTGCGCCGTGTGTTCTGAAGTCGTTGTGTCGTCGGAACACCCCGCAAGCCGGGCGGCCAAATAAGGGAAAAACGATCACGTTGTAACCAAGAACAGCGACCACCCCCTGAAACCCCGCATATCCCGTTTTTCCGTTATGCCCCAACCTCTCGGCTGCCAATAGAGAGGAAGACGGATCGTGCCACGCCCTGCCGTGCAGGCGTTGGGACTCCGCGCGAAGAGACATTACGCCCATCGTTTGATCGGCGAAGGTGATCTCGAATACGTTGTTGTTCCGGGGGGAAACAGAAGATGAATGTTGCCGCGCGTCGAAATCTGCTGCTACTGCTGTGCAGCGCCGCCTTGTTCTCTGGTTGTGGCATACTGGGCAACGAAACTCACGACGGTCGTCGTGTGAAACGCTGGAGCAAGGAGTGGTACGAAATGGAGTCGCAGGCTCCCGTTGGTGCCCGCCAGGAAGAACACGCCGGGCAATTGTGGCCGCCCTTCGCCCGACCGACCGGCGAAGATATGCAGTTCAGCCACAAGTACCATCATGCCCACTACTGGCCCTATCCGTACAACTGTGAAGATCGCGACTTCGTCCGCTCGCTCTCCGCACAACAGGTCGCTAACGGCTGGGTTTCACACACCACGCTGTACGACTACCACTTCGATGCCGAAACGCACCAGTTGAACAACTCCGGCAACTTGAAGCTGAAGTGGATTCTGGAACACGCTCCGGCCGAGCGGCGAATGGTCTCGATTCAGTCGGGCAGTTCGGCGGTGGTCAGCGAAGGAAGAATGGCTGCAGTTCGCAACGAATCGATACGAATCGTGGGTGAATCCAACATGGCGGAAATTGCCATGCGGGTAACCGAACCACTTGGCCGACCCGCCACAGAAGTTGATGGCATTCGCCGCGCCGAACTCCTATCGATGCCCAGTCCCCGCATTACTTACACCAGTCTTCCCAGCGGAAACGCGGGCGGCGGCGAGTAAACATCAAAGTCGAACATCTCGTTGCAGGTATCTCTCGCAGACGCCATTGGGCCAAACGAACCCATTGGGCCAAACGAACATAGCGCAGTCATCGTTAACTATGTGAGCCTCAACCATGATCGACCGTAGCCCTTCCGAATGGCAGGCGGAGACGCCTCCGGCGGAGGAAACGTCTGGAGAATCGCAACGGGAACCGCAAACGGTGGCCGCCGATCCCTCGCCCATTCCGGCAGTCGGCGAAGCAGTAACAAGACGACCGGCGGCGCCGGCGGCGTCTCACGCTCGCGCATCCAGACTCCCCAGTGTCACGGCTCCCGAAAGCCCCGCCACGCTTGAGGCGACCGGCCTGACGCTTCTGTACATCGCCGATCTGGTTCTCAAGCATCTTTACGTGCAGGGGAATCTGCTTGGCGTCGAAATCGCTCGAAACGTCCGCCTGCCGTTTCAAATCGTCCAGGAATCGCTCCGCTGGTTAAAGGACGAAAAGTGTGTTGAAGTTTCTTCCGGCGACGTGATCGGGCCGGCGTCGTACCATTTTCATCTGTCCGAAATGGGCCGCCGTCGTGCACGCGAAGCGTTTGAACAATGCCGTTACGTCGGGCCGGCTCCGATTCAACTGGAAGATTATATCGCGCAATGTAGCCGTCAGGCGGTTGCCGGAATCACATGCAGCGCGGAAGCACTGCAGGAGGCTTTCGGCGACCTGATTATTCGAGATGGCTTACTCAACGAACTGGGACCGGCCATTTGCAGCGGGAAGTCCATCTTCATTTACGGACCGCCTGGCAACGGCAAAACGATGATTGCCAAGGGGTTGGGGAACTTCCTTAACATCTACGGCGGAGACGTTTATGTTCCGTATGCCATCGCCGCCGAAGGTGCCGTGATTACGGTCTACGACCCGACCGTTCACCAGACGACCGACAGCGATGACCTCATCATCGATGCTGAGGGATTTCTCGTTCCCGGCCTCAATCGCCGCGCTGGAGATCCTCCCCTGCCCGATTCCCGCTGGCGGCGGATCCGCAGGCCAGTCGTAATGACCGGCGGCGAGTTGACACTGGAAATGCTCGATTTGCGCTACAACCAGTCCAGTAACTTCTATACGGCACCGCTGCACATTAAAGCGAATGGCGGCGTCTTTCTGATCGACGATTTTGGACGCCAGATTGTCAGTCCGCGAGATTTGCTCAACCGCTGGATTTTGCCGCTGGAAGAGCATGTCGATTTCCTGTCGCTCGCCACTGGCAAGAAGTTCTCGGTCCCATTCGAGCAACTCATTATTTTCTCGACCAATCTCGATCCGCGAGAACTGGTCGATGAGGCCTTCCTGCGACGAATACGGCACAAGATCGAGGTCGGTTCCCCTAGCAGCGTGTCCGGATACCGGCCTGAACCTGGATATCATTGGCGAAGTGTTGTATTTGGTGTCTGGTTGACAGGACATTCATTTTTGGTAACTACCCAGTGACGAAGATGTGCGCTGGCAGGTTGGGGGACTGGTGGAAGGCGGATTGGATGCCGTCCAGGATTTTCAGGTCGTTTTTGCGGAGCGTCGAGACGTAACCGCGGATTC
>Ga0115002_10005617_pt1 | contig 14706 bp, 14 predicted proteins | sample ArcticOcean_MG_C_8_FD_89576 | JGI IMG/M metagenome (GOLD analysis project Ga0115002, IMG submission 89576) | Marine microbial communities from western Arctic Ocean - ArcticOcean_MG_CB11_86 | ecosystem: Environmental > Aquatic > Marine > Oceanic | place: Arctic Ocean: Canada Basin | collected... | reverse complement strand
TGAACGTTCAAGAAGCAGGCGACGCTGCCAGGGTTCGGCACTTCGGATCACAAACCCCGACCGGAACACCCATGGATGCCGGAGGCGGGTTTGTAGCCGTCGAAACGGGAATCCCGATGGACACAATCCAAGAACTAAAACGTCGAGGACACCAAATTGTGCGTTCCCCTGGATCGTTCGGCGGGTATCAAGGTATTCTGATCGACTGGAAACATGGTACACTACACGGCGCAACCGAGCCGCGGAAAGACGGCGCCGCTGTTGGTTATTGAATTCGTTTTCACATTCTCCACTGATCGATGATATGTTTCAAACTAACATGTTTATTCGTTTTACATTCTTTAGCTGTCTACTGCTGGTGTTAGGTGGTGGGTTACTTTTTGCAGAACCCGTTTCCCAACAGTCCGACCGCAGTCCAATCTCTCTGGCGGTATCACCCGATGGTCAATTCATCGCCACGGCCAATCATACATCCAGTTCGGTATCGTTGATTCATGTGGAGACTGGTCGCGTTGTTTCAGAACTCAATTGTGGCCGAGGCCCGGCGGATATTTTGTGGGTCGCTGATCAACTGATTGTTAGTTTGCAGCACGAAGATGCCGTTGTATTTCTTTCTACAAACCAAGACAAATTACGTGTCGAAAACAAAATTATTGTTGGAGATGCACCACGGGGGCTTGCTGCTTGGAAAGGTGCTTCCGGTCGAATTGAGAAAGTTTTTGTCGCATCGTCTGGTTTTGACCGAATCGAAGTTCTCGACTTACAGACACAAAATGTAACACATCTGATCTCGGTCGGCGGTGAGCCGCGCATGTTGGCTGTCTCCCCCAATCAAAAATGGCTGGTTACATGTTGTTCGATTCCCGGTGAGGTTTTCGTTCACGACGCTTCCACTTTTCAGCTCATTAGTAAACGGACCATTTTTGATGATGCTTTCAACTTGGGAAGACCAACGATTTCGCCCGATTCGTTAACCGTGTTTCTTTCGAGTTCAATCAACCGAACTTTTCCCATAGATGATCTGAACATCGAAAAAGGTTGGGCCATCGATAACCGTTTTACGAAATTGCCGTTACCCCAGGGAGAATACTGGGAACAAAAGCAAATGGGCCTAGATGTTCGTGGTGACGCCGTTGGTGATCCGATGGCAGTGAAAATCAGCCAGAATGGTAAGACCTTGGTTGTCGCCTGTGGTGGCACTCATGAGTTGCTGATTCTAAATCGTTCAAAAATCTTGTGGCCAGCGGCTGACCCAGGAGACTTTTTACCCGATGCACTGAGAGACAATGAAGACGATTTTCGCCGGGTTGAACTCGGTGGTCGTCCTACAGACATCGAATTCGTAACGCCTACACAGGTTGCTGTTTCAAACTATCTGCTGAATTCAGTTCAAATTGTTGAAATCACGTCGGGTAAAATCCTTAAAACGATTTACCTAGGAGGCCCCGCCGAACCAAGCCTTGCCCGTCAAGGTGAAATGATTTTCTATGATGCGGACCGATCGTTCGATTCGTGGTTCAGTTGCCAGACGTGTCACACCGATGGGCACACCAGCGGTCAAACGTTTGATACTCTGAACGACGGCAATTACGACACGTTCAAGCTAACGCCTACACTCAGAGGCGTGATGAAAACCGGTCCGTGGACTTGGCATGGCTGGCAAACTGATTTACCGGCAGCGGTTCGAAAATCGATGCAGGCGACGTTGAGTTCCCCCAAACCGGTGAGCGACCACGATGTTGAAGCATTGTTGGCCTATTTCAAGAGCTTAAAGATTCCAGAGAGCCCGCACCGAACTGCGAATAAAGAGTTGACAAAATCCGCAGTACGTGGGCAAACGTTGTTTCTTGGGAAGGCCGGTTGTGCAGACTGTCATCGAAAGTCCCAGAATTACACATCCCCTAGTACCTACAGCGTGGGGCTAGAGTCGAATCGGTATTTCTTCCCAGAGTTCAATCCGCCTTCGCTTAATGGGCTGCACACACGCCGTCGATTCTTGCATGATGGCCGTGCTAGCAGCCTGCAGGAGGTTTTGACCAGGTATCATCGTTCCGAGAAACTTACGGGGCGGGAATTGACAGAGCCGGAGCGACGTGATTTGATTGACTTCTTGATGTCTTTGTAAGTACACAGTTACTAGCTAATTTTGGAGCCTCGCCATGCGTGCCTATTACTGTTTCTTTGTTGTTTTGTTTGCCGCGGTGTTGTCTGTTGGGCCGGCATTTTCGGAGGATACTGTGCCCGTTCGTCCGAAGGTTCCTGGAGTGCTGTCGATGAACCTTAGAATCCAAGTGAAAGCCGGGAAGGGCAGCGAGGAATACAAACAGCAAATCAAAACGGTTAAGTGGAACGCTTCTGAAACGGCCATTATCATCTGTGACATGTGGGACAACCACTACTGCCAGCTGGCGGCCCAGCGGGTTGATACAATGGCTCCGAAGATGAATCGTGTGGTTACCGCTGCGAGAAATCACGGGGTTGCCATCATCCATTCCCCCAGCGGAACGATGAACGTTTATGAAAACTCACCCTACCGCAATCGAATGAAGCAGGCTCCCGAATCAAAACCTGCAGTTCCGTTGAAAGGCTGGTGTTATCTCGATCCGAAAATTGAACCTGAACTTCCCGTGGATACGTCAACCCAACCCTGTGATGACCCGGTCGTCGGTAAAGCTGTCCGTCGATTTTCGAAACAGCATGCAGGAATTAAAATTATCGGCTACGACGGAATTACTGATCGTGGAAACGAGATGTACAATTACCTAACTCAGTTGGGAATTAAAAACATCGTGCTGATGGGCGTGCATACTAATATGTGTGTTTTGGGGAGGCCGTTTGGGATTCGTCAGTTGACCTACTTGGATTTCAACGTTGTGCTTGCCCGCGACTTAACCGATGCGATGTACGACCCACGCGAGTATCCTTACGTCAGCCATACCCGTGGCACTGAACTAGTGGTCGAGCACATTGAGAAGTATTGGTGCCCGTCAATTTCTGGGAGTGATCTTACCAAAATTATCGCCGGTTCAAACAACCCGTTAGCAGGTACGAAAAGGCCCGATGTTAAGGCGTCAGCCAATAAATAATGACGGCTACTATTGCTCGGGATCGAATTCCTTAGCGGCGTTTCGTATTTGCTGGAGTTTGTCCATTCGCTGTTTGATTTCGGCTTCAAACCCGCGGTCAACCGGTTCGTAATAGAATTTTTCGACTCCCAGATAATCTTGGTCGGACCATCCGTCCGGCGTGTTGTGGCTGTATTTGTAGCCTGCGCCGTGCCCTAATTGTTTCGCACCGGGGTAGTGGGCGTCTTGCAGATGTACGGGAACCGGTATAATTCGCTTTGTTCTGACATCATCAATGGCTGCGTCGATGGCCATAATCGAGGCGTTTGATTTTGGTGCGGTTGCAATGTACGTGGCTGCCTGCACAAGCGGTATTCGGCATTCTGGCAGTCCTACAAACTCCGTCACTTGTGCGGCGGCATTGGCGACGACCAGTGCCATTGGGTCGGCATTCCCGACGTCTTCGGCAGCAGCGATCACAATGCGTCGCGCCAAAAAACGCGGGTCTTCTCCGGCTTCTAACATGCGGGCCAACCAGTAGGTGGCTGCATGCGGGTCGGAACCTCGCATACTTTTGATCAATGCACTGGCCGCATCGTAATGATCGTCACCGGTACCGTCGTAGCGGATGGCCTTTTTCTGGATCGATTCCTGGGCGACTTCCAAATCGAAAGTTCGGCTTTTATGATCGAGTGAAAGAACTCCAATTTCGAGAGCAGACAGTGCTCGCCTGGCATCTCCGTCGCAAACTTCGACGAGAAAATTGAGCGCTTCATCAGTCATTTCGACTTCATGTGTTCCTAGGCCGCGGTCTTTACTGGAAAGTGCCCGCTGAAGAAGCTGTCGGATGTCGTCTCGGCTTAAAGTCTGAAATTCAAAAACCTGGCTTCTGCTAATTAACGGCGAAACAAGTGAGAAAAACGGATTGGCCGTGGTGGCACCAATGAGCGTAACAACCCCAGCTTCCACATCAGGCAATAGAACGTCTTGTTGTGTTTTATTGAAATGGTGGAGTTCGTCGATGAACAAGACCGTATTTTGACCGCCTGTTGATAGACGGTTTCGGGCGGCTTCCAATAATTCGCGAACTTCTTTCACCCCGGCAGATGCGGCGTTTAGTGAAACAAATTTGCGTTTTGTATGGCTGGCAATAATCTCGGCGAGGGATGTTTTTCCCGTGCCGGGAGGGCCGTAGAAAATGACCGAGTTCAGTCGGTCGGCCTGCAACATACGCCTCAGCAATTTGCCTTCACCCAGGAAGTGCGTTTGCCCGACAAATTCATCGAGCGTTTTGGGACGCATGCGGGCGGCCAACGGTTTGGCAGCATCAAGGTTGTCTGCTTCTTGCTGGTCGAATAAGCCCATAAAAAAACCTCCACCGTAATGTCGTCGGACCTTGGTGTGCTTAGAACCCAAATTGCTAAGGGGGGAACCTAAACTCCAGGTTGTGTTGGCCGAGTCTTGCGAAACGGTTAGACACGCAGCCGAAAAAACAAGGTTCCCATTTTGATGCTTGTAGGGTCAACACACGATGCCCATGTCGAGCATGGCAGAGGTTAGTGAAATCTGAAGTAGATTCCAACTCAATCGTACCCACGAATCACGGCGGAAACAAGCGCGGAGTTGTTGACTTTTCGCGGACGATTGAAAATGTCCAAAAACATTTTCAATATTCTGAACTGAAGACCTGTGGTTCCAATTTTTTGGTGTTTCGTTCAACGGCCAGAATGATCGTGCATTGTTCTAAACCATTATGTTTGACTGCGACGGCAGGCATGACTTGGCGCCCCTCTTGTAGGGGAACTTGGATCGAGAATGAACCATCGGCCCTCAATGGAATGGTGTCTCCATGCAGGAGAACTTCCGCACCCGGTTCGGTGATTCCAGACAGAACCAGCTCGGCGTCTAATTCAAATTTGAGGTTTCCCGCTGCCTGTTCGTCACCATTGTGTTCGAAAGTGTCGGTCAAATAGCTTGTGCGCAACGAATGTGTGCGTTTTTTTTGCTTTTGAGCTGGACGATTACCATTCGTGCCATTCGAACTTCCGTTAGGTTTTCCATTGCCGTTTGATATTAACGGACGAGTCATATTTTTACGGAATGGAGCAATTTTTGTCGTTCGGGCAATCGAGAAAAACTTTCCGGCTGGAGTGAGATAACCAATTTCCAACTTACAAGACATTTCAGCACTCGGAACTTGGACGTGCCAGGAATCAACTTCTCCGGAAACGGGAATGTCGGCGACATGTTCGTTTGCAGGGTGATCGAGATCGTCGGCGGTCACATCGAACAGGCGAATTGCGGGGTAGGCGTGGTGCCATTGCGAACCCAATGCAGCCCGAGCCCGTTCAACGGACTTGTGTGCTATTTGCCATTCTATCTCAATCCAGTAGGCTTTTCGTTCGATGACTAGCAAGCGATCTCGATCAACGGGGCCACAAAATTCTTCCGTCGAGATGTTTTTCATCTGATGGTTGATGGCTGCTTCTTGCTGAATGCGTTGGCAAATGGTCTTCGAAAGAGACAATGAATTTGCCAGCGACGATTTTCCGTTCGTGCCGTTTGTTTGTCTTTTCTTCTTCGAGTTCTTCCTGGCCAGGGAAAGGCGGTTGAGTGATTTCAGTAATTCGGCCTTCCGCATGGAATGCCAACCGCTGACGCCGCGCTGTTTGGCAATTTCCGCAAGACTTTTACGGGTCATGTTATCCAGGGCATTTTTTGTGACTGCAGACATAAGACCAAGACCTCGACTTTATTCTACGTAAGAAAATCCGTAGGGTTTGTGAAGTCATCCCTGACCTAGGGGTTCTAAAAGATAAGAAATTATGGTGGTCATCCCTGCCCGGAAGAACCTTGGCGTACATTAGAAATCTAATGCAGCCGAGCTACTTCGTTGACCAGGCTTGCAGAACCTGGTCATTCCCGAGGCAGCCGAAACAATATCGTCGAGCAGAGAGGCTCGATTGAGAGATGGTGTTTACGTCGAAAACATATCAGCCACATCGTAGTAGTTTGTACCAGTTAAGGCCGGTAACTTCAATGTAAGATGGGGGAATCTCCCCGTAGCTTGTGGTGAGTGATCGATGTAATCTCCTTGTATGAAGTGGGTTATGTCATCCCTTAGGGTTTGTGGCCAATTTTCACGAAAAAGGCCAAATTCCTTCGAGAGAGTATTGTGGATAGTTGTGTAGGGATTTGCTGGCGGAAAAGTTCTCGATCGAATGCTTTTCGGGAGATTGCCGTCTGAATGTCGAGGCTGGTCTGTATGGAATGGTCTCAGTTCTAGAATTGGTTGGCGTGCTGTTTGTTGATAAGGAATCCTCAGAGTCGAGAATGCGAAAAACCAGTTTTAGGAAATATAAAAACTTGGTTTTCTGGGCTTTGACATTGCTAGAACCTGCCAATAAACTGACCGCAAATCGACTGGGATACTTAACTCGAAGAACTGTTTTCGTTGTGTTCAGTAGAAGTGAGAATTGTGGGATTTCATTTTTTTGATTTCTGGAAATTCTATTGAGGGAGTTAGCCCCTGTGATTGTACCGAGCAACAACGGTCGTCCGCCGATGGTTGTCGCCATGCAGTGGGTCTCACGGATAACCACAATCTCATTCATGATGCTCATTCCTGCGGGAATCGGATACTGGCTTGATGATGTTTGGGGAACGTCTCCTTGGGTCTTGATTGTCGGCGTCGTTCTGGGAATGTGTATTGGGATGAAACAATTGTTGGATATCGCTCGAGTTGACAGCGATGGAAAACCGAAGGAATAAGTTCACGTTGGAAACCAAGACCGAAAATTTGAAATCGGTTTTCACCCAATGCTGTCGCCTCACCGCGGTGGTAGTTTTGTGCTGGGCGGTTATGGCTGTGCCTGCTTACCAAAAAGCGGGCATCAAAGGCATCGAAGGACTTTCTTATGCTTCTTTGTTGACTTTAGTCCCCGGTTGGCTGGTTTTTTTTATTGGCTCTAGTTACCGTGTCCCCAGCACCCAAGCAATGATGGTTTTATTGTCGTCAGGGGCTCGGTTTTTAAGTGTCGGATTTGGGGCACTTGCCGTCCGGTATGGCAGACCTGACATGCGACTTTGGGACTTTTATGTTTGGTTAATTGCACTGTATCTGATTACGCTGTTTGTCGAAACTCGGATGCAACTACGCGAAATGTCGACCTGATTTCCGGTCGGATGAAAATACAGGTGAGGACGGAACCTTCACTCTATAAAAGATAGAATCGAAACGATGGCAGCTGGCCAATCAGATATCTTTCATCACATACGAGACTCCCACGTCTTCGAATTGCCGTGGGGTACCGAGATCCCTGTGCCTTTTGGTATCTCGAAGTTCATGCTTCTGCAAGTGGTTGCAGGACTGTTGACAGTTTTGATTTTTCAGGGTTTGGCAAAGCGGATTGCTTCGGGTGAACCTGCTCGAGGCCGTTGGTGGAATTTCTGGGAATTATTGGCGGTTTTCGTCCGAGATGAGGTGGTGAGGCCATCCGTTGGTACTGGGCATCACGATCATGACGATGAGGGACATCATTCAGGCGATGGAAGCCACGATGCGGTTGCCGTTCAAGTTGGGCATCCGGCCGACAAGTATCTTCCCTTTGTTTGGACGGTTTTCTTTTTTATATTGTTTAATAATCTGTTAGGTGCAATTCCCTGGTTGGGGACTGCGACCGGACATTTATGTGTCACAGGCGCCTTGGCGCTCACGACGTTTGCCTATGTTGTGAAGTGTGGGACGGAAGAATCGGGTGTTGTCGGTTTTTGGAAATCGATTGCTCCTAGTATGGATATTCCCGGCATCATCGGTCCTCCTGTGAAATTGATGATTTGGGTGATTGAATTTGCCGGATTGCTGATTAAGCATCTGGTGTTAGCCATTCGTTTGTTTGCAAATATTATGGCCGGGCACACTGTGTTGGCTGTGATTTTAGGTTTTATCGCTCAAGCGGCTGCCGCCGATCAATCGTGGATTTTCTACATGGTTGCCCCGGCAAGCGTGTTCGGCCAAGTTGCGATTGGGTTGCTTGAGTTGTTTGTTGCGTTCTTGCAAGCGTATGTCTTTTCGATGTTAGCATCGTTGTTTATTGGTATGGCCGTTCATCCTCACTAGTTTGAGCAAGATTGACGTAACGGTTTTTGAGTATTGGTTGGAATGGAATGTTGAGGAAGTCGGAATGGTTTTCGCCTTCAGCGCATTCTTGGTTATAGAATATTTGAGTTTCGGACTGAATTGACAGAAAGAAGGAGAAATCCAAGTGAGTCACAAAATTCGTATTGCGACAACTGCTGTAGCTGTATTGATCGCGCTTCCCGTCGCGGCCATGGCTGCCGAAGGTGGAGTCTGGTTCTCGGGAGCCATTGGAGCTGCTGTTACTATTATCGGAGCCGGCTACGACATCGGTAAAATTGGTGCAGCCGCCATTGAGAGTATGGCCCGTCAGCCCGAGGTTGCTGGCCAAATTCAAACTGCAATGATCATCGCGGCCGCCTTGATTGAAGGTGTCACATTGTTTGCGTTGATTGTTTGTATTCTGACTGGCGATCCTTGGCCCCCAGTTCAGTAAGATCGATTAATCATTTTACCCTGGATTTCTTGAATCTTAAGGCTTAAATATGTTCAGCGACAAATTGCGTTGGATTCGAATAACGCTATGCTTGGCGGGATTATTAGTAGTTCCGTTGACGGTTTCTGGCGTTGTGTATGCTGCCGATGAGCAACATCAATCCGATACAGACAACCATGCCAAATCTGGAATGAATGAGAGTGGTGATCATCACGGTGATGGCCACGATCCAGGTGGACCGATCACATGGGATCGGGATTTGGCGTTATGGTCGCTGATTGTGTTTTGCATTCTGGTTGTCGTTTTGAAGAAGTTTGCTTGGGGGCCTTTATCTGAGGCTCTTGATCAACGTGAATCAAAAATTCGCCAGGACATTGCCGATGCAGACGCTTCTCGCAGAAAAGCAGAGAAACTGTTAGCCGAGCATCAGCAAAAAGTTGAAGCCGCCCAAGATGAGATTCAGGAAATGATGGCTGAAGCCAGACGCGATGCTGAGACCACTCGGCAGCAAATTCTGGATGCGGCTAACAACGATGCCGAAGCAGCACGTCAACGAGCACTGAGTGATATTGATCGTGCTCGTGATGTTGCCTTGAAGGATATTTTTGATTCGATGTCACAAAATGTGGCTGATGCAACCGAACATGTGCTGGGAAGAGCTCTCAGTGAAGGAGATCATGAGCGGTTGATTGAGGAAGCCCTCTCTCAACTTTCTGAATCTGCCGGTTAGTTTGTTTGTTGTCGTATGTTGAATTGATGTGTTTTTCAATAGATGTTGAAAGTACAGGAAACTTTAGACTAGATCAGTTGAAGTGTCATTCATGGCTGACTCTGAAGAAACAAAAAGTCGAGTTCAAAGCGTTCTGGATGATCCCAGAGCATTGGCGGTTGCACGCGTTTATTCCAGCGCGTTCATCGACGCTGCGGCATCGGATGGTCTTGAAGGGGCGATTGAAGAGTTCAACTCTTTCATTACAGATGTTGTTGAAAAGAATCCGGATTTCGAGTCTTTACTTGTGACAGCCACGCTGAACCGCGACGATAAGCTGCGGTTGATTGATCGAGTTGTGGCACCTTCGGGTTCTGTGGTCTTCACAGATTTTTTGAGAGTGTTAGCAAAACACGACCGCCTCGATTTGCTGCCGTTGATTTGCAGTGAAGCTCAGTTGGAATATGAAAGCCGTAGTGGTAAAAGGCGCGTTCAAGTGAAATCTGCCATGCCTCTTACCGAAGCGACTTTACAAAAAATACAGCAACAACTCAGTAAGGCATTGCCTTTTGAGCCTGTTCTAGTGTCGATAGCCGATCCTAAAATTCTGGGCGGTTTAGTAATACAAATTGGTGATACAGTTTACGATAGTTCCTTGCGGACGCGACTAACGCAGTTGCGAACAAAATTGCGCGATAGGAGTCTCAATGAAATTCAAAGCGGACGAGATCGCTTCAGTCATCCAGAAGGAGATTGAAGAGTTTCGCTCGGAAATCGAAACCAGCGAAGTTGGTCGGGTTCTTGAAGTCGGTGATGGTATTGCACGAGTTTATGGCCTTTCAGCGGCAATGTCCGGTGAAATGGTCGAATTCTCAAACGGAGTTCGTGGACAGGTTTTCAACCTGGAAGAGAATTCCGTTGGTGTGATTATCCTTGGCGGCTATCTCGATATTTCTGAGGGTGACGAAGTACGTAGTACGGGCGAATTACTTTCCGTTCCCGTGGGTGATGCCATGATCGGCCGTGTTGTCGATCCATTGGGGAACCCCATTGACGGTAAAGGGCCCATTGTGGCTACGGAAACGCGCCCTGTTGAATTCGCAGCCCCAGGCGTTGCCGGCCGTCAACCAGTGACCCAGCCATTAGCGACCGGAATTAAAGCCGTCGATGCAATGACACCCGTTGGTCGAGGCCAACGTGAGTTGATTATTGGTGACAGAAAGACCGGCAAAACGGCGATTGCCATCGACACCATACTGAACCAGAAAGGTGGAGATGTCACCTGCGTCTACGTCGGCTGCGGTCAACGTGCCAGTACGATTGCCCAAGTTGTGGAAACACTTGAGCAGCACGGCGCGATGGACTACACAATTGTTGTGTCGTCAACGGCCAGTGACCCGGCTCCGTTACAGTATATTGCCCCCTACGCGGGTGCAGCAATGGCTGAATACTTCATGTATCAAGGAAAGCATACGCTGGTCATCTACGATGACCTGTCGAAGCAAGCCATTGCTTATCGGCAGCTTTCATTGTTGATGCGTCGTCCTCCAGGGCGTGAGGCGTTTCCTGGTGACGTGTTCTATTGCCATAGCCGGTTGTTAGAACGGTCGGCCAAGCTGAGTGATGAACTCGGCGGCGGATCAATGACGGCGTTGCCGATTATTGAAACGTTGGAAGGTGAAGTTTCGGCTTATATTCCAACGAACGTAATTTCAATTACTGACGGCCAGATTTATCTAGAACCCGACTTGTTCTTCTCCGGGATTCGTCCTGCGATTAACGTGGGTATTTCGGTGTCTCGTGTCGGTGGTAACGCCCAAACGAAAGCCACCAAGAAAGTTTCCGGCGGACTGCGCCTCGACTTGGCCGCCTTCCGAGAATTGGAAGCATTCGCCCAATTGGGGACAGAATTAGACAAGGCAACTCAATCTCAACTTGACCGTGGTTATCGCATGGTGGAATTGCTGAAGCAGCCACAATACCAACCGCTGTCGATGGAAGACCAAGTTGTCAGCATTTTTGCAGGTACTCAAGGGTACTTTGACAAGGTACCTGTCAATGATGTGGCCGCTGCCGAGAAGGAATTGCTAACATTTATTAATGAGCAATATTCTGAAGTGACAGGCACGATTGCGGAAACCGGGAAGCTCGATGACGAGACGGAAGAAAAGCTAAGAGCTGCTCTTGTTGAATTTTTCGAGATTTACTCTCGTAAAAATAAGACGGAATCAGTCGAAGCCTAATAAGGTTTTGTTAGGACGACCAGTTCTGATTTTGAAGTGTAGAAACTTAGTTCGCCAATTCGGAAACGGAAAATAACGACCTATGGCCAATGCACGTGCCATTGTTAAACGACTGAAAGCAATCAAGAACATTCGTAAGATTACTCGTACGATGGAATTGATCGCGACTGCGCGTTTCAAGAAAGCGATGGATCGGGCAACCGAGGCGGCTGCCTACACCACGAAAATTTCTGAAATCGTTGCCGATTTGTCGTCAGCAAATCTTTCGTTTAAGCATCCGTTGTTGGAAAAGCATGAAACGGAAGAGAACTGTGTGCTGTTGGTTCTGACATCGAACCGAGGACTGTGCGGTGGATACAACGGCTCTGTTCTGAGAATGACCCAACGGCGAATAAAAGAAGCGGCTGCCGCTGAACAACAATTGTCACTCGAAGTCTCAGGAAAACGTGGTCTTTCTTTTCTGAAATTCAAAGGCCAACAAATTGACGAGCAGTATACACATTTTGAAGACAGCACAACTTTTGAAGAAGTCGATGTGCTGGCTTCGCGGTATATTGCCGCCTATTGCCGAGGTGAAATTAACCGCTTGGACGTTGTCTACACTCAGTTTAAATCAGTCGCTCGTCAGAATGCCGTCCGCGAAACTCTTCTGCCTATCGGCAATCTGAATAGTTCTGAAGATCAAGAGTCAGGCGAATCGAGTTCGAACGTTGATTATGAGTTTCTGCCATCTGCGGAAGAGATTCTTCAGGAGATTGTTCCAGCAGCCTTCAAAGCCAGCTTGTTCAAATGTTTTCTGGACTCTGCGGTCAGCGAGCAAATTTCTCGGATGGTTGCCATGAAGGGTGCCACCGAGAACGCGGATGAAATGATTAAAGATTTGACAATTGCCTACAACCGTGCTCGACAGGGTCAGATTACCTCAGAGCTTTCAGAAATCATTGGTGGTGCGGCCGCTTTAGAATAAAATCGATAGGATTGTGAAACAGAATTCACAGTGATACTAACACGAGAAAGACAGAGAGTTTCAGATGGCTACAGCTGAATCCAAGACAGAAAACAGAGTCGGTCGGGTGACCCAAATTATTGGTTCCACATTCGATGTCGAATTCCCTGAAGACCAGCTTCCTGAAATTTACAACGCACTGGTTGTCGATGAAACAGTGAATAACATTCATGTCAAATTGACCGGCGAGATTCAACAACACTTAGGTGGTGGTCGAGTCCGTTGCGTGGCTTTGGGTTCAACGGACGGCATGGTCCGCGGAATGGAAGCCAGTGATACAGGGTCACCGGTTTCGGTTCCCGTGGGGAACGAAACTCTTGGTCGTGTGTTCAACTTGTTGGGTGAACCGATTGATGGACGGGGTGAAGTTAAAACAGCAGAAAAATGGCCCATTCACCGTAGTCCGCCACCACTTGAAGAACTGAGTTCAAAAACGGAAGTTTTTGAAACGGGGATTAAAGTGATCGATTTGCTGACACCGTTTGTACGTGGTGGTAAAGCCGGGCTGTTTGGTGGAGCCGGTCTCGGCAAGACGGTGATTCTGACCGAATTGATTGCCCGTATCGCCAGTGCCCACGGTGGTTCTTCCGTTTTCGCCGGTGTGGGGGAAAGAACACGCGAAGGAAACGATCTGTGGCTGGAAATGCAGGAAACGAAAATTGGTCAAACCGAACGTTCGGTGATCGAGCAAACCTGCATGGTGTTCGGTCAAATGAACGAACCTCCTGGTGCCCGACTTCGCGTGGCATTGGCGGCGTTGACAATGGCCGAATGGTTCCGCGATACCACAGGAACTGATACCTTGTTGTTCATCGATAACATTTTCCGGTTCTCGCAAGCTGGTTCAGAAGTGTCGGCACTACTGGGACGGATGCCTTCAGCTGTGGGTTATCAGCCAACTTTGGCAACCGAGCTTGGCGAATTGCAAGAACGAATTACTTCGACAAAGCGTGGTGCAATCACCAGTGTGCAGGCCGTGTATGTGCCTGCGGACGACCCGACCGACCCGGCACCTGCCACCGCGTTCTCTCACTTGGACGCCTTCATTTATCTGGAACGTAAGATTTCAGAAAAAGGAATTTATCCAGCGATTGACCCGCTGGCTTCATCGAGCCGTATTCTCGATCCTCAGTATGTGGGTGATCGTCATTACGCCGTTGCTCGTCGAGTCCAGCAGATTCTGCAGAGATACCGCGAGTTGCAAGACATTATCGCCATTCTTGGTGTTGATGAATTGAGTGAAGAAGATAAGTTAGTCGTGCATCGTGCCCGCCGAATCGAACGGTTCCTTTCGCAGCCGTTCTTGGTTGCTGAAGTCTTTACCGGTAAAGAGGGGAAAATTACTCCGCTAGAAGACTCGATCCGCAGTTTTGAAGAACTGTGCGATGGAAAATGGGACCACCTACCTGAAGCGGCCTTCATGTATGTGGGAGTTATCGAAGAAGCGGAAGAACAAGCCAAGAAGATGGCAGCAGAAGCGTAAACAGCCCCTGCAATTTCTCGCAGGTTTGAGGATACAGAATGGCCTTGCCTACCGAATTCCAATTTGTTCTGGTCACACCAGAGAAGACACTGCTCAACGAGCCAGTGATAAGCCTGCGTTTTCCGCTATTCGATGGACAGATCGGAATTCTACCCGGTCGGGCTCCACTAGTAGGTCGACTTGGCTACGGCGAACTGACTGTGACCGATGGCAATGGAGATCGTTCATTTTTTATCGATGGCGGTTTCGTTCAGGTCAAAGGGGCTGTGGTATCAATTCTTACCGATCGGTCGATTCCCGCCGATGAAATCAATCTTTCAGAATCGGAAGAAGGTTTAACTGCCTCACTGAATCTCTCGGCTACGACCGATTCAGAGCTGGCTGACCGAGATGTTCAGCAACAGCGTTCTCGCCGGTTAATCGCTTTGGCCAAGAAGCCTCGCTGATTGACTGAAATTTGTCAATTTCATTAATAAACCATTGGTTTTGAACGGTTTATATTCGGTGGCGAGATGTGGCATTGATTCCTTGTTCAAATTCTCTTCATGTCGTCTATATAGATTAATTCGTGTAGATTCCCTTATATATCGCACTCTGGATTAGGGTGTTTTCCCCTGATCTTTCGGC
>Ga0115002_10005616_pt1 | contig 14706 bp, 12 predicted proteins | sample ArcticOcean_MG_C_8_FD_89576 | JGI IMG/M metagenome (GOLD analysis project Ga0115002, IMG submission 89576) | Marine microbial communities from western Arctic Ocean - ArcticOcean_MG_CB11_86 | ecosystem: Environmental > Aquatic > Marine > Oceanic | place: Arctic Ocean: Canada Basin | collected... | reverse complement strand
GCGATGAGTGGTCAGATGGCGATGCGGGCACCTATTTCCAATCCGTCCGTCTCGACACTTGCCAACACGTACGAGGATATTGATACCAACGCGTTGGAACTGGCTCAATCGATTCAGTATATGACGACACCGGCGCCAAACTCAGCAGAAATCCTTTGAGCATTTGAGCAGCATACGAGGGCGATACTCGCGGATTCAGATAACCTGCAAAACTATCTGCAGAAGATGGAGAATTTCGAGAGTTCTCATTTCGAAGACGTGTTTCTTGCACCAGATCAGCATGTGTTGCTCACGACAGCATTTCGGAGATTGGATCGCGTACAGAATCTCGTCGGCCACGGGAACTTTAACGTCATCAGTTTCGATGAGATGCTTAATATTGGTAGACGTCATAGTAGCGTTGGTGAGTTTCGCAGGGGAGAAAAGGATTTCCTGGAAGGACTGTTTACCGAGAGTGCACGAAGCTATGGTTTTTTTGGCCAAAAAGTTGTCACTGACCTGACAATGCAAATCACACCCAGGGAAGTTAGGAAGATCGCTCGTACTGGGCACTTCCTGTATCGGGGAGAATCAGAGGCGCTATACCACAAGGTAAAACAAGACCTTGGCGAGAGCATTGTACTCACGTCTGGTATTCGTAGCATTGTGAAACAGACGCATCTATTCCTCGCTAAAACTATTCAGTCGAAAGGGAATTTGTCACGTGCCTCGCGTAGTCTTGCTCCGCCGGGTCATTCTTTTCATGGCATTGGTGACTTTGATGTCGGAAAAGTTGGCCTCGGATCGAAAAATTTCACTGCTGAGTTCGCCAAAACCAAAGAGTTCCAACGACTGGTGGATTTGGGGTACGTTGATATGAGATACCCTAAGCACAATTTGCTGGGCGTACGCTATGAACCTTGGCATATCAAAGTGGTTTAACCCACTAATGCATTTCCAACTAAAGATTTTCCAACTACGTAAATAATCAGCAGTCCTGAACCGACCGTCCACCATCCAGCGAGTGCTTGTAGCGCCTTTCCTGATGTCTCGTCGTTAGCAACTCCCTGGCGCAAGAGAAAACGAAGTGTCGCTTTCTCTTTGCTGGATAGATTGGCAACAAAAGGGCTGTTACCACGAATCATTTCAAATCCGTTGCTAATAAGCATAACGCTCGCCCATATTGAAAATATTTCTTCGTAAGCAAGGTCCGAGTTAGCAAATGACAGAATGAACAGCACGAGCGCTGCTAGAACGAGATGCCCATAATCATAAATCATCGCGGCGAAATCTAACCGGCTGGCGTCACTGGCCTTTTTAATCAGGTGTGTCAGGGAGATCGAAGGACCGCTACTTAAGGAAAGGATCAGAAATACCATGACGAGAAATATCAATGTTGTTTGTACATGTATTGTCAGGTGGCTTGATAATTCCTCAACCCTTGAGATAAATAGCAACGAAACGAGCATCAATGAGCCGATTAGGATGAATGTGGTACCAAGCAGAGTGAGAGGCTTTTTGATTCTGGCGAATGAGGTTGATATCCCGATTAATACATCGAGCAGACCACAGGTCGCACCCAGCAGAATCAGCATTAGCGCGATGTTGTAAACATTCTGTGGTGCGCTTGTGAGCTCCAGTCCGATTCGGTAGTGGCTGAAAATAATGGTAGCTATGCTCGTTAGGATAGTGACAACAACGACAGACAAATTGTAGGTTTCACCCTCCTTTGAGGTTGACCAGTCGATGCTGTCCAAGATATCACGTAGCTGATTGGCGCCTAGACCAGATGCCGCTGAAAGGTCCGCAGGCGATAGGATATCGGACACCTCACATCGGTAAGCCAGGATTCGATCGGCCCTTTTTGGACCTATCCAACGCAATGCTTGCAACTCTACAGCGGTTGCCTCGTTGATGGGAATGAGAGAATATGCCAAGTGCGAATTTCCAAAAACCCCAATACTACCGCAAAGGCCTTGCAATGGAACAAAGCAAAACATCGACACGAGTGTTGTTAACCAGCGCTGTAATCCTGCTTTTCGTGCTGATCACGGGACCGTTAGGTCATAAGTATCAATTGACTGACCTTGGGCCTGCCATGACAAGTGTGCTTATTGCCGTTGTCGGGGGAGTACTGGTGCTTTTGGTATCGCTGGTGATGCTGATTATGGCAATGCGCCGGCAACGGACAAAAGATAGAAACCTTTTGTTAATGGCAGTAGTCCTGAGTTTGGTGCCGCTCGGCCTGATGGCGCCACACATCATAACGGCGGGAGCTGTACCTCAAATCCATGATATTTCAACTGATACCGACAACCCACCAATGTTTGATGCGGTGGTTGCGTTGCGGGAAGGTGCAGCGAATGATCTGATTTATGGAACAACGACATTGAGTCCCGAGCAGCATGCGGAACTTCAGCATGAGGCTTACCCTCAGATACAAACCAAGTTATCTCCACTGACGGTTTCGGCTGCTGTTTCTCGTGCAGAGTCAATTCTAGAGGGACAGGGGCTGCAAATTGTCGCGGTGAATCCTGAGGCAGGGTTGGTAGAGGCCACAGCGACTACTTTCTGGTTCGGATTCAAAGATGATCTTGTGGTTCGGATTGGGACATCGGACAACGGCAGCAAGGTTGATGTGCGGTCGGTGTCGCGGGTAGGAGGAAGTGACCTTGGCGCCAATGCCGCGCGCATCGAACGGTTTTTATTAGCGTTCTGATCTTATGATAGCTTTTTACGCACAAGTTCATTGACTTGTTGCGGGTTGGCTTTCCCCGCAGTTTCCTTCATAACCTGACCGACGAAAAACCCGAGTAATTTGGTTTTTCCTTGACGATATTGCTCAGCTTGCTTGGGGTTATCAGCAATAATCTTTTCGATCAGAGGGTCCAGGGAGCCGCTATCTGAAACTTGCTTGAGGTCATTTTTCTCGATAAATTCGTCTACTGATTGGGCTTCGCCCTGCCAGAGCGCATCAAGTATATTCTTGGCAATCTTACCGCTGATGGTCCGATCACTGATTCTTGAAAGTAGAACGCCGAATTGTTCTGCACTCAAGGTTAAGTCTTTGATGTGGATGTTGTCTCTGTTCATTCGACCGAGTAGTTCGACGCGTACCCAATTGGCTGCAGTTTTTGCATCATGGCAATGCTGGACGGTGGCTTCGAAATAGTTTGCGAGTGCTGGATCAGAAGCGAGAACCTGGGCGTCAGCCTGGGTAAGTTGGTACTCGTCAGCAAAACGAGTGGCTTTTTCCCGTGGCAACTCCGGCATGCTGTTTTTGACTTCAGAGATAAAGGCCTCATCGATCTTGACAGGCAGCAGGTCAGGTTCGGGGAAATACCGATAGTCCATCGCAGTTTCTTTGCTACGCATTGGTCGAGTTTCGTCACGATCAGGATCAAAGAGTCGGGTTTCCTGAACTATACGGCCACCGGATTCCAGTACCTGTTGTTGCCGTTGCACCTCGAAATTGATTGCGTGTTCAAGGAAGCGGAATGAGTTGACGTTTTTTGTTTCTGTTCTTGTCCCCATTTCAGTTGCACCTGACGGTCGAATTGACACGTTGGCATCGCAGCGTAGGGAGCCTTCGGCCATATTACCGTCGGATATTCCGAGATAGGTGACTAGTTGATGAATGTATTTAGCATAGGCTACCGCTTCTTTGGCGGAACGCATATCCGGTTCGGATACGATCTCTAAAAGCGGTGTACCAGCGCGGTTCAGGTCGATACCGGTGCTTTGTTGGAACGCTTCGTGTAATGATTTTCCCGCGTCTTCTTCCAGGTGAGCACGCGTAATGTTTACCTGTTTGACAGTACCGTCTTCAAGAGGGATCTCAACAGATCCACCCAGGACAATGGGTTGGTCCATTTGCGTAATCTGGTAGCCTTTAGGTAAATCGGGGTAGAAATAGTTTTTCCGATCGAATGCCGAAATCTTTGAAATGCTCGCGCCGATCCCCAGTCCAAATGCAACGGCCTTCGGATATACCTCGGCGTTCACGACTGGCAGGACGCCAGGCAGACCGAGATCGACGGCACAAGCCTGAGTGTTTGGTGGTGCGCCGAACTCGGTGCTTGCGCCGGAAAAAATCTTGGACTTTGTGTTTAGCTGGACGTGTATCTCCAGGCCGATGACTGTTTCCCAGGTCATCCTTTAGCCTCCACATCTACCGAGCCGGGCGATCTCAAATGCCAGTCGGTCTGTTGCTGAAATTGATGAGCAGCATTCAAGATCCTACCTTCCTGCATGTAGTTGCCGATAAGTTGTACACCTACTGGTAGCTTAGAGGAGAACCCCGCGGGTATCGACATGGCGGGTAGGCCTGCAAGGTTCCCAGCGATGGTGTAGATATCCTGTAAATACATGGCAACCTGGTCTTCGGTTTTCTCTCCCAGTTTAAAAGCGGGTTGTGGGGAAGTTGGACCGAGAAGAATGTCCACCTGTTCGAATGCAGTTTGAAAATCGTTTTTAATCAATCGGCGTATCTGTTGTGCTTTGCGGTAGTAGGCATCGTAGTAACCGGTTGAGAGGGTAAATGCGCCGATCATAATGCGTCTTTTGACTTCTTCTCCGAAGCCCTCACTACGGGATCTCCGGTATAGATCTTCTAGGTTGCTAGGGTTCTCGCAGCGATATCCAAAACGTATGCCATCAAAGCGGGATAGGTTAGCCGATGCTTCCGCCGGTGCGATGACATAATAAGCAGGTATTGATTGAGCAATGTGGGGAAGGGCTACTCTGGAAATTTTCGCACCAAGTTGTTCAAAGACCGCGATGGCTTCCTGGATCACCTGCTCTGAGTCCGCTTCTAGCCCAGTCGCAAAAAAATCTTCACATAGACCAATGCGTAGGCCTTCCAGCGATCGCGAGAGATCAGCTCTGTAGTCTGGTACGGGGTCAGCAAGAGAGGTGGAGTCAAGGCTATCGCTACCAGACATCACCTGTAGCAACAGGGCGGCATCTTCAGCCGTTCTAGCCATAGGTCCCGCCTGATCGAGACTTGATGCAAAAGCAATCATGCCCCAGCGCGAGATACGTCCATAGGTGGGTTTTAGACCCGTAATGCCACAATGCGCAGATGGTTGTCTGATGGAACCACCGGTATCCGTTCCCGTGGCAGCCGCACATAGACCAGCGGCCACGGCCGCTGCCGAACCTCCGGAAGAACCGCCAGGAACGCGAGTAGGGTCCCATGGATTGAGTACCGGCCCATAGAATGATGTTTCGTTACTAGAGCCCATGGCGAATTCATCCATGTTGGTCTTGCCAAGGGTAACGACGCCTGCAGCGGCGAGCCTGGCGACAACGGTTGCGTCATAGGGTGCAATGAAGCTGTCCAGCATTTTGCTTCCGGCTGAGGTCTTGATGCCCTTTGTGCAGAATATGTCCTTATGAGCGATTGGAATGCCACCCAGAAGGTGGTTATGCCCTTCTGCTCGGGCTGTATCAGCAGCATTTGCCGTTGCCAGGGCTTTTTCTTCCATGACGGTGATATAGCAGTTGAGTGCTTCTTGTTGCTGTATTCGGTCCAGGTAGTGTCTGGTTAACTCAACAGCGCTGTACTTGCCGGTATTCAGGTCATCCAGTTGCTCAATGATGCTTCTCTCATGCAGGGTCATTCGATAACCTTCGGCACCAGATATAGACCATCTTCGGTCTCTGGTGCAATGCTCTGATAGGTATCGCGCTGATTTTCTTCCGTCACTGCATCTTTACGTAGTCTTTGTGTGGCGTCCAAAGGGTTGGACATTGGTTCCACTCCCGTTGTATCTACCTGCTGCATTTGCTCCACCAATTCCAGAATATCGGACATGCTGGTGCTAAAAGACGCTAATTCACGTTCATTGAACGTCAATTGGGTTAAATCGGCAATATTTTTAACTACGGTTTCAGTGATCTTCAAATGTCGTCTCCGGTCGGCGTCGCATCCTAATGAGGTTTGGCCGAATCTGCAAATGGTCTGCTTTGTTAGCGTAATTTACCCACTTGGCGAGAAAAGCATAGCTTGTATAAAAAGCCCATGAAATGATAGAGTTACAGAAGGTTTTGAAACTAAAAAATAAGGTCTGGTGGAAAAATGGATGGCATTTTCCATAGACAGCAAAATAGGAGCGGCACTCTGTTATGTTAAAGAAACTACGGGGGTTGTTTTCCAACGATCTGTCTATTGATCTAGGTACAGCAAATACGTTGATTTACGTCCGTGATCAGGGAATCGTTCTGAACGAGCCCTCGGTTGTTGCTATCCGTAATAATAACAACCAACAAAAAACTGTAGCAGCGGTTGGTATTGATGCCAAAAGGATGCTGGGCCGAACACCGGGAAACATTACCGCTATTCGTCCGCTCAAAGATGGTGTCATTGCAGACTTTCAGGTGACGGAGAAGATGCTGCAACACTTCATTAAGAAGGTGCATGAGAATAGTTTCATCCGTCCCAGTCCGAGAGTACTAGTTTGTGTGCCATGTCAGTCAACTGAGGTTGAACGTCGCGCCATAAGAGAGTCGGTAGTCAGCGCTGGTGCGCGAGATGTTATGTTGATTGAAGAACCTATGGCAGCGGCGATAGGCGCCGGGTTGCCTGTGCACGATGCAGTGGGCACGATGGTTGTCGACATCGGTGGTGGGACAACTGAAATCGCAGTAATTTCACTCAATGGTGTTGTGTATTCGCAGTCAGTTCGAGTCGGCGGCGATAGATTCGACGAGTCGATCACTGCGTACGTACGTAGAACTCAGGGTAGCCTGATTGGTGATGCCACCGCCGAGAGAATCAAGCAGGAAATTGGCATGGCATTTCCGTGTAATGAAGTTCGCGAGATTGATGTTAGAGGACGAAATCTCGCAGAAGGTGTACCGCGGAGTTTTACGCTAAACAGCAACGAAATACTTGAAGCCTTACAGGAACCTCTGTCAGTAATCGTTCAGTCGGTAAAGGCAGCGCTTGAGCAGACGCCACCGGAACTCGCGTCAGATATTGCTGAGTGTGGTCTGGTTCTGACGGGCGGAGGCTCCTTGTTGCTGGGGCTGGATCGACTTCTTTCCAATGAAACCGGCCTTCCGGTTATTGTTGCAGAAGATCCATTGACCTGCGTTGCTCGAGGTGGGGGCCAGGTTTTGGAAATACTTAAAGATAGTGGAGATTCAGACTTACTGTCGATCCAATGAGTTAGATAGGTTGAGATAACCAGGCCACGGGACGAGACCCATTAAATCACTCTTTCTTGTAGAATCGACAACAGGTTACAAAGCGCTTGGTTTCGCGATTTTTTCCCTTGTTCTTTTGTTCGTTGATCACTGGTCTAGTTTATTAGATTCGGTTCGATCAGGACTGTCTGTCGCAGTGACCCCGGTTGTGGTGGTAGCGGACCTCCCATCGAGAGGAATCGAGGGCATTGGTCAAATTTTTTCGACCCGAGAATCCTTACAGGAAGAAGTTTTCCGACTTCGCCAGGACCTTTTGTTGCTACAGGTAAAGACGGAGAAAATGGCAGCCCTGACTGCTGAAAACAATAGGCTAAGAGACTTGCTGGGATCAGCGGCCAAGCTCCAGGACAACGTTGTTGTCGCGGAGCTTGTTGGGGTTGATCCTGATCCAGAAAAGCAGGAGGTTATAATCGATAAAGGCAGCAGTGATGGTGTCTTCATTGGCCAGCCGCTATTGGATGCACAAGGCCTTATGGGTCAGGTAATAGCGACAAGCCGATTCAACTCCCGTGTGTTGCTAATCAGTGATCCTTCCCATTCAGTTCCGGTACAGGTTGCTCGAAGTAATTTACGACTGGTAGCACAAGGAACCGGTGTCAACCATAGATTGGATCTGATCTACGTACAGAACACCGCCGATGTCCGCACTGGGGATTTATTGATTAGTTCGGGCTTGGGTGGAAAGTTCCCGGTTGGGTATCCAGTAGGTGTTGTAAACAAAGTGCAGCATAAGCCTGGTCAGCCTTTTGCGGAAGTGACTGCAGTACCGAGTGCACTACTTGATAGAAGTCGACATGTGCTTTTGGTCTTTACCGAGGATAGATTAGCCAATCATCAGGATACGCAGCGCAATGGAAATGGTGGTTGAAAATAGAATGAGCGGTTTGTGGGTCATTGTGCTCAGTTTCTTTGTGGCGATGACGCTTGCCGTAATCAGTTTGCCCGAGTCGCTGCCGATGGCGCTCGGATACTTGCGGCCCGAATGGGTCGCACTGGTACTAATTTATTGGGTAATTGCACTTCCACATAGAGTTGGAATTGTTGTTGCCTGGTCTGCCGGTCTCGTCATGGATGTTTTATTGGGTAGTCTGCTGGGTCAGCATGCTATCGCATTCATGATCATCGTCTATGTTGCTTATTCCCTTTACCAGCGTCTGCGCATGTTCGCGATATGGCAGCAAAGTCTGGTTGTTTTTGGGATCGTCGGGCTGAATCAGTTAATTAACTTCTGGATAGAGAGTATTGCAGGAATAACGGAGTGGACCATGTGGTATCTGCTACCATCTGTAATTAGTGCACTTGTATGGCCTTGGATATTTTTGTTTCTCAGGTTCACCCGTAGGAATTTTAATGTACATTAAAATTTTTAGCGTCCTGTAATAAACCGTCTAGATCATATTCGAGGATGCTCGATGTTTGATCTTAAACGAAGCAATGACTGACCTGGTCCTTGCGTCAAAATCGCCGCGACGAGCCGAATTGCTGAAGCAGTTGGGTCTGACATTTTCTACTGTTAAACCAGAGGTAGAAGAGGTTTTATTGCCTGGCGAATCACCTGAAGAGTTTGTGCTGAGGCTCGCTCGGGACAAAAGCAACGCAGTCAGAGCAAAGCTTATGGGGCCTCAAATTGTGATTGCAGCTGATACCGTGGTCGTGATCGACAACCGAATTATCGGTAAGCCAAACAGTCGTGAGGATGGCATCGAAACGCTGGAAATGCTTTCCGGACGAGAGCACAAGGTCTATACCGGCGTAGTTATTTCTACAGAATCACATCAGTTTCCGATCATATCGGAAACGAAAGTCCACTTTCGCACACTAAGTAAAGAAGAAGCTGAAAAATACTGGTTAACTGGTGAGCCGGTTGATAAAGCAGGCGCCTATGGCATCCAGGGTATAGGTGGGTTGTTTGTGAGCGGGATTGAAGGTAGCTATAGCAATGTTGTTGGTTTGCCTCTGATGGAGACCGCTCACGTATTAAACCAGTTGGGCATTGATTGTCTGGCACCAAACGAGGGAGCCTAAGTCCGAATGGCCGAGGAAATTATTATAAATGTGTCCCCGCACGAAAGTCGTGTTGCAGTCGTCGAACAAGGTCTACTGCAGGAGGTTTTCATCGAACGCACGCATTCACCTGGAACAGTTGGCAACATCTACAAAGGCAAGGTGCTGCGTGTACTACCCGGGATGCAAAGTGCTTTTGTTGATATTGGCAGTGATAGGGCGGCTTTTATGCACGTCAGCGATCTTGTCGATTCACATGAGGCGATGATGGAAGAACGTGGTCCTGCGTATAAGTTTCCTCCGATTTCTAGTCTGATCTATGAAGGTAAAGAGGTTCTGGTGCAGGTGTCCAAGGAGCCAATAGGTACAAAAGGTGCACGCATCACGTCGAGCATTTCATTAGCCTCGAGATATTTAGTTTATTTACCCAAAACCGACCACGTGGGTATTTCTCAGCGTATAGAGGATGATGTTGAGCGAGAGAGATTAAAGCAAGCTGTTGTTGGAATACAGGAAGACGGTGATGGTTTTATTGTGCGTACCGCTGCTGAGGAGGTTGCGGTTGAAGACATATGTCAGGATGCAAAACTGTTAAGAAGCCGATGGCAAAAGATTAATGTAGACAATGCACAGGCAAAAGCACCGGCGGTGGTCTACGAGGATTTGCCTCTGCCACTACGAGTGATGCGCGATATTATCACCGCAAAAACCACGAGAATTTTGGTGGATAGGGAGGAAACTGAAAGTTCCCTCGCACGTTTCCTTAATGATTTTATTCCCGAAAAGGCTAAATACCTCGAGCTCAGTCATGAAAAAAAGCCATTGTTTGATGGGCATAACCTGGAGGACCAGATAGAGGCCGCATTGGACCGTCGCGTATCCTTAAAATCTGGTGGTTATCTTATTATTGATCAAACAGAGGCCATGACTACTGTCGATGTTAATACTGGCGCCTTTGTTGGTCGCAAGGATCTGGAAGACACAATTTATCGGACGAACCTGGAGGCCGCATCATCGATACCCAGACAGCTTAGGCTAAGGAATATGGGTGGTATTGTCATTATCGACTTCATCGATATGGAAGACGAAGAACATCGGCGACAGGTACTTAGAGTACTGGAAAAAGGTCAGCATGCCGATCGCGTGAAGTGGAAGATAACGCAGATATCTGAATTGGGGCTGGTTGAGATGACGCGGAAGCGGACCCGTGAGAGCCTGTTGAGAATGCTCTGCGAACCCTGTGAACACTGTGATGGTCGGGGTTTTATTAAGACTGCTGAGTCCGTTTGTCTGGAAATATTCAAAGAGATTCAGCGCCAGGCACGCAATCTTCAAAAAGTCTGCCTTGTCATGGCTTCACAATCCGTGATCGATCGGTTGCTAGACGAAGATGCTGCCTGCGTCCGAGAAATTTCAAATGTCCTGGCGCTGGATATCCGCTTTCAAGTGGAGACGAGCTACAGCCAGGAACAATTTGATGTCGTCGAAGTAGTCGGTTAACGGATGACCACACGATGAAGTTACGTGACACAGGCAAACTAGCGATCCGCTCCGTTCAGGTGCTCGTGCTGGTGTTACTTATTGCCGCTGCGTTTTTTGTCAGTATTGGTCGTTTTCTGGTGAGCATTTCTGATTGGTACCGAGAGGACTTATCGAACGTACTTATAGAGCGCATTGGTATACCGGTGGTCGTAGGAGAGATCACAGGAGGCTGGAGCTATTTTGATCCGCGATTTTCCGTTGCAACGATATCTTTCGGGAGCAGTATCCGTATTAATGGCGCAACGTTACAGGTAGGTGTTCTTGACAGCCTGCGGGAAGGGAAGCTGGTAGTGACTACCGTTGAGATAGCTGATCTTTCGATGGAGATGGAAGAGCGAACGCCACAAAGTTGGCACATTAAGGAGTTCCCTGATTCCGAAGAACCCGTGAACCTGGAAGTTTTGTTCAACTCGTTGCCGCATTTGAGTGTGGTGACAATAGGAAGTCTATCCCTGTCATTAGAGGGCTTACGTGCTAGCTACGTCGTCAATGACATTAAGGGGGATCAGATCCAATTCTTGTCGAGTCGTGGCAAAAGGACCTTTACAGCCCCGGTCCGTATGACCCGGTTGGGAGAACAAGAGGTATCTAGTGACATTCATTTGATAGGAGATTATCGAGGAGATTTCAGAAGCTCCGATTTTTCTGGACAGTTTTACATGCATGCTCCTCAGATCAATATTGCGGATTTTTTATACGATTCCAGTTCCACTCTAAAACGATTGGAGCTGGCTGGAGACATTTGGCTCACTATGGATTCTGGACAGTTGAATATGGTGAGTGAGATTGAAATTAACGCTTTGCTGGCGCGTGGTACAAAGTCCGAGTTGGCTGTTCGAGGTTCGCTGATTCTTGGGCTGGTGGGACTGTCCGACCGATATGAGATATCGGGGCACAAATTAAATATGGCTGTCGGTGAAAACGAAATTCATCTTGATGGTCTGCACGGTGTCGTGTCGAACCTTCATGGCAATACTCAAATTGGATTAGTCGTTCCGACGGTTGACCTAAGTGAGTTATCTGCAGTTATTGGCGGTTTTGAGCAAATTTTTGTGCCGGAAAGACTCATTGAAAATATTAGCGCAATTTCTCCAAGAGGACACCTTGAACAGACAGTTGTGTACTTGGACATCGGTGACAGTATTGAGGACGCCCGCATTGTCAGCATGGTAAACGAAGCAAGTATTGATGCGCATCTCGGGTCTCCGGCAATCACCCGATTAAACGGATTACTCTCCCTGGGGCTGGATAGAGGTTACGTTAATATCGATAATGGTCGATTCGATATGCACTTTAAGTCGATGTTTAATGAGGTGTGGCCCTTTGACTCTGCACGCGGTCGCATTAATTATAGAAATGATGGGAGTTTATTTCGGGTAAGTAGTGGATTGATCGAGCTGTTGCATAAAGAACTATCTGCCTATGGAAAACTACAGATTAATTTAGCATCAGACCGGGAAGCACATACGTGGGGGCTGGCTATTGGTATTAAAAATGGTGACCTTAGCGAGGCGAATAGGTACCTGCCTAATACACTTTCACCGAATCTGATTTCCTGGCTTGAAGGCGCCGTTCAGGGCGGCATAGCTGCAGAAACTGCCCTTGTCTTTCACGGGTCACTCTATCGAGGTGCACCAAAAATAAGGAAAGTGTTCGAAACCTCCTTTCAAGTTAGTGGAGCGACGCTCGATTACCATGAGGATTGGCCGACCATCTATGACTTGGAGAGCACGGTTTTCCTGGGTAACGAAGGTGTTAAGTCTCAGGACACCAAGGGGCGCGTGTTAAATAGTCAGATTTCCTCGGCGCAGGTCAACATCCCGTTCCCGTATCAAGGCCAGGCCGAGAGTGTTTTTGTTGATGCAGTCATTCGAGGCCCTCTGACCGATGGCATTAGCGTTCTAAACGATACACCAATTGCAGGGCAGATTTCGCGCGTTGCCAAAAATTGGTCGGGAAGTGGTGAAATTGAAGGTTATTTGAAGTTGGATGTACCGATTGGCGACCGCGAAGAGGCCTATAGTGATGTTGATGTGATATTTAAAGGAAACGGTATTAGTTTCCCCAACTACGATCTTGAGGCATCAGATCTAAATGGGGCGATCCGTTATGAAAATAAAACAGGTCTTACATCAAAAGGATTTACGGCCAGATTATTCAACGAACCGATCACGGGTTTTATTGGTAGCGAACTGCGAGGTGAAAGCGGTGAGGTTATTGTTAATTTGTCAGGAACGGTTGGTGCTGTGGATTTTTACGATTGGTCCGGGCAAAGTTTATTGAGTCGAACGGTTGGGGAGATCCAGTATGAATCCTCGGTGCATATTCCATTCGGTGTTGATGCTGGAAACAGTTACGTGGAAACAACTTCCAACTTGAAGGGAGCGACTTTGAACTTCCCTTCACCATTGGGTAAGGATGAACAGGAAGAGCGGCTGCTCTATTACAGGCAAGAGTTTTTGGAGCCCGGATTTTTAATAGGGATATCCCTTGGAGATTTGCAGGGATCGCTCCTGGTGAAAAACGAATTGGTCGAAGGTGGTGTCTTACACTTTGGTAACGAGCCACTTAGCGAGATTTCCTACGATGCTATAAGCGTGACAGGTAATTTATCGCAGGTTAATTATGAAGCCTGGGATCAGTTTTTCTTAGCGATGGAGTCATTGTCAGACGTATCGTTGGAATCGGAGCTGGCGGACCGTGTTGACTTGATCTCGCTGCATATTGATGAGCTCAACGTCTATGCACTCGAGTTGCAAGACGTAGTGGCGAACATTACACGTATTGAAGACGCCTGGCGTGCGGAGCTGCAGAATGTAGAGTTATCAGGCGTAGTAGTACTTAATGACGATGACGAGAAACCTTTGGTGGTGAACCTTGATTTCTTGCGCTTCACCGATGAGCCAGGGGCTACAGATCCCCTGTTAGAGGTCCGGCCCCAGGAGTTAGGTGATATTGATTTTTCGACTTCTGAGCTTACCTACGGCGACGAGAACTATGGTAATTGGTCCTTTCAATTGCGTCCAGATATCCAAGGCGCGACTCTGGACAATCTTAGTGCTGAAGTGAAGGGGATCTCTATACATGAAGGTGCTGAGGTTAATTGGTTTTTTGATGGTGCCCACAGCTCAACATTTAAAGGTAACGTATCCACTGATAACCTTGCACTGGCTCTAAAAGAATGGGGTTTTGCATCGAGTATCGAGGGAACAGGATTTGAGTTTGCCGCTGATTTTTCCTGGCAAGGACCACCTTCTGCCATAGAAGTAGAGATTGTCTCCGGTGAACTTGAAATTCTTGGAGGTAAAGGTAGATTTGTTCAGGCTGAAACCGGAACTGGTGCGTTGAAACTCCTCGGCATATTTGATTTTGCCCAGATTGCCCGGAGATTTCGGTTTGATTTTTCCGACGTTGTTCAGAAGGGATGGAGCTTTAATGATGTCATAGGGAGCGTCGGTTTTGATAGTAATGTGATCACGATACTTGATCCTGTTGCAATCGAAGGGTCAAGTAGTAACTTTACAATAGGTGGCGTTGTTGATCTTGCAACCGGCGCATTGAATAACGACATGATCGTCACATTGCCGGTTAGCAGAAATTTACCCTGGTATGCCGCCTATAGTGCGATTGTTACTGGGCCGTTATTTGGAGCGGCTGTGATGCTGGCACAAAAGGTATTAGGTGCACAGATTGATTTGATCAGCAGTGCTAAGTACCGGGTCAGCGGTACTATTGAAGAGCCTAAAATCGAATTTGTTTCGTTTTTTAATGACTCGATTAGAGAAACAGCACCGTCTGAACCCCCGGAAGAGTTAACAGTTCAGGAAACAGACGGAAACTAGCGTAGTTAGTTCCTATCCTAAGTGTGCCATGAACAGAGTGTAACAGCTCTGATGCTGTACCAATGATGGAGGATTGTGGGCCCTCCGAAGTCTGCTTGTAGGAGTCGGCTTCAAACCAGCTAGCGCT
>Ga0115002_10005615_pt1 | contig 14710 bp, 16 predicted proteins | sample ArcticOcean_MG_C_8_FD_89576 | JGI IMG/M metagenome (GOLD analysis project Ga0115002, IMG submission 89576) | Marine microbial communities from western Arctic Ocean - ArcticOcean_MG_CB11_86 | ecosystem: Environmental > Aquatic > Marine > Oceanic | place: Arctic Ocean: Canada Basin | collected... | reverse complement strand
TGGTCGCTGGCGATGGCGATAGCCTCAGCATAGGTGGCAACCATCTACTCCACCTGCTACGGCGCAATGTCGACGTTCAATTTCTGCTGTTCAACAATGAGATTTATGGGTTGACGAAGGGGCAGAATTCTCCGACGTCGCGTAAGGGTACGCGAACCCCATCGACCCCGATGGGTTCACTCGCAAGTCCGGTTTCTGCGTGCGTCTTCGCGCTTGGTGCCGGTGCTCGCTTCGTTGCCCGCACCGTTGACACGATGCAAAAGCATTTGCCGCCCGTGCTCATGCGCGCGCACGATCATACCGGCACATCGTTTGTCGAAATCATACAAAACTGCATTGTCTACAATGACGGTGTGTTTGATTATTTCACCGACAAATCTGCGGCCGCTGAGAATCAGATTCACGTCGAACATGGCGCCCCCCTGCTTTTTGGCAGCGACGGCAACAAGGGACTGAGAGTTGATCCGACGACGTTGGACCTTGAAGTCATTGTCGTTGGTGAGAACGGCGTAATCGAAAACGATGTTCTGATTCATAACGAGACAAATCGTACGCTGGCCGGATTATTGTCCCGCATGGAACCGCCGGACTTCCCGAAGGCGATGGGCGTTATTTATTGTGATCCAGCGCCAACTTACGATACCGAACTCCATGCCCGCGTTAGCGCCGCGCGTGTAGATGACATGGAAGCGACGTTTAACGATCGACTCCGCAAGGGTCATACCTGGACCGTATAAACGACTCGATGTAACAAGAGAACAATCCCTGCCAACGCGACGGGGTTTGGCGGGGTTTAAAGTTAGGGAGCGGGATACAGTGCGCGGTTCGGATGGCGAACGAGTTTTCCTATAGCTTTGATCGGTTCTCGATTCTAGTCGTTGAGGACAACGGCGATATGAAGATGCTTCTGTCGTCGGTGCTCAAGGACCTGGGAATCGGGCGAGTTGAAGCAGCTTCGGACGGTGGCGAGGCAGTCGAGTTCCTCAAACTTGTCGCCACCGATCCCTTGCGGGCGGGGATTCAAATGCTCGATATGATTGTTTCGAACTGGCAGATGGCGCCGATGGATGGGCTCGAATTGTTGCGGTGGGTGCGTCGAAACAAAGAATCGCCCGACCGCTTCATACCCTTCGTGTTGGTCACCTCATTTGCTGATCTTTCCAGGTTCAAGCAGGCACGTGACGCCGGCGTTACCGAGTTCATGGCCAAGCCCTACAAATTGCAACGCTGTGCGATCGGGTTCTCGCCGTCGTCGAACGGCCGCGCCAGTATGTCTCGACCGCTAAGTTTTTCGGCCCAGATCGATGCCGCCGCGCGGATGAGGTCGAGGGCGTCGAACGCCGGACGATCGACGAGGAGGAAGATGTCGTCTACGAGGCAGAGTCTTAGGAATGGCGGGTAAAGAGCCGGATAAATGGAGCGAAAGTCGCGATCGCGTCCGCTACTATCGATCGGTAGGCGGTTGTTTGGCTTGACGTTGGCGACATAAAGCCCGGGAACTTGTTCACTGAGGAGCTTGGTCGTCGCACGCGGACCAAACAGGCTGATGTAATTGAGCCCTAAAGGCACCTTGGCACGGGCCTTTCGAATGACCGGCACCCCGACGATGATTGGTGCCGCATCGATCTCGCCGCGCGCCAACTTATTGATGCCGTCGCTGAAATTTCGCAGATCGACCCCTTTTACGTCGCGATCGCTGAGCGCGACGGTTTTGAGTAATACGCGATTTAGTTCCGTTATGGTCGGGTTCCCGCGTACCAGGAGTCCAATCCGTCGGCTGCGGAAGCCGACAAAATTCTTCATCCCAAACGCCGCCCGGCCGATGTAAGTGTATCGAAGCGCCCAGATACGGGCGACCACGCGTAGTTCGGAAAGCGAAGGTCCGGCCTCGGCGCGATATCATGTGCCGGCGTCAATCCCAGTCACGAAACCGATATCGATCTCGCCATTATTGATGAGAGGGAGATATTCGGTCACCGTTTGAACGGTTTTATAACGCCTTCACGATCGTAGGATTCGGCTAGCAATTCGGTAATCGATGTTGCGACCCTGTGATACGCAGAACCCTTGGCGTGCGTGGCCAGCGTTATTTCAGCCCGGCGATGGGATAGATAGACAAAACGCTAGAACCAGCAAGGCAACGTACTTATTCGTCACTTCTTCGGTGTATCTCATGTCGATGTTACGTGTCGGCTTATTCGCGAAAGTGGGGGCCTAGGTTCGTTTCGAGGGTTCGTCTTGCCGCGGCGACTACCTTATCAACGCCGAGGTCGGCAAGGGAGTTCATTTGAATTATCTCGACATTACCGCCACGCGGCGCCGTCAACACCGGGTCTGAATCATCTGAGAAAAGTACCACCGTAGGGCAGTTGCTGGCCGCGGCCACGTGCATCGGGCCAGTATCGTTGCCGATAGCAATAGCAGCACCGCGCGCTAGCGCCACGATATCGGACAGGCTCGTCATGCCGCGCAAGTTAAGCGCAGCCGGCACGGCCTTTGCGATGGTCTGAAGCGTGCTGGTTTCGGATTTACCGCCAAGTAAGACCGGCGTGTAACCTGACGTATTTAACCAAGACGCCAATTCGGCGAAGTTCTGCACCGGCCAACGCTTACCGGGACGGTGCGCTGCCCCGCCAGGGACTAGAAGTGCATAGTGTTCGGGAAGCTCGAATCGCCTGGCATCAGCAACCACCCAGCTGAGGTCGGTTGCTGGAGTTTCCGGGATTCCCGCGGCAGCAAGCTGCTCTGCCTGACGTTCGATGGTGTGCATGCTATCGCGGTTGGGATTGCTGTGGGGATGCGAGCATCCGGCGGTAATGCCTGACCACTCGAGCCGGCGTCGCATTGCGAGTACGCGGTAGATCAAAGCGGTTCGGTTTGAGTGTTGGAGATCGTAGACCCGATCAAAGTGGCTCGCGCGCAATTGTCGTAGCAATCTGGCCCAAGCTGTCAGATGCCACGGGGGAGGCCGATCGTCGATCAGGATCGAATCAAATATGCCCGACGGCTTCAGAAATGGCGCAAAGAGGGAGGCTGTGAGCAAAGTGAGGTGGTCGGCTTTGTGCGCCTGGCGAATCGCCAGGAAAGGACCTGTCGCCAGGACGATATCGCCCAGCGCGCCATGCTTGATGACCAATACACGCTTATTGGCGATTGATGTCCCTCCTTCGGAGTGTTTGCCCGAGCCCTCGTCAAGATGTGGTATGGCAGTCTAAGTGATGCTGTCAATTCCTCGATAACCGGACACCGTGTCAGAAATCAAAACCGACCAAGGAGCCCCGGCACTAACCGTTGGCTCAACACAAGGGCGCTGGCTCCTTGCGGCTGCGGTTATCGGCTCCGGGATGACCTATCTGGACGGGACCGTCGTTACTGTAGCGCTCCCCATCATGCACGGGGATCTCGGTGCCACTTTTCTTTCCATGCAATGGGTGATCAGCGCCTACGCGCTGTTCCTATCAGCGCTTCTCCTGGTCGGCGGAGCTCTTGGTGACAATTGGGGTCTTCGGCGTGTCTACGTTATTGGGATCGCGCTGTTCGCTATCGCCTCCTTACTTTGCGGCGTGGCCCGCGACGCAGAAGAGTTGATTATTGCCCGCGCCATTCAGGGCATTGGCGGCGCCTTGCTTGTCCCGGGTAGTCTCGCGCTTCTCAACGCCGCATTTGCTCTTGGCGAAAGGTCGAAGGCAATCGCGACGTGGTCGGCGCTGGCTGCAGTCGCCCCCGGACTTGGTCCGTGGCTCGGCGGTTGGATAACTGACACGCTGTCCTGGCGTTGGATTTTTTTCATCAATATTCCCCTCGCCTTAATCGCCATCGGCATCTTGCTCGGATGCGTTCGCGAAACGCCCCATGCCAAAGGTTTGAAACGCTTGGATTGGGGCGGAGCCACGACGGTGACGCCGGGGTTGGGCGGATCGGTATTTGGGTTCATAGAGTCGGGGCGTCTTGGATTCATGCATCCAGCCGTAATCGGGAGTCTGTTCGGTGGGGTCGCCTTGTTGCTGCTTTTCTGCCTGATCGAAAGGCGGGTAGAGCAACCAATGATGCCGCTCTCTCTATTTCGGTCCACGACGTTCGTCGGCGTGAATGCGGTAACGCTGTTTCTTTGTTTTGGACTGGGTGGCACTTTTTTCTTTTTGCCCTTTTTGTTGATCGAGGTTCGTGGATATAGCGCGATGGGTGCGGGCGCAGTATTGCTTCCGACCATTCTGTGCATTGTGGTTTTATCTCGCTGGGCCGGCACCATAGCAAATAGGATTAGGCCTCGGACGATGCTGGTGGCGGGGCCGTCTCTCGCCGCGATCGGGTTTCTCATGTTTGGCTTCACAGACGCCCGCGGCAATTACTGGACTGATTTGTTTCCGGCGGCAATGGTGGTGGGTCTCGGGCTAGCGGCAACAGTTGCGCCGCTGAGTACGACGGTGATGGCTGCGGCATCTGCTTCGCGTTCGGGAGTCGCCTCGGCAATCAACAACGCGGTCTCGCGGACCGCCTCCCTGATTGCAATACCTATTCTAGGGGTCATCGTTCTGGCCGCTTCCAACGCAGAACTCGACAGACAATTTGGCGGTCTTGGCCTGTCGAGCGAACTGCGTGAGCAATTATCGGGAGAGCGGTTGAAGCTCGCCGCTGCGGAAATCCCAGAAACCGTTGGTCCATCCTTGCGAAAAGCACTCGGGGCCTCGATCGATGCGGCCTTTCTGGTTGGCTATCGCCGCGCCATGTTCGTTACTGCCGCTTTGGCCATTCTGGGAGCTATTTTTGGCGCCTTGCTTATCGAAGCTCCGCACCGAGGACGGCGCAATGAGTGATGCTTCGCAGCGGCTGCGAGTGACGGTAAATTATTGATAAGCTTTCCTCGCGATGCAAACAGCGACGACGTAAAAATGGTTGACGCAACATCACCGGCCGCGAGCGTATCGTTGGGTGATCGCGATCCGGCGCATCTGCTGACCCTGATCCAATAGTTGGCACAGGAAATCCGACCCGATCGCGGCGAAATTCGTGTCACCCTTGATAGTGATCTCGATAGGGACCTGGGCTTTGACAGCTTGGGGCGGACGGAACTTCTGCTACGGGTAGAGCGAGTGTTCTCGGTTAGTCTTTCCGAATCACTATTGGTGCAGGCGGAGACGCCGGCTCATATTTGGAGGGCAATCGAGGAAGCCGGGCCTGAGCAATCTGGCCCGGGTGTTGTGCGTGATCTGGCATCGGTGCTGGGTCCGGTTGAAGAGGTGCCGGCGCAAGCCGCGACCCTAAGCAAGGTTCTTGACTGGCATGTTGCCAACCATCCGGATCGAAGCCACATCTGGCTGGCTGGCTGGCTGGCTGGCTGGCTGGCTGGCTGGCGGACGGCCGCGGCGGCGCGGAGACAATCAGCTACGAAAAACTGAGCAAGCAAGCGCACGCGGTTGCACGGGGTCTTCTGGATGCTGGTTTGGCGCCCGGGGCTCGTGTCGCTCTCATGCTTCCTTCGACCAGAGATTTTTTTACGCGTTTTTCGGCATTCTCTACGCTAGTTGCCTACCAGTGCCCATTTACCCACCGGCGCCGCCGACGATATCGCTTTTCTCCAATATACCTCTGGGAGCACCGGAGATCCTAAAGGCGTCATACTCAGTCACGCCAACTTGCTTGCCAATATTCGAGCCATGGGCGAAGCGATGGCGGTTGACCCCAATCACGATGTCTTCGTCAGTTGGTTGCCACTTTACCATGACATGGGGCTCATCGGTGCGTGGCTGGGGAGCCTGTACTTTGCGGTTCCTGTTTCAATCATGTAGCCGCTCGGTTTTCTTGCACGACCGGAAAGTTGGTTGTGGGAAATTCACCGGCGTCGCGGAACGCTCTCAGGTGCGCCTAATTTCGCATTCGACCTCTGTGCGAACCGTATCGATGACCGCAATATTGAGGGCCTGGATCTGAGTTCCGCGCGGATGGTCGTGAACGGTGCAGAACCCGTACGCCCCGAATCGGTGCGGGCATTTTGTAAGCGTTTTACAAAATATAGGTTCGATCCTGGTGCTCCCGCCCCGGTTTATGGACTCGCCGAAAATAGCGTCGGTTTGCCGTTTCCAGCTCCTGGGCGCGGTCTGCTTGCGGATCGGATCGATCGCGTCGCCTTGGCGGAGAAATCTGAAGCAGTTCCGGTTTCCGCCGACCGCAGCAATGCGGCCGAGATCGCAGCCTGTGGCACGCTGATCCCAGGACATCAGATACGCATCGTCGACAATACCGGTCGTGAGGTTGCGGATCGCCACCAGGGGCGTTTGCAGTTTTCGGGGCCGTCGGCGACTCGGGGCTACTACCTGAACGAAGCAAAAACCAAGCAACTTTTCGACGGCGATTGGTTGGAAACTGGCGACCTCGCTTACGTAGCCGGGGGCGATGTTTATCTTACAGGGCGGATCAAGGACATCATCATCCGCGGCGGACGCAACATCTATCAGCACGAGGTTGAAGCTGCGATTGGCGAACTCGATGGAATCCGCCAGGGCTGCGTTGCTGTGTTTGCTGCACACGCGACCGACCACGCGGAAAAGTTGGTTGTTGTCGCTGAGACGCGGGAGACATCGGCGGAGGTGCTTGCTCGGCTGCGACGCGACGTTGATACGACGACCTTGGATGTCGCAGGGATTGCGCCCGATGATGTCATTCGGGCACCACCTCGGGCCCTGCTGAAAATGTCGAGTGGAAAGGTTCGGCGTGCGGCTACTGGTGATAGATATTTGCAGGGAGTCTCGAAGAAACCGGCCATCATTTGTGGTGGCAAATCGTGCGAATGGCGATCTCGGGTATCGGACCCGGTGTTCGGACCGCGCGCCGAACGATCTTCAATTATGTATTTGCCGCCTATTGGTGGGTGGTATTTTCGCTACTCGCAGGACTAGTTTGGCCTCTATTGATCGTTTCCCCGCGGCTCTCGTGGCGCTGGTCAGCGTTGCGCTTTGCGGCTCACTCCATGTTGAGGCTAACTGGTATTAAGCTAACAGTGGATGGCGAACTGCCACCCGATAGGGGCGTAATCCTGGTCGCAAATCATTGCAGCTACCTCGACAGTCTGGTTCTGATTGCCGCGCTTGACGCTGAGATTGATTTTGTCGCCAAGGCGGAACTTGCTCCACAGTTATTTGCGGGTACGTTACTTCGCCGTATCGGCACGCTGTTTGTCGAGCGCTTTGAAGTCGACCGTGGCGTGGAAGACATGCAGGTTGCGATCGACGCCGCGCGCGACGGCCGGCGCCTGCTAATCTATCCAGAGGGAACATTGACCCGTCGGCCGGGCCTGTTGGCTTTTAAGCTAGGGGCGTTTGCGGTGGCTGCTGCCGCCAATGTGCCGGTCGTGCCGATTACCTTGCTTGGAACGCGCTCGATCCTCCGTGGCGGCCAGTGGTTTCCGCGATCTGGCGATGTACACGTAACCATCGGCAGTGAGATATCTCCGGATGGCGACGGATTTGAAGCGGCGATCAAGCTTCGCGATCTTGCCCGCTCGGAGATTCTCTCCCGATGCGGGGAACCGGATCTCGTCGGTGAATCGACCCTGTTGATAGATGGAAGAAAGACGGCGCGGACTGCTACGAACCAAACGACGGCAGACTGAGCGGAACTATGTCAATGCCGCTTCGTTGTTCATAGTCGCGGCTTGGGCAGGCTTCTTCCATCCGGATCTGCGCCTCGGTCAAGCGATCGGCCGCGTCGTCGGGATCGAGCGTTAAGGTTTCTCCATTCTCAACTACCATCGTCCCGTTGACATAGACGTCTCGAACAGCCCGTTCGGCGGCTGAGAAGATAAGACTTCGCAGGGGATCGCGCAGCGGCCTCATATCGACGTGGCTGCCATCGACAACGACAATGTCAGCCTTTGCGCCGGGCTTTAGGCGGCCAAGGTCGTCGCGCTCAAGCGCTGTCGCGCTGCCTACTGTTGCCGCCGCGAACACGTCGCTGACTTGCAGCGTATTAATGTTTTGCGCGGCGATTCGCGCAAACACCGCAGCGGTTCGGATTTCCTCGATCATATTATGGGGAAACGTATCGGTGCCCATGCCCATGTTGACGCCGGCTCGGATGTAACGGCCGAAGTCTTCCATGATTTGCCCGTAACGCGAAAACGGCGTTGGGCAGTGGGCCACCGATGTGCCGGTGGCGGCGAGGATATCGAGGTCACGGGCAGTGTGCCAATGCAACCAAGAGTGCTCGTCTATAAACAGTCCGTGCCCAATAATGGTGTGCGGCCCCAACATGCCAATCGACTCGGCCCATTGGATTGGCGAAACGCCGTGGCGTTTGGTCATCTCCTGGAACTCGGAAACGCTCTGCGAGGCGTGGGTCGTGAATGGTGTTCCTGTTTCTTCTGCGTAAGCAATGCTGTCGTGAATCAAATCTTCGGTCAGAGTCTCGATCGTGCCGCCGCATAGGATTCCTTTCATGCGGCCGGTGGGGTCGTTTTTCTCGAGGTTTTCGATGGTATCGATAGCGCTTCTAAAATCGCGACGACCCGCATCTTCGTCCCAAATGAACTTCAACTCGTGCCGGGTCTCAAGCTTCCACTGTGCAGCCCCATACCAGGGGCCGGCGTAGCCGCGCAGGCCGCTGCGCTGGAGCAGCTCTAGCCAGCCATTGAACGGGAACATTAGGTCGACGACTGTGGTCACGCCGCTTTTGAGAAGCTCGGCATAGGCGATCTCGGCGGCCGCCAGCATGCCCACCGGCTCGGGTACGAACGCCTGCATACGCTCATAAAGCCCCGTCATATACATTTCCGGAACACCGTGTTCCTCGCGAATACCCTTGTAGATGGGCTCGAGCGCCGGGTGGGAGTGGATATCAACAAAACCGGGGAGGATGACAAGATCTCGGCCATCAATTTCCGTGTCGACCGGGCCGGGATAGTCTTTGCCGACGAAGTCGATCGTGTCACCGGAGAAAACGACGTCGCCGTCGCGCAGATATCGGTGCTCCCCCTCGCGCTCGTCCCAGGCGATCACCCACGATGCTTTGCGAATACACGTTGTTGCCATCCTAGCCTCCAAAACCTCGACCTAGAGCATATATCAACGATCAAACATAAAAGAAAAGCGCGGCCGGAGCCGCGCAAGAATTGGCGCATGAAAGGGGAGAAGGAGGGAGAGCTATTCTTGACCTAGCGCCGGCCAATTGGCATTGGCTTTGCTGATGTAGCCTGGGCGATCCGAATCAAAGCGTTTCTTAATGCCTTTGGAATAGTTGAGATAGAGTTTGCCGTCCTCGACTGTGAAGGCACGTGGGTCAATCTTTACCGTGTAGCCCTGGGCGACGCCGTAAGCGCAAAATCCACCATAGGCTGGCGTGTATTTTTCCGGCATGGATGCGAATTCGTCTCGATTTTCAATCGAACGAAAACGCCATGTTTTGAACGCCCTCTCGTGGGTGAATTTCTTGGTGCCCCTGATCGCCTTGCTATCGGTGAAATAGGAGACCGGATCGTAGCCGCTAATCGCATAGTTGGTTCCGTTGGTGTTGACTTTTTGCGCGGCGAGGACCGGCGACGCAAAGATCAGAGCCAAGGCGACAATCCAAAACGCAGCCGCCGATAGGGTGATGGCATTTGCGCCAGATAGCGCAGGGTGGTGTTTCGTGTTCATGGCATGTGCCTCATCAGGTACACGATCGCCCCCTAAACATAGGTCGTTTACTCGTGGCCGCGAGGGGATCTCACGAAAAGTTCACGAAGCGTGAAGCGTTACGCGTCAGAACGTCACCACACTTCGAATCGACTCCCCATCGTGCATCAGGTCGAACGCGTTGTTGATGTCGTCCAGTGGCATCGTGTGGGTGATGAGGTCGTCGATATTGATCTTACCGTCCATGTACCAGTCGACGATGCGCGGTACCTCCGTGCGACCCTTGGCACCGCCAAATGCGGTTCCGCGCCAAACCCGGCCGGTCACCAATTGGAAGGGCCGCGTTGATATTTCTTGGCCGGCCCCGGCAACGCCAATAATTATGCTTTCACCCCAGCCCTTGTGACAGCATTCAAGCGCTTGGCGCATGGTTTCGACGTTGCCGATGCACTCGAAGGAATAATCCGCGCCGCCTTTTGTCAGTTCGACAAGATGGGGGACGAGGTCGCCCTCGACCTCTGTGGGATTGACGAAGTGGGTCATGCCGAAAGATTCAGCGAGTTTGCGTCTCGTCGGATTGATGTCGACCCCAATGATCATGTCGGCGCCGACGAGGCGACAACCCTGGATAACATTGAGGCCAATTCCGCCCAAACCAAATACAACACAGTTCGCGCCGGGTTCGACCTTGGCGGTATTCATTACCGCACCGAGCCCGGTGGTGACACCGCAACCAATGTAGCAGACCTTGTCGAAGGGTGCGTCCTCGCGGATCTTGGCGACGGCAATCTCGGGCAAAACGGTAAAGTTCGCGAACGTTGACGTGCCCATGTAGTGAAAAATTGGCTCGTTCCCCAACCGGAAGCGGCTGGTGCCGTCCGGCATCACACCCCGACCCTGGGTTTCGCGCACGGCCTGACAGAGGTTCGTTTTTCCGGACAAGCAGTATTCGCATTGACGGCATTCTGGCGTGTAGAGCGGGATTACGTGATCGCCTGGCTTTACGCTGGTTACGCCCCGACCAACTTCAGCAATCACGCCGGCGCCTTCATGGCCGAGAATCGCGGGGAAGATGCCCTCGGGATCAGCGCCCGACAACGTAAATGCGTCGGTGTGGCAGATACCGGTGGCTTTGACCTCCATCAATACCTCACCTTCTTTTGGGCCTTCCAACTCAACCGTCTCGATGCTGAGCGGATCTCCTGCTTTGTGGGCTACCGCGGCTCGAACCTGCATGACAAATCTCCCTACAAATCAACGTCGTTTATATGAATGAGCGTGGGCGGGCGTCCACCAACGGTCAATTACTCACCCATGTCGCGAAGACAAAAAGACAGGCCGGTTACGCCGCAAGCCATTACCACCAGTCCGAGCATCGTCTGGACGAGCGAGCCAATGAATAGCGCAGCCAAGCTGTGGAGGAGTCCCTGCGATTGAAGTGCGGTCGATACCAACCAGTCAATCGGTGCAAACGCGATCGAGATTGGCACCGATGTGAGGATCAAGATCGCCGCGATACGAAATGCATTACCTTGACTGCGAGACCAAGATTGGCCAAAGCCCATCGAATCGTCGACAGCGGATGCCGGGAAAACCAACATGAAACGCGCCTCCACGATAAAAATCATAGCCATCCAAAGTGCGGCAGTGATCACCCCGCCGGCGCCACCAGTTGCGGAGATCACGAAGCGAATCGGGAGTGCAAGGACCATCGAGAGCCCGATTGTCAGGAGACCGAGCACCATTGTGCGGCCGAGGAATACACTATGCCGCCGCTGCCATCGGAGTTCCTGGCCGACGACGGATCCATGGTTGGGAAGCAAACAGCGTCGATGCCACGCGACCGCAAAAACAACCCAACCGGCAAAGCTGAGCACCGCGACAACGACACCCGACAGTATAAAACCGATGCTTATAGTGGGCACGTCCGCGTTTGCAACCGGTCTGAAGTAACTCAGCAGCGCGCTCGCCGTCCCCAAGACCAAAGCTATCGGTGCCCCCAAAAGCGCAAAGTCTTGCCGTTGGAGCCAAACGAATTGATAAGCCTCGTTGACGATGCGAAGGACTTCTAGGCGTTTCACCAATCTTCTTTTTTGGTTCGTAGCGGAGGATCGAAAAAGAGCGAGCTGCCGGTGGTTCGTTAGGGTAGCGGATTCGGTCTGCTAGTCGGAGAGTTTTCTGCGGGCGGTGTTAACAACTGTAGACATTTGGCCATTGCCTCAAAGCGGTTTGGGAGTTCACCGGCACGCTCGCCGTCCGCGAAAATGGCCAATGGGGCGGCTTCGTCGGGTTGTTCAATATCGATGCGCGCGCCTCGATAAAGCGTTACCTGTGGATGATCAACATGGGTTCCTTTGAAAACCTTCGGGAACGTATATAGAAATTCGAACCTGGATACTGGTCCCACGATCACAATGTCGAGCAAGCCGTCGTCAATCGCCGCGTCGGGGGCGATGCACATGCCGCCGCCAAGCGCGCGCCCGTTGGCAATCGCCACCAACCAGGCGGCGGTCTCGATCATATCGCCGTCAACCGTGAGCCTGATCGGCCGCGGACGATAAGTCGCCAGAGTTTTGAGAACGGAGGCGACGTAGAGGGCGGTGCCGCTCAACCAGCGTTGGTCGTTAGCCCACTTATTTGCCTCCGACGAAAACCCGCAGCCGGCGACGCCGCAAAATAGATGCTTGCCGACAACGCCCATGTCCACTCGACGGATATTATTACTAGTGAGCGTATTGACCACGGTGTCCAAGCGCGAGATGGAAAGGTCGAATTCGGCGGCGAAGTCGTTGCCGGCGCCGGTGGGAATAATGCCGAAAGAAACCGCTTGGCGAGTGGCGACCCCGGCTAAGCGACCAACGTGCCCATCGCCGCCGCAAGCTACGATGGTCCGGCCCTTACGCGCCGCGTCTGTGGCCACCCGTTCGGCATGAGCGGCACTGGTCGAGATGAAGAACTCGGCATCCGTCGAACTCGCTTCGAGGCGTGCGCGCACGCGGGCAAGCACATCGGCATGCCGCCCGCGGCCGGCGCGCGGGTTTGCGATGATCGTGAGTTTCGGGTCTATCGACATGACGTCATTTTAGGTGATTTAGGCGCTTCGAGAATTTGGGTGGGGCGGGTGACGAGAAGGGCGCCTCGCCGGTAGACTCCAAGGTGATCATGAACAATATCGATAATCTATCTTCGGCCTTTCGCGGATTAGACCCGTGGGTTGCTAACGTACCGCAGGGAAATCGGGTTAATTTCCTGGGTGTACTAACTTCGCTTGACTATTTCTCCGATCCTGGCGCGCACTTTGATGATGTCGAACGCGCGCGTGCAGATTCTTATCAAACATCGACCAGGTTGCCCGAACTGACGGACGGCGAAGGCTATTTTGAGTGGATCGACTTGTTAGACTCGATCCGCGCCGCACGTGAGCGGTTTGTCATGGTGGAACTGGGTGGCGGGTATGGGTCGCGATCGGTGGATGCGCACGCGGCGTTATCACGCCTCAATCCGCTGCCCGAGATGTATGTGGTAGTGGAAGCGATGGCGCAGCACATCGCATGGGCACGCGATAATTTTTTAGCTAACGGGCTGGCGCTTGAACAGCACTGGTTTGTCAACGCCCTGGTCAATGCATCGGGTCGACCTGAATTGTTTGCCCATGCATCCGGCGTTTACTACAGCAGCGCGATCGACGCCGCGACGCGCCAACGAGTTTTCGATGCGATCAATAGCGAAGGACACGTCGAGGCCGTCGCTCGCAACTTGATTATGGAAGGGCACATGGGATTGGCACTACCGGTGGCGGGCGATACGGATGCGTCGATGGAGGTGGAGTTTGTTAGCGCAATACGACTGGGGACGATTCTAACGCCACTACCGGCCGTTGATCTGCTCGACGTCGATATCCAGTTTGCGGAGGAGAGCGTAGTCCCCGACGCTATTGATGATATCGAGCGAAAAGTGAAGCGTATTCACATTGGGACGCACGCCCCACCGATCCACGAGAAACTACACCACCTGCTGCGTGAACGTGGCTGGCAGATCGTGTTCTCCTACATGCCCTACGCGACATTTGAGACACCGCAAGGCCGATTCGAGACCAAGGACGGCATCCTTGGCGCGATCAATCCAGCATTGTAAAAACGCCAATTGTCCTAGTCGCGTTCTAATTTGCAGGCTTGCCGAGGCAGTGTTGGCCCTTGGCGGCCGGTGGAGAAGACCCGCCGGCGAGACTCGCTTGTTTCTTCGGACCACGGGGTGGCACCCAAACATCCGCCAGACGCCGTGCTTCGGCAGCCCGCACAATCGACATTCCGCTGATCATTTCGTCGCGTCGTTGAAGGGCCGCCGTTTGTAGTTTTTGGCTCCTGGTACTGGCAGAAAGAATGAACCACTTCAGCGCTTGGACCGGGTTCTTTTCAACGCCTTCACCGTCTTGGTAGGCGCGGCCAAGGCGATAATACGCACGGTCTAAGCCGCGTTCCGCAGCGGCGACATACCATCGGGCCGCCTGCTGGTGATCGACCCCGAGACCGAGCCCTTTGCGGTAGGCCTGACCGAGCCGATATTGTGCGCAATGAAACCCCTTGTCGGCGGCGCGGCGAAACCATTTGACCGATTCGAAATAACTCCGCCGTGTACGAATGCCCCGCAAATAGGACTGCCCCACATTGTATTGTGAACGCGCGTGGCCTCCGTCTGCCGCGAGGAGGAACCAGTGCTGCGCTAACTTTTCGTCTTTTTCCACCCCTTTGCCGCGACGGTAGGCGAGGCAAAGGTTGTATTGTGCGATCGTGAAGCCTTGATCAGCAGCTTGGCGATACAGGGCGACGGCGCGCTCGCAATCCTCTTCGACACCAATACCCTTGGCGTAGTGCCGTCCGAGGTTGGTCAGGGCTCGCGGATCGCCCTCAGCAGCGGCCGCGCGATAAATTCCATGGCTTTTTCGTGGTGGCTGTTCTTTGAGGCTCGCAGCCCCTCATCAAATGAAGCCCAGGCGGGGTGAACAAGCAAAAATGTCGCGCCAAGCACGGCTAGGGCAATAGATCTCACGCGACAACTGCTCGTAACGATTGGGGGGGGGCGACGTTTGCTCATAGCCCGAAGTACCG
>Ga0115002_10005611_pt1 | contig 14712 bp, 20 predicted proteins | sample ArcticOcean_MG_C_8_FD_89576 | JGI IMG/M metagenome (GOLD analysis project Ga0115002, IMG submission 89576) | Marine microbial communities from western Arctic Ocean - ArcticOcean_MG_CB11_86 | ecosystem: Environmental > Aquatic > Marine > Oceanic | place: Arctic Ocean: Canada Basin | collected... | reverse complement strand
TCGCTCAAATGCCGCAATAGCCATCCTTGGCCTCCCTGGATCATTCGTAAACAATTTGCTGGATGGCACTCCTAACAAATCACGGCTTTCTGAGCGACATTAATTTCTCGAACGGTCCTAAGTGAGTTATATGCTGGGCTGTCATTGGGCCAGGTGGCCGTGGATGAAGAGTCGAACGAGATCACAGGGATCCCCGAGTTGCTGAAGTTACTGAGCCTGAACGGGGCCATCGCGACGCTCGATGCTATGGGCATGCAGAATGCGATTGTCGAACAGATTCGAGAATAATAGTTCTATTGCGTGATTGGGCTGCAGGCAGCCATTCCAGATTGGTTTGACAGCGGCCGAGATTCCTCGTTGAATCCGCGTTCGGACAGCGCCGTGCATCGCGGTGTGGCTCTGCGAAGGCAAAAGGATGTCACGTACTTTGCATAATTCGCAATATGTTAACCTGCCGGTGTTGGTCCTCTTGCGAGCAAAAAAAGCCCCGTGAGGGGCTTATTCGTCTTCCGAGTAGTCGAGTGCGGCCTCGACTGTGTCGACCAATTCCTGCCAACACGGAGGGGTTTCAAGGGTTTTTCCCCGCCACTCAAAATACAACCAGTCCAGGGCAGAACGAAGCTCTTCAATTTTACGACGAAGCTCCTCTGTTTCCGATGATGTGTTCTTGGCTTTTGCCATGATGAAAGAATGGAAGAAAACAAAACGCCGACGTTGGCTCGCCGGCAAGGTTCTTCCACCGCCCGCAGTCAAGGAGGAGCACCCGCAGGGAAGCTCCTTGACCGGGCGGTACAATGTGGAGAAGGCGAGCACGTAACACGCACTCCTCCGGCTCCCCCATCCCGCCACATTCGCAGCTGCACGAAACGTGGTGGTCACGTCCACCAATTTGTATTTCGTCGTGTAGAAGTTCTTGCCGATGGGCTGGACCTTCTGGGGCTCGGCGAGAACGTGTCGGCAAGTTCATGGTGGCCATTATTCGGCAGGCGCTGGATGCGTCGAGGAAGCAGTCATAGTTTTCAACTGCTCGATCAGCCTGCGGCGGGTCTCCTCCCGAAACGGGGGCAACCCTTCGATTACGCTGTTGCGTTCGGTGACTTCGAGAATGCGCTCCCGGCGTTCCCGATCATTGCGGAGCCAGGGGCACGCTTCGCGTAGTGTTGTTCCAGTACCGAATTCCGTCATGCAGGCATTATACCACAGAGTGTTCATCTTGCAGACAACAAATCGTTGCCCTTTTTGCCAGCGCAAGAACAGACGCACTTTCGCTATAGTTTCAAGGGATTGTCCGTCTGTTGTCGATTCTGCTGAATTCACCCCGATGCGTCCGGTTCCAACGGCGAAATCCCTTCGGCCTTGCGCGCTGCCTGGCACTGTTCGTCGCCCGCTTGCAAGCCGACACAACAGTTTGGCCGCGATGCGTAGATCGCGCAGCGGTTTTCTTCTGTGAGGAACGTACAAGGCCGACCACACGCCAAGATCACCGCCTTCCATTCTGACTGGATGTCGTGGACCATCTTTGCGACCGGCGTGCCGCGATGGTGTGGATCTGCATCGACGATCCGTGGCTCCCGGAGTACGTCGAGGTCGTCCATCTCGACAATGAGGCTCCCCTTACAACAAGCGCCGCACTGATCGCATTCGTAACGGTCCACACACTTACGATAGCACGCATCGGCGAAAACATCCCAAGCAACTCAGAAATGACAATGCACCCCCAAAGCACGGCGGCTCCAGGAGTGCATTGTTGCGTCCGCTGCAGGTGACAGGTCAGGAATTGTCTTTCGCGGTCTCCTGCTTCGGCGGCTTCGCCTCGCCCTGTGGCTTCGGCGGAGCGTCCTTTTTCTCTTCGTGCGGTTTTCCACCACCGTTCGTCATGGCCTGGTTCCTTTCAATTTGCCCACGTTCAGGGGCACTGAGGACGTGGCCGGGGAGATCACCGGTGCGGTACCGGTGACATTCTCCCCCTGATCGGCTATTTTCCATTCTTGCAAGTTTGAAAAACCACCAACTGGCCACAACTGATCTTGTAGTCACAATACAAGATCAGCTGGGATTGTCAAGTGATAATCATTCGGCTGAAAGAAGCCATCCGCACCTACGAAGAGCGGACAGGAACACCGATGACCTACGCGGAACTCGCGAAGAGGACCGGGCTGTCGCGGGCGACCGTGGAAGCGCTTGGGTCGCGTTCGTCCTACAACACAACGTTATCGTCTGTCGATAAGCTTTGTCGTGCGCTCGGTTGTGAGCTTTCGGACCTGTTGCGGTATGAGCCGACGGACGAATGATCCAATGCGGTTTGGAGCAGTCCCTTGAATTGTCGATTGTGGTTCGTCCGGTTGATGGGAATCGGTTTTCGCGATAGAGAACATCTGGTCCATCCGCCGACAGTAATGGCGGTAGGTGTCGCGCGATCCGAGCGAGAAAATCACCACGAGGGCGAAGATCACGAGATCGAGCGCGTCGATTCCGGCGGGAACACTGGATCCCGTATGCCGTGCCGCCCACACGAAGAGCAACACGACGATCATGTTGGAGTACCAGAGATAGAACAGGTAGTGGTGTTCGTTGACGATCCGGTAGGCATTCGCGTGCTGTTCCAGCCGCCCGTAATCCCACTCCTGTGCCCGAATGCCGGTCGCATGATGTAGCGTGTCGATCACGGCCCAGCGGATTGTGCTGGCGGTCAACCCTGCCGCGAGTGACGCCAGCGTCACATAGAGGAAGCCGCCCACCGTCGGGCTTTCGGTTATCGGCAACGTAAGCCACGTCCGCACGGTCTCCGAGAAAAAACTGACGCCCCAGAGCGCGACGAAGCCGGGCAAGAGAAAGGCAATCAGCAGGCCGAAGTTTGACGACGTCAGATCTTTCAAGCTGATAGTGACCTTAGCGCGTGAGATGAGCGGAGGCAAATGAATTTCACACATTTTCAATCCCGCATATGGCGCTGCTTCTGAGGTGACAGATCGTTGTCCGTCCCGTTGATCGGATCGGTCGAATTCGCCCTTGATTCTCAGGCCGTTTCCGGTGCGATGGCTACACCAGTCGCATGGACATCAAAACAACTCTCCCTGCAATTTCGGCGGACCGTCGTCTGACTCCCCTACTTCTTTCTCTTGTGGTGCCTCCTTCTTGGTTTCTGGTTGCTCCGGCAACTCAGCCGTTTCCATCGCGGCGAGGCGTTGCTCCATCCGCAGCGTCCACTCCGGGATTTCGATGATCGCAGGAAGGGACTGCTCCGCTGGTCGATCAGATGGCGGGTCATCCTCGATCGTGTCGAGTAAGTCACGGTTGGTGCGGTTCCTCAGTTCCGGAAGCACGGGGCACTCCTCCGGCGGTACCTGGCGAATCACACCACGCCGCAAGCCATCAGGGCCTTCATGGAAGAAGCTGCCGATGCGATAGACAAACTGCACCTCGCGGCTGAGTGTGTTACCGCAGATGATCCAGCCGTACTTTCCACGCAGTCCGAGATTTATCGAGGCGACAAGAGCACATCGTCCGTCGATGTCTTGCCCAACTAGCTCGGCACGCGGATTGATCTTGCCCGCTTCCATCAGCAGGATTCCAGTCCCGCAACAGGGGTCTTCTGTGGCGCAGACAGTTATGTGGCGTCCAGCGGATTTGGGCGTTGCAGCATCGTCCGTCAATAGTCTGACGGAAGCAAAGCCGTGATCGCGCCGCCGGGACCGTCCTCGATGAACCACAAATTTTCCGATCGGGACTCATCCTCGAATACCTGGAGGTAATCGAGTCCGTTGTGCTCATCGGCTTTGTGGCGCAGGATCTGCCAGCAGGCGAGAATTACCTCATTCGAATAGCGGTTAATTGCCGCAGGCGTTGCGACGAACGGTTTGTCCGGCCCTGGCAGGAACATGTTGTTCGAGTCCGGATGGGCGAGCGAAATCTCCTGTGCTTTGAGGCGAGGAATCGACGTCACGAGAAGGAAGAACAGTACGTGCAGGATACTTTGCTTCCTAACGCTGCGCAAATCGACGCCACATAATCTTGCGAGCTATAGCGATTTCAGGAACTCCATCAGCCCTTTGTCCTCGCGCCACGGTCTCTTTTTCTTCTCGTCCTTGATCTGGCAATTGGCCAGGGCTTTGGCCTTCATCTCCAGATCTACTTCTGCATACACGTTCGTGGTGCTGAGACATACGTGTCCAAGCCAGGCCCGGATCGTGTTGATATCCACGCCGGAGCGAAGCAAGTGAGTCGCGGTGGTATGACGGATCGTGTGCGGACTCACTCGCTTCTTTGCGATCGACGGCAGCTTCTCGGCGACCTGGGCCGCGTGGCGTTCGACGAGTGTGTGTATGCCGAACCGCGTCAGCGGCTGACCACGACGATTGAGAAAGACATGCTCAGACTCGTCACGACCGTCGATCAGGCGACGCAACTCAGTCACCGTTGTTGTCCACAGAGGGCATCGCCGCGGCTTGTTGCCCTTCCCGCGGATCAGAACTGAAGAGAGATCACGATCCGGCGTCATTCCGAGATCGAGATCGGCGATCTGCACGTGCGCAGCCTCATCGGCGCGGGTACCAGTGTTGTAGAGAAACAGCAGCACGGCATGATCCCGACGGCCTTGAGCTGTGTTGCAATCGGGAGATGCGAGTAAGGCATCCATCTCATCCTTTTCCAGATAGGTGACCAACGGACGAGCGGCCTTCTTGGACATGATGTTCTGCATCTCCCCGCTCCACTGCAGATGTTCCGGGCTGTACATGCTGATGAAGCGAGCCAGCGAATGGATCGCCGCAAGCCGCTGATTCCGCGTGGCGATCCCGCATCCACGAGTCTCTTCGAGATCCTGAAGGAAGCCGCGAATACGGTCGGCCGAGAGGTCTTCGACTTGGAGCAGGTCGATCCGTCGCCGGGCCCGGCGTGCGATCACGGGCAGGAGCAATCGCAGCGTGTCCCGATAACTCTTCTGCGTGTTGAGCGCGAGATTCCGCTCGACGACGAGGTGCTCCAGCAGGAATCGGCGAATCCAGGGGCTCAGTAAGTTGGTATCAGTCATGGTGATGGTCCTTTGCTGCGTAGTTTTCGAATCGCTTGCCGGCTTCCCGGAGAAGGTCCGGCGTCATGCTGAGATACACCTGCGTGTGCCGGATGTGGACGTGGCCCAGGTAGACGGAAAGCAGAGGCAGCAGTCGCTGCACATCGGCCCCCGTCTGATACCACGATGTCAGACGATGCACGGCGAACGTGTGACGCAGGTCATGAATCCGAGGTTGCTCAGTGCAATCTGTTCGGCGAATCCCGGCATAGTCACAAAGAATGCGGAAGTTGTGCTGGAACGTGTCCGGAATCACGCTGCCGCCAGTACGGGTTATGAAGAATGGAGACTCCGCTGACCGGCTCCGTACCGCACGTGTCTCCTTTGCGTACAGCGACAACGCCTCGCTCAGTTGCGGGCCGATTGGAACGAATCGCGTCTTGTCAAATTTCGTGTTTCGAATCGTCAGCAGCGACTGCCGCAGATCGACATCGCCGCAGGTCAGGTTTGTTGCTTCCCGCAGACGAAGTCCGGCACCGTACAGCGTCAACACCAGGACGCGGATCGTCGGCGCGCCGATGCCATTTTTTTGCGGTTCGGTTTCGATCGCATCGAGTAGTCGACGGAGTTCTTCACGGGAATAGATGTACGGGACAAACGGTGGCGGCTGCCTGGCGATGACATCCGGAAGAGGTGAGGCATCAATGAATCCGCGACTGACCGCGTAACGGAAGAAGCCCCGGAGTCGGCTGTATTTGCTGTGCCACGTCCGAGTAACCGGTTCTGTCTTACCAAGAAATGCATTGACGTCTCTGGTGCGAACATTGGCGATCTTCGCTCGCTTACTCATCGACCTGCCGAATGCTCGTAGAACCTGAGCATTGGTCACGAATGGGGTGCCCAGCGACTGTTGGAAGGCGATGTACTGTTCAATGAGTCGTCGCAGATTCATAGCAGCCCTCCCAAGTCGAAATCAGCGACTTCGCGGAGTCCCACAAGGTCGACTTTCGCATAGATGCGGGTCGTATCGGGGTCCAGATGCCCAAGGTGATCGCCAATCTCCTTCAGAGTCAGACCCCGGTTCAACAATCTTGTGGCACACGCATGTCGGAGTGCATGGGGGCCGTGGTGAGGTAGGGACGAGTTGATGGATCGCAAGCGGTAGGCAACGATGGGCCATGTGGAATTCAACGGCCGGAACGGCGTGCATCTAGTCAGGAACATCTCTCGATGCGACGACTTGGGCCGCACTTCTTGGAGATAACGCAACACCGCGTCTCCGACGGAGCGAATCAATGGAAACGTCCGCACTCGTTGCGTCTTGGAGCCGGTCACGGTTAATAACTCACGTTCCCAATCAAAGTCATTCAGCCGAAGGTGCGTGACTTCCCCATTGCGAAGTCCGTAAATCGCCAACAGCATCAGGATTGCCCGGGCACGAATGTCGGCGGGTCGGTCACCTTCAGTCATCGCGAGCAGTTGCCGAACTTCGTCCCACGATGGCCCCCAGGGCAGCGAAGACTGTGAGTAGATGCGCGGTCCCTGAATCGAGTCCGCCAGCCCTTTGCGGCACCAGTCCTGAGATTCGGCAAACCGGAAAAAGACTCGCAACGCACCGGCCCAGTCGCGTACGGTGACGCGCGAGTATCGGCCCTCGCCGAGCATCTCCTGAAGCGCCTCATCGATGTGGCCGGGGGTGACCTCGCGCAGGGAACCGTTCTCGATCTTCAGCCGGTTGAGGATCCTTGGGAGCAGCCAGCAGCGCAGTCGAATCGTTACCGATGCCAGACCTCGTTCATGCTGCATGTACGAGGCAAACGCGTTGATCTCTGTTGCGAAAGGACTGACCGCTGATGGTTGTTCTTTCAGACGACCGAGAAACTGGAGCCAGCGTACGGCGACCTGATACCGGAACCTGTCGTCGATCGTCTGCTTAATCTCATCACGCGTGATTGATTCGTCGGATCGGCGAGCCAGTCGAAGATCGTTCACGATTAAAAGGAGCGCCTGGGCGATCGTCCGACAGCGCTCCCGAGAAAAACCTTGATCGGCGAGATGCGCGAGAAAATCACGGCGTTCCTTCAGCAATGGGACGCTGCGATGACGGGCCAGCGCGCGCGGACATACATAGAGCTGATCGAACATGGTCGAACCTCCACAAAGAGTGCAAAGAGGGTGATTCGACTCATGTTAGTGTGAAAATTATGTGGCGCAGAAAATGAGGGTGCGGTTCATGCTATCGGCGAAAACAAAGCTCGCCGGTTGCTGGTGCATGCAACAGCAGTCATCAACGCCACATAACTGTCTGCGCCACAGAAGACCCTTTATGTGGTACACCACATAAGGGGTCCGAAATCATCATCGGCTGTTTGTCGATCGACTGTGGTTCATCACCGACCATCATGCTCGCCATCAACTTGGCAACAGGTGACGGCGTCAGATACAGACCATGCTCTCCGTAACTGATCGCCCCCTGAAACAGATCACCCAGCACGTCATTGTCGGTGCGGGTCATGGCATCGACGGCCTGTCCTAGAAACACTGGAAACAGATCGACTCCCCTCTTTCCTTTCACGCCAGCCGTGTGCGCATTGATCGCCTCGAAATACTCTGGCTCCATTGTTTCTGCAGCGAGTGCCGCAACAGAGGCTCGAATCACGTCTTCAAATGCCTGGGCACGGCTGACCTTTGATCGCCGGCTGATGTCTTCCAGCGTATTAAATAGCTGCCGCGTTTCCTGGTGGGCGAAGAATTCCTTAGCCATAAGCAAGGCAGAAGTCTGCCCGAGAATAAGGCCTGAAGCAAGCAGTTCCGCTCCTTTCTCGCGCGTCGCCGTTGAATTCCGGTTGCGCCCATCACGGTTTGTCGGCAAACTGATGACCCGATGCCGTACGGCCTTTCGTTCTCCACAGAGTTCTTCCTCGGCCGCGAATCGCTCGATGAATTGTCCTCGCCAAATCATCCGACGTCTGTGATGCAGGCGATCATGAACCTGTCCCAGGTGGCACGGGAAGAGGTCGCCGAAGCGGTTTTTGGCGTTGATGGCGAAACGCTCGACCCCTGGCTGATTCTCGAACAGGTTCGGCAGACGGATACCTGCAGCAACCTCGACTCCCCCGTGGAAGTTTGGATCGATCGCGACGGTTTCTACACGCTATTCGTCTACGATTCTGCCTCGCCTGCAGAGTCTACGAACCACAGCTTTAATGAGGCAACGACAGAATAATCGTCGCTTCGAAGCGACGTGATAATTCGATGTCCCCCAATTGCTTGACGTTCATTGCTGACGAGTGCAGGATTGCCGGCACTGATCCCGGCCAGTTGTAACGGCCGCCCTTACGTCAATTCGCCACCGTCGGCAACCCACTCCTCACGGAGTTCGACACGCTGCGGGGCGTTCATGTTCAGCAATCGCACCGTCGCCTTGCCGGTTGGCGTCAGACCCACGATCTCACCCCCTCTGAGTAGGAAGTGATCTTTCCACGCATCCCTACGAGGATGATACAGGGGCACCGTCTCCTTGGTGTCCGGGTCGATGCTCGAAAGATTGGTGCCCTTGTAGGCGTTGCAGCGGTTACAGGCCAGTGCCAGTGCGCCCGGATCGTCAACATCCTCGTCGAGGTGTTGCTTGGCGATGATGTGCTCGACGTGGAATGTCAGCAGCGGGCTGGCTTCCTGGGGTAGCAAGCAATACTCGCATCGGTCGCCCGCACGCCGGCAGACAAGATCACGGGTGGCGTCATCCATCGTTACGCCGAGTATTTCTGCAAAAAACGACGAGCTTTCAATTGCAGGACGGCAATCAGATCGGCAGCGTCGATGAGGGCCTTGTACTCGGCATCCTCATCGGGCGTGATCGTCCCGTCGTTGGCCTTTCTGGCAAGGTCATCGACATGAGCCTGTAGTTCCGCGTTGGCGCGGAGGCCGGCGAACTGGCGCGCCGTCTCTGGCGTGAAGGCGTCAGTGACCGGTTCCAGGAAGCGGTTGAGATAGCTGGCGGTAGACATGCTGCAATCATACCACACAGAGTCGATAATAGGAAAAGGAAGTTTGGCGAGTTTTTCCAGGACTCCCCCACGCTCCACCAGCGGCAGTTTACGCTGCGGAAAACGATCTCTCAATCTCCCGCTCCACGTCCCGTGCCAACCGGCCATAGCGGTGACGTGACGTGTTGCGAATAATTGGCAGCCGCGTCTGATCACCGCCGTGCAGCGGTGCGAGTGTTCGCAGTGAGAACGGCCGGCTCGGCATGCCGTCGATCAGCAGTCGCGTGTAGGCGGTGTACTGCGGCAGTGCCATCAGGTCGGCCGGTGTCATCAGCCCGCCAAATTCTTCGGCCAACACCTCTGCGTCACGGGCACCGACCTGGAACGCAATCAGGCTGCCGACGTTGCCGAACACGGCATGCCGGATCGCTTCGTCCAACTGATCACAATACTGATTGCTGATCGTCAACGACAATCGGTACTTGCGGGCTTCGCTCAGAATCGTGGCGAACGACGCCGTCGCAAAATTCTGAAACTCATCGACGTAGGCGAAAAAGTCGCGTCGTTTCTCTTCGCTGATGTCGGCCCGGCTCATCGCCGCCATCTGCAATTGCGAGACGATCAGCGAACCGAGCAGAGCGGAATTGTCCTCGCCGATCTTCCCTTTGCTGAGATTGACGATCAAAATTCGGCCATCGTCCATGATCTCCCGCAGGTTCAAGCGGTTTCGGGCCTGACCGAGAATCGACCGCAGCAAGGGATCGATCACGAATGGCCGAATCTTGTTTTGCACGCTGGCAACGGCAAACGTCTGATCGGAGACTTTCCATTTGCCGAATTCGTGCTGCCAGTAGTCGCGGACAAACGGGTCATGCACGCGATTGAGAATCGTCTCGCGGTATGCGGGATTTCCTAAGAATTGGGTCAGCGACAACAGCGTCGTACCGGGCACGTCGATCAAGGCCAGGGTCGCGTTGCGGAGAATGTCGAGCAGTCTCGGGGCATTGGAGGGATCAATCCCGTAGACCTTCTGCACGACACCGGTGATCGCCACTGCGGTCAGGTGCCGCGACGCCGAAGCGGAGCAATCGAGCGGATTCAGTCCGATCGGAAAGCTACTGTCCGCCGGGTCGAAGTAGACGACGTCGTTGGTGCGGTGTGATGGAATGCCGGCGACGACCTCTTCAGCCAGATCACCATGCGGATCGATCAAGCAAACACCCTGTCCCGCCGCGATGTCGGAACGGGGACCGCTGACCGATCGTGGCGTGCGGTCTCTGTGCGACAAGTACGCTGCGATCTGTGGGTTCAAACTGTTCCCCCATTTGCTCAGACACACGATGGCCCACAACTATCTGGAACAGAACGGCAACGACCTGGTCGGGCTGGCTCAACTGCTCGGCCACGAAAGTCTGAACACGACGTCACGGTACACGCAGCGCACCGAGAACCAGTTGGCCGCTGCCATCGACAACCTCACGTATTGATCGCTGCGGCGAGCGAGAAATGAACCCGATCCCTTTTCGCGCAGAAAGGAGACCCAACGATGAACGACAACCCGGCTCTCGATGCCAGCGTGGATGACCAGAAGCTGCTGGCACAAGTCGTCGAGTATTATCACCGCGCTTTGAAGGAGACCACGGCAGGCTTCGATTTTCTCCGTCGTCGTGGCATCACGCATGGTGAAGCGATCGAACATTTTCGGATCGGCTTTGCCAACCGCACGCTGGGTCTCACGCTGCCGCCCATGACAACCAAGGCGGGGCACGACGTTCGCAGTCGTTTGCAACAGGCGGGCCTGTATCGCGGCAGTGGCCACGAACACTACAACGGTTGTCTGGTCTTCCCGATCACCTCGGCAGACGGCAGCGGGAGAATCGTTGACATGTACGGCCGCAAGGTCGGTGGCAGGCGACTCCACAAGGGGACGCCGCTGCACATGCACTTACGGGATGACGAACGCCCGGGCGTGTGGAACATCGAAGCCTTCACGTCCAGCGATGAAATTATCCTCTGCCCAGCCCTGCTCGATGCGCTGACGTTCTGGAACCACGGCTACCGTCAGCACGCTTGAGAAGCTGATCTCTTTCTACGTGGACGAGCACAACACCCAACTTCCACATTCGGCGTTTCGCGGTCAGACGCCGGACGAGATGTACTTCGGCACGGGGAATGACATTCCCGCTGAACTTGAGGCCGCCAGGATATCCGCACGCCAGTCACGAATGGATGTCAACCGAAACATGTCCTGCCGGATATGCGAGCCATCGACGTCGATCGCCGGTTGAGCGAAAGGTGCCGATCGTGGAGACGACGGCGAGAAAATGTAACGCTCGACGATTGATAATCCGTTGACGCAGAGCTCAAATTACCGAGAACATCGACACCGCGACGTCGGAATCTCGTCCGGTTTATTGGAAAAGAGCGGCAACATCGACTGACACGCGAGGCCGGGGCATCAAGAAGTGCCGGATTCCACCGCCGTAGGCCTCAAGTGGCGAGAACTCGCGCAGAAAACTCCAGAATGTCGTGACAGACAGCACGGAACTTTCCAGCGTCAGCGTCAGCGTGGCATTCCCAAGGCACCTGAATCTCAAGGGCACCGAGCAACTGACGAAACGTACTGGGCATCGGATGAGTTTTGAGCCAATCTTCATCGCGGACAAATCGCGGACAGAATTGGGAGTTTGAATGCAATATGACCGAAATGGCTTTGATGTGTGAAATGAATGTAAACACCTGATGTCAATGCGGTTGCAACATGCTCGCAGCGTCGTTGAAATGTTTGGTCTTTAGATTCAGGACCTAGTGTCCGTAATGGACGTGGAGGTTCGAGTCCTCTCTTGGGCACTGCAGAAAGCTCCCAGTTCTGGGAGCTTTTTTGCGTTGTGCTTTCTCACATCGCTGCTTCCGACGTTCCGTTCTCGTGCCGTGCCAACAGCACGGAAGAATACGGTGGAGACGATGCCATTTGCGTTTATGCTTCCGATGTGAGGACCTGCAGAATCCCTCGACAAAAATCCGGCAGGTCATCCGGCTTGCGGCTGGAGACAAAATGTCGGTCGATGACAACGGCTTCGTCATTCCAGACCGCGCCGGCGTTGATGAGGTCGTCCTTAATTCCGGGCGACCCAGTCACTTGGACGTTGTCATAGACACCCGCCGAGATGGGGATCCAACCCCCGTGGCAAACGGCCGCGATCAGTTTGCCGGCTGCGTCAAAATCGCGGACTAATTGCAACACCATCGGATCACGGCGAAGTTTATCGGGCATGAATCCGCCCGGCACCACCAAGCCGTCAAATTCACTCGCATGAACGTCCGAGATGGCGGCGTCCGAAACACAAGGGTAGCCGTTCTTACCAGAATATTTCACATCGGCCGCTGGGCCTGCGACACAGACCTTAGCACCGGCTTCTATCAGCCGAAGTTTTGGATACCACAATTCCAAGTCTTCATAGATTTCACCGACAAAAAACAGGATGTTCTTGTTTTCAAGCGGTATTGTTTCCAGCATGCGATCCCACTCCGCGACATCGAAGGCCGCGACAAAGATTTTTGCGTCGGTTGATCGGGAGTCGAAGTTCCCGATTTATCGGTAAACAGGGGCCAACGGATGCAATGGACCTTGCCTGCGACTTCCATTCGCCAAACTATCGAGATTCTTGAACCGTGTCGAGCGTGCTGAACGCGAACTGCTATCGCGCAGCGACCAAACGCAATGACGTGGCAATTCGCTGACTGCGGTCGCGAAAGAGGAATTCAAAACTCACCTGCAAACTCAAGCCCATCTCAATCAACGAGCGATTGCAGTCTTGCCGACGGCTTTGTTTTTTTTGCGTAACTCGCAGGGGTTGGTCCCTGCACCGCAATCAAGCATGCGAGATGTTGCCCCGGATTCGAATCACCAAAGCACCTGACATTTTGTCACCCGCACAATTTTTGCACATCACTGCAACATTCTTGCATATCGCATCCACTCAACTCCGCTCTAAAATTTGCGATGTTCGGCGCAAGGTACAATTCCAACTTCATTTCTCATCAAGTGAGACTCTCCAAATGCGCAACCTCTCTCTAACTGGGGCATTGCCCACGTTTACGATTCTCACTGTCGCTTTCTTTGCGACTGGTTGTGGTCAGGGCGGCGCAAATGTCGCAAGACTTGAAGCGGAGAAGAGTGAGCTGCAAGCGCAGATCGCCGCGTTGAAGTCCGAGACGGAAAGCGAAGTTGTCGCGAACGGGAGCGTGTCTCAGCCGACAGGCGAGGAAGGTGAACTGGAATTCCAGGGCAAGATCGCGAAGAAGTACGAAGATTCCGTCGAATGGTGGGCGAAGAAAAAGCGACCGCCGAAGGACGCCCCCAACGTGATCATCTTTCTTCTGGACGACACCGGCTTCGCGCAGATCGGTTCGTTTGGTGGCCTGGTCAAAACTCCGAACATCGACAAACTTGCTGCCGGTGGACTGCGTTACAACAATTTCCACACCACGTCGCTGTGCTCACCGTCACGCGCGACATTGATGGCCGGACGCAATCCACACACGATCGGTTTGGGCAGTCACGCGCTCACCGCCATGGGTTTCCCGGGCTACAACGCCATCGTTCCTCCAACGGCTAAGTCGGTGGCCAACTATCTTGAAGGTGAGGGCTACGTCAATTACGCGATTGGAAAATGGGATCATACACCGCTTTACGAAGTCTCGCAGATCGGGCCATTCGATCGTTGGCCGAGCGACGAGGGCTTTGCGCACTCGTATTGCTTCATGGCTGCCGACGTGCACCAGTTCATTCCCGTCCTTTGGGATGACCACCACCCCGAGCCGTATCGAACGACCGAGCATCTCGACAAGGATTTGGCGATCCGGGCCAACGAGTGGATTACCGGACACAAGTCGCTCGATAAAGACCTGCCCTTCATGATGCTGTGGGCGTCCGGTTCAATGCATTCGCCACACCACGCGCCCGACCATTACCTCGACAAGTACAAGGGAAAGTTTGACCAAGGATGGGATAAGACTCGCGAGATGATACTCGCGAATCAGAAAGAACTTGGCGTCGTTCCAGCCGATACAAAACTCAGCGGGCGCATCAAAGAAATCCCCGCCTGGGATTCTCTCGACGACGATCACAAGAAACTGTACACGCGGCAGATGGAAGTTTTTGCAGCACAACTTGAGTACTGCGACGCGCAGATCGGAACGGTCATTGAAACTCTGGAACGCATCGGCGAGTTAGAGAACACGCTGATCTTCGTAACTTCCGACAACGGTGCCAGCGGCGAAGGCGGTTTGGCCGGCACGTTCAACGAGACTTACGTGCTCAACGGTATGCAAACGCCGTTCGAAGCCAACATGAGGCATCTGGATCATTGGGGGCAGGCGGACACCTACCCCCATTACCACGCGGGATGGGCGATGGCCGGCAACACGCCGTTCCCCTACTTCAAGCAAAGCTCGCATCGCGGCGGTCAGGCCGATGCACTTGTCGTACATTGGCCAAACGGGATAGAAGCCAAGGGAGAAATCCGCAGCCAATATCACCACATCTCCGACATCGCGCCGACAATTCTGAAGGCCGCAGGAGTCGATGTCCCCGGTGGATGTCCATTTTGACGATTCGTATGCGCAGCGTGAAGCGGCTCGACGGTTGTATTCGCGGGTTGGCGTGCGAGCGAATTGAGCGGACCGAAGGATTCGGTGGCCACGCGACTTCGTCGG
>Ga0115002_10005609_pt1 | contig 14713 bp, 14 predicted proteins | sample ArcticOcean_MG_C_8_FD_89576 | JGI IMG/M metagenome (GOLD analysis project Ga0115002, IMG submission 89576) | Marine microbial communities from western Arctic Ocean - ArcticOcean_MG_CB11_86 | ecosystem: Environmental > Aquatic > Marine > Oceanic | place: Arctic Ocean: Canada Basin | collected... | reverse complement strand
GACGCTCAGGGGGATCCTCGACCGAATGGATGAAGACGATGATGGTGAGTTGATCATCCTCGACTACAAGACCGGAAAAGCACCACCGCAGCGGTTCTCGGAGCCCGCGTTCTTCGCCATGAAAATCTACGCAGCTCTTATCCGGCACATGACTGGCCGGACTCCGAAAGAGCTGCACCTGCTGTACCTCACGGGACCAACCCGCCTAGTTAGAGAGATCAGCGAAGCAACAGTCGACAACATCCTTATTGAGGTCAGACAGCTGTGGGACGCGATCAATGACAGCTTTGAGACCGGCGTCTGGGAACCTTCGCCCCAACGGCTGTGCGATTGGTGCTTCTTCCAGAATCAGTGCCCAGCTTTCGCCAATGGTGATCCGAGAGAGCCAAAGGCTTAGGGGTACACGCCCCGAGCTAGCTTTGCTCCAACCACCCTCCGGATGCCCTTGATGAGTGCGGCCGTGCGGAGATCCACATTCTCTGCCTTTGAGATCGTCAGGACTTCTTCGAAAGCGATCCCCATGATTTCCCTGAGTCGAGCCACGATTTGATTCTCGCTCCAGAAGTAGTTCTGGAGGTCTTGGACCCACTCGAAATAGGAAGCCGTTACCCCACCGGCGTTCGCCAGAATATCGGGGACGACGATGACTCCCATTTCTTTGAAGATGGCGTCAGCCCCCACTGTGGTTGGGTTGTTGGCGCCTTCGATGATCAGCTTGGCTTTCACGTTTTGAGCGTTCTCCTTGGTGAGAACCCCTTGGATCGCGGCAGGAATGAGGACTTCGCAGTCAAGCGTGAACAGCTCTGCGTTTGTGATGTGGTCAGCCTCGATGAATCCCTCGAGGGAGCGATTGTCGGCCACGTAATCGATCATCTTCTGGATATCGAGGCCAGCTTCGTCGAAGTAGCCGCCAGTGATATCGGAGACTGCTACGACCTTGCAGTCGAGTTCCTCGCAGGCGAGCGCCGCGTATTGTCCTACGTTCCCAAAGCCGTGGATTACCACTCGCGCGCCCTTGACCGGAATCCCGGCGTGTGCTGCAGCCGCTGGCAGCAAGCTCACTAGTCCTCTTCCCGTAGCCTCTCGCCGAGCAATCGAACCGCCTAACTCCGGCGGCTTCCCAGTGACGATCGCCGAGACGGAGTGCCCCTGCTGCTGGCTATAGGTGTCCATCATCCACGCCATTGTTTGGGCGTCTGTCCCCATGTCGGGGGCAGGGATATCTTTCATAGGACCAATAAAGTCGATGATCTCAGAGGTGTATCGCCGAGTGATTCGCTGTTTCTCGGCTCGGGTCAGAACGGTGGAGTCGACTCGAACGCCGCCCTTGGCACCGCCGAAGGGAAGGCCGACGATCGCACACTTCCATGTCATGAACATGGCAAGAGCAGCGACTTCTCCAAGGTTCACGTCGGGAGCGAATCGAACGCCTCCTTTTGTGGGGCCCATCGTCAACAGGTGTTGTACCCGGTAGCCGTAGACAGTGTTGACTTCTGTGTAGTCATCACGACGAAAAGGGAAGGTGACCATGATGGACCGTTGCGGGTGGCGGAGTCGCTCTCGGATGTTTTCATCCACGTTGATGAGCTCAGCAACAGCGTCGAATTGCTCGACGGCCTCGTGGAACATGCGAGAGTCCCATCCTGGCGTATGGGGTGCCCGGTCAGACACGTATCGGCCTTTCGTAGGAGATGAAGAAACGGTAACTGAGCTGGTGAGTAGTTGCCACGAAAACGCCGATTCATTCTCGCGGAGGAGTTGATTCTTCGTCGACACCTGGCGAGTAACTTGCCAGAAGGAGTTGCCTAAGCTCTACCTATGCCCTATCCAAAGCGACTTCTTTCGAGCGGCGAGCATATCGAGATGCAGTTCAGACCTCATTGGCGAGCCGTATTGGGCCCGATCTTCTTAGTCTTGGTGGCCATCGCGGCTGCGATCCTTGGTTTCGTGTTCACCGAAGGGATGCTCAGACTTGTGGCCTACTCGGTGGCTGGATTGGTGGTCCTAGGCGGCGCGACTGTACCGCTGACAAAGTGGTGGTTCACCTCTTACGTGATCACCGACGAACGCTTAATTACCCGATCGGGGGTTTTGCACGGAGAGGCAAGGAGATCCCGCTTGAGGTTATCAATGATATTTCTTTCTCTCAGTCCTTCGGAGAGCGAATCTTCCGCTCTGGTGATCTGGTGATTGAGTCAGCAGGGGAGCATGGGCAGAGTCGGTACAGCGATGTGCCTGACCCCGAGGGACTGCAGGCGCATGTGTATCGGCTCCGGGAATCTCGTATTCGAGACCTTTCGCAACCGACCGCTGCCGAAGACCTTGAGCGGCTTGTGATTTTGTACCGGCGCGGAGTTTTGACAGAGGATGAGTACGAGGCGAAGAAACTCCAGCTTGTGGAGGAACAGGACAGCAAACCCTCCTGGTCCTCTCCTTGATTCTCGTCGCGAGGACCGGACTCATCACCTAGGCTTGGTGGGGCTCTGGCACTAATCCGAGGAGAGACTCCAATGCACATGAGTGATGACTTCCCTCTGCTGTTATCCACTTTATACGACCGCTCGGTTAGGGCGTTTCCCGGCCAGGCGATCAGCTCGGTTGAAGCTGATGGTTCTGTGTATCGGGCGACGTATCGGGAAACCGACGTCCGAACGCGGAAGCTCGCGACCGCCTTCGATGCCCTTGACCTGGATCGAGATGCAGTCATTGGCTCATTCGGTTGGAACACTCATCGGCATCACGAGCTCTATTGGGCGACAGCGAATACAGGGCGAGTGCTCCATACTCTCAACATCAGGTTGTTTGCCGATCAGCTGATCTACGTGGTGAACCACGCAGAAGACAAGGCGGTTTTCGTTGATGTGGATCTTCTGCCGTTGATTGAACCGCACGCCGATAAGATGCCGACAGTCGAGCATTGGATCGTCATGGGTGGCTCTCCTGCGGATTCGTCTCTCGAGGGTGCAATCTCCTATGAGGATCTGATCGCGGCCCAGGCGCCGCTTGAGGCCTGGCCTGAGGTTGATGAGCGCTCACCCATGATGCTTTGTTACACCTCCGGTACCACGGGGCACCCCAAGGGAGTGGCTTATACCCAGCGCTCAACCTACCTCCACACCATGGCCAACCTGAGCACCACCCAGATGTCGCCAGATGACAACCTACTGGCGATCGTTCCGATGTTTCATGCTGCTGCATGGGGTCTTGCTTACGTGGCAGTGGTGGCTGGAGCGAAGATCACTTACCCAGGTCATGACATGTCAGCAGAAGGCCTTGTACGCCGATTCAGAGACGAAGAGGTGACTTTCTCTGCTGGTGTGCCGACGGTATTCATCGGAATGCAGCAGTACCTGATTGAACACTCCGATCTTGGCCTACCAAGCATCCGGCGGCTGCTGTGTGGGGGCTCTGCGGTACCTCGAGGCCTGATGAAGTGGTTCTTGGAGGCTCAGGACATCGAGATGGGTCAAGCCTGGGGTATGACCGAACTCAATCCCATCGCCTCCGTGGCGCTGATTACTGCCGAGATGGAGGAGTGGCCGCTTGATAAGCAACTCGACGTGATGGAGACGGTTGGGATCGCGATGCCCGGGCTGCAGATGAAGATCGTGGACGACGAAGGAATCCGACTACCCGAGGACGGAATAGCGTTCGGCGAGCTCTTGATTCGAGGCCCGTGGGTCGCTGCCGAGTACTACAGGGATGACCGCTCCGAGTTCACCTTCCAAGACGGATGGATGCGGACTGGCGATGTGTGCACCATCAACGAATTGGGGTATGTGAAGATCACGGATCGTGCCAAGGATGTCATCAAGTCAGGCGGCGAATGGATCTCGTCTCTGGACCTTGAGAACACACTCATGGGGCACCCAGATGTGGCGGAAGCGGTGGTGGTTGGCCTCGCTCACCCCAAGTGGGATGAGCGACCTATGGCGTTTGTCGTCCCTCGGAGCGGCGCTTCCCCCCACGCTGGAGACCTGCTGGAGTGGCTCGCTCCGCAGGTTGCGAAGTGGTGGCTGCCTGACGAGCTGCGATTCATTGATGAAATCCCCAAGACTGGCACCGGCAAGTTCGACAAGAAGGTCCTGAGAGCCGAGTTCGCCGACGAGTACATGGCCTAGCCGAACTACAACTACAAGCGAGGATGGTGAGGGATGACCAGCGAAGGCGACATCGAGAGTATGAAGGTTCGTCTCGTCGGGTTGATTAGCCGGGTTGCCTTGGCTGGACTCGCTTGCACGATTTCGGGTGTAGTGGTGCTGGGTGTTGGCGGTCGCATAGTGATGTTCGTGTCCCGGATCCTTCATCCTGAGGCCGCTGGTCGGTTCACCGAAGGCGGGAATCGGATTGGTGAATTCACGGTCGGTGGGACCATCGACTTGATCTTGTTTGGAGGTCTCGGCTTCGGCCTTACAGCTGGAGTCATCTGGGTGTTGGTCCGGCAGTGGCTGCCGAAGAACGCTGCGCTGGTCGGCTTGGCAACCGTCGCGATTGGGGGGTCGTTTCTCGTCGAAGCCGACAACAGAGACTTTGTGATCCTTGGGGACCCGCAGTTTGACCTTCTTCTGCTCGTCAGCCTTGTCTTCTTTTTCGGTTTGTCGCTGTACTGGCTGGACCGATGGTCGATGGAAAGGATGGCTAGCCCGGTGGGAACTCTTGGGGTCGTCGTCTATTCGGGGATGGCCTTGATGGAAGCCTTGTTCGTATACCCCACCGTCGGCATTTTCTTCAGCACAGACTTCTGCTTCTGTTCGAATCCGCCTCTGTGGACTGGCGTGTTCCTAGTTGCCGCCTCTCTTGCAACGATAGGCTGGTGGGTTCAATATTTACGCGGCGCCGAAACACCGTCGAACGCCATGAGAATGGTCGGAACTACATCTGTGGCGGTAGCAGCCCTAGCGGGTGCGATTCACCTCAGTATTGAGATCATTCACATCCTCTAGCAACCCTTGTCTAGGTGCGATCGCGCCTTCTTCTGCCGGTTGAGCGAGCCAGATGGGGCATACCTACATGTCTGGCCTTCCGAGGTGAGCTACCCCGAGCCAGTCGAAATGGTGGGTTTCTGATCTCAAGGTTGGTGGTTGCCTTGGCTCTAGCTTGAACCTGAGCTTTAGTTGGGCTTAGAGATGAGTCTTTGAGATTGAGCCGGCAACGTTCTACCGTTACGGCAATGACATCCACTGAGAACGTTCTGACCGAGAGCACCTTGTGCGATCCTGCGGAACTTCGGCAGGCTTCGACTAAGGGTGACGTGATCATGCGGAGGCTGCTGCGCCTGCCCCTTGAGGGGCCGCCAGCGACCAAAGCAGACGCAGAGAAGGCGTTCCAGCAGTCGATTCTTGTTGCTGCTGTGCGATGCACCCTCATGTACGTGGTCTTTCCCTTTGTCCTTCCCGTCATCGGTGTTGCTAGCGGGGTCGGACCGCTCATCGGTATCCCTGTCAGCCTCCTAGCGATCGCCGCCATCTCAATGAGCATTCGACGGTTCTGGCGTGCTGACCACTCGAAGCGATGGCACTACACAGTCATCGGCGGTGTCACCATCCTCTTCATGTTCTGGTTGCTGGTGAAGGACGTCAACGAGCTTCTGTCCTAAGCCAGAACGTTCAGCCCCGAAGTGATCAAAGGGGTCCGGTCGGGCGAGAAGAAGCCCATGGGAACATCGGTATCGAACGTCGCCGAAGTGTTGGTGATGAACTGGGCGACCTGAGACCCAATCATGGGCGCCTCCTTGAAGCCGTGCCCCGAGAAGCCGTTGACCCAGAAGAAACCGTCTACCGGGCTCATGCCGACGACCGGATGCACGTCCACCCGGTTCACGGTATACATCGCGCTCATCCCACCTACCGTCCCTTGATAAGGGAGCGACGGGAGTCGATGATGCACCGATTGGATTCTCGACTGCAGGAATGCCTGCTCAGCGAGACGGTTGTAGGTGTCAGGATTGGCTCGCTCCTGTTCGTCCCCTTCCTGCGTCGATCCAAAGATGACCTGTTGGCCCCCCGCCTCAGGTCGGAGGTAGACACCGCCGAGCGGATCGCAGATGACGGGGAACTCTCCCAGCAGTTCGGGTGGAATTGGTCGATGTCCCACTGCGACCCTCGTCGGTACCAGCTGCCAGTCGAACTGGATACCAACCATCGCGTTGATCTGGTTGCACCACGGTCCTGCCGCGTTGATGACGAGGCCGGCGTCAATTCTGCTTCCGTCATCGAGAGTGACTCCCACGACTCGGCCGCTAGAGGTCCGGATGTCGGTTACTTCTGCCCGGAGTCGAATCTCAACGCCTTCTCGCGTCGCGGCTTCCGCAACGTCTTCGAGAGCAGAGACGGGTTCGAAGTACCCAGCATATTCTTCGAAGAGGAAGTGTGAATCAGTCGAGCAGTCGTGGTCTTCTTGCTCGAGGGAGAACGGTTGGCTGCAAGTCGAGACCGCGGGAAAAGCCCGGTCAGCTCAGCGGAGGAGAGAGCTTTGGCCCGAACACCAAAGGAGCGCAGCCGATTAGCGTCTGCAGCTGCCTTTGTTTCACTATGGCCGAGAACCCAGAGGACGCCGACCGGGTGATAGGTGGCTCTGGGGTTGGCGATCTGGGTGTACTCCGACCAATTGTGGAACACCCGGTTTGAGTCCTTGACCAGTCTGACCATCTCATTTCGGGTGTATCGCTGGCGAGTGATGGCCGAGCTCCCGCCTGTTGAACCTTGCCCAAGACCTCGCCCCTTCTCGACCACTAGGAGCTTGAGGTTGCTGCGGCGTGCCGTCTGGTAGGCGATCGAGGCTCCGACGATTCCGCCTCCCACAATGATGACGTCGGCGGTTGCGTTAGACATGGCGCAATCGTAGCCCCGTCATATACACGCACTTGGGTTCTGGGGCTGTGAGCTCAACGTGGACGGAGAAACCTGCGTCCCTGCAATACTTTGGCGATGGAGCAGATACATCGAACGTTGGGATGGGTGGCCATTGCCGCGATCAGCTCGGTTGGTTTGTGGGGTGTGGTCGCTTCGTTGATGAAGCGGGCGCTTCCCAGGGCCTTCAGACCGGCCCTTTGGACCTCAGTTCTCCTATTCGTGGTACAGATCACGCTTGGTGTCTACATGTTCTCCCAAGGGAATGACCCTGGGTCTAAACACACGTTCTACGGGTTTATTTGGCTGTTCAGCGCTGCGTTCGTCTACATGTTCAAAGCTGAGTTGGAGAAGAATCCGGCACTTCGGTGGGGCTTGGTCTTGTTGTGCATGGGGTGGCTCGGCTACCGGGGCGTCCAAACCTTTGGTCTCGGCCTCTCGTGAGTAGACTTCACCGACCAGGAGGATTGCATGCTGCTTGAAGGAAAACGGGTTTTGATTACGGGAGTCCTAACCGAGGGCTCCATTGCTTATCATTCAGCAAAAGTCTGTATTGAACATGGGGCCGACGTCGTTCTGACAGGGTTCGGTCGGGGCCTTCGGCTCACCGAGCGCACCGCAAAACGTCTCTCGCCTGATATCGAGGTTCTAGAACTAGACATCACCGACGAAGGCCAGATGGCAAGCGTTGTTGCGTATCTTGACGACAAGTGGGGAGCGATCGATGGTGTCCTCCATTCCATAGGGTTTGCTCCGGAGGACGCTCTTGGCGGCAACTTTCTGTTTACACCGCCTGAGAGCGCACAGACGGCGTTCATGGTCTCGGCTTTCTCGCTCAAGACGCTCGCTGTTGCCTTCATGCCGTTGATGGAGAAGGCAGGAGGTGGTTCTGTGGTCACCCTCGACTTCGACAACTCGCAGGCCTGGCCAACGTACGACTGGATGGGTGTCGCCAAGTCTGCCCTTGTTTCGATCACTCGCTACCTAGCTCGAGATTTAGGACCGAAGAAGATCCGAGTCAACGCTGTCTCGGCCGGCCCGCTCGCCACCGTGGCGGCCAAATCCGTACCTGGGTTTATGTTGTTGAAAGACGCTTGGGATAGCCGTTCGCCTCTTGTATGGGACACCTCGAATCCGGAGCCAGTAGCAAACATGGTCGCCTTCTTGCTGTCGGATATGGCGTCGATGACGACGGGTGAGCAGGTGCATGTTGACGGCGGCCTCCACGCTGTCGCCGCTGGCATGCCCAAGGAGTAGTAGGCGCTCGATGGCTCTCAAGGCCCTCACTCCTGAGTTGTTCGGCGAGGTGTCAGGCCCGCAACCGACGGTTCTCGCCCTACACGGGTGGGGGAGGGACCGCAGCGACTTCGCTGATAATCTCGAGGGATTTGAATACATCTCAGTGGACCTTCCGGGCTTTGGAGCGTCCCCTGCGCCCCCGCGACCGTGGACCACTCGGCAGTACGCCGAAGCCCTCATTCCCGTGGTGGAGTCTTTTGTGGAGCCGCCGGTGCTTGTCGGCCACTCGTTTGGCGGAAGAGTGGCGGTACATCTTGCCGGTATGACGAAGGTCGAAGGTTTGTTGCTGATAGGGACACCGCTCTTTCGGCCACCCCGACGAGGCGGGAAAGCTGCCCTGGGGTATCGGTTCGTCAGGTGGGCTGCCCACAAGGGGTTGGTTTCGGCTGAACGGCTTGAAGCTGCGAAGCAAAAGCACGGTTCCACTGACTACCGAGCTGCTGAAGGTGTGATGCGCGATGTCCTCGTGCAGGCTATAAACGAGTCGTACGGCCCTCAGCTAGAAGCGCTGAACGTTCCCGTGTACCTTCTGTGGGGCGAAGATGACACTGCAGCGCCGCTTTGGAACGTCGACAAGGCCGAGGCGCTGCTTTCGGAGCGGTCTGACAAAACAGTGGTGGCAGGAGTGGGCCATGACGTTCATTTGCTCCGACCAGATCTTGTTGCTGAGGCTGTGCGATGCCTCTCGTAGTGTACGTAGGACTGCTACTCCTGGCACTGGGAATAAACGGCCTTAGGTGGCTTCGTGTGGCTCAACGTGAGCACTATCTAGCTGGCTCGGTGTCACGCTTCTTTGGTCGTTGGTTGCGTTTAGATCTGCAATACGGGATCGCCGCAGCAGTGGTCTCGTTAGCTGTGGCCACCAGTGGACTGGGCAACCCGAACGTCGCCATCTTGGTTATGGCCGTCTTTATTGTCGGTCCGGGTGGCTTGAGCTTTACCGGGGAGACGTCGAAGCTGGAGTGGACTACTCGCCTCAAGAAGGTTGGTGCTGTCACCCTCGTATTGGCAGCGATGGTGTCGCTTGTCACGGCGGCCTTGAGCGGCCGAGTTCTGTTCGGCTTGTCGATCTCGGTCATAGCGATACCGGTGATCATCGATGTGGCCCTGCTATTGCTTGCTCCCGTGGAAACTCGATTGCAGAAGCGTTGGATAGACAAGGCACGCGCAAAGATGGGCGTATCTGCTCCGCAAGTTGTCGCCATCACTGGCTCATACGGAAAGACAACCACCAAGGAGTACGCCCGCCGCATTTTTTCAGCCGAGGCGTCCACGCTGGCCAGCCCAGCCTCCTTCAACAACGCTATGGGGCTGGCGCGGACGGTGAACGAACAGCTCACTCCAGGAACCAAATGGTTCATCGCCGAGATGGGGACGTACGGCCCTGGGGAGATAGCAACACTGTGTTCATGGATTCCGCCTCACATTGCGGCGATCACCGCCATCGGTCCGGTCCATCTTGAGCGATTCAAATCACTCGACGTCACCCTTCGTTCAAAAGCTGAGATCGCAGAGAAGGCTTCCGTCGTAGTCCTGAACGTCGACGATCCGATGCTCGCGTCTCTGGCTAACGAACTCACGGAGGCAGGGAAGATAGTTGTCCGCTGTTCAGCCGTGGACCCGTCAGCAGATGCAGCGGTGATCGCTATTGACTCCGGCTGGAAGGCCTTTGTATCGGGACAGACCATAGGAGAGTTGCCGGATCTTCCTTTTGGCTCAAACCTCGCTGTCGCCATCGGGATCGGTGTTGCTGCCGGTATGGAGATGCCAAACCTGCAGGAGCTGTTCGCAGACGCATCGCCCCCTGACCACCGGCAGTCAGTGGTTAAGGGAGCTGGTGGGGCTTGGATTGTTGACGACACCTTCAACTCCAATCCCGCAGGAGCGGCCTCAGCGCTCACGAAACTGCTGAGTCTGCCGGCGAAGCGCAGGGTGGTCGTGACTCCAGGAATGGTTGAGTTGGGTAAGCAACAGCGGTCGGCAAACCGTGCCTTCGCAGAGAGCGCTACGGGTGTGGTTGATGACTTCATCGTGGTTAAGAAGACGAATAGGAGGGCGCTCCTGGCCGGAGCGAAGAACGGCACCGCGACCGTTAGAGTGATGAAGACACGAGAAGACGCTGTGGCATGGGTACGCTCCAACCTTGGAGAGAGTGACGCTGTGCTCTACGAAAATGATCTCCCCGATCACTACGCGTGAGGCAATGACATGAGTTCAGTTGCAGTGGTCTTTGGAGGGCCTTCTCCAGAGCACGACATCAGCATCCTCACAGGGCTCATGGCCGCTAGGACTCTGCACAACACGGGTGTGGAGGTCATTGGACTCTATTGGGCCAAGTCAGGTAGCTGGCACCAGGTTGACCCGCTTTCAGAAGGGTCTGATTTCATAGACGGCGTGCCAAAGGGGTCAACGGATCTGGAGTTGATTGCTGCTCCGGGACTAGGTTTTGTAGCTGGTCGTAAACACAAGTCAGTTGGGGTTACGACGGTGGTCAATGCTTGCCACGGCGGTCCCGGCGAGGATGGGTCCCTACAGGGCGTTTTCGACTTGGCCGGTATCAACGCAACAGGGCCCGCCGTGTGGGCGGCATCTCTAGCCATGGACAAGCTCGCTTTTGGAGCTGTGGTTGAGGCGGCAGGGCTACCGACTCTTGCCCGAAGAGCGATTGACCCGGGTGTCGAGCCCGGGTTCGCTGGCCCATATATTGTCAAACCGAGGTTCGGGGGGTCGTCCATCGGGATTGAGATTGTCGAGGACTACCAGACAGCCGTTGCCCTCCTCGCTACCTCACCCCACATGGATCGTGGGGGAGTGATTGAACCTTTCTTGGCCGACGCGACTGACCTGAATATCTCGATTCGCTCGTACCCCGAATTGTCGGTGAGTGCTATTGAACGGCCTCTCAGTGGCCAAGGCTTCTATGACTACAAGGACAAGTACCTCGCTGGCGGTGGTCTCTCAGGTTCCCGTCGTGAACTCCCAGCTGATATTGATGATGCTCTCGCGGATCGCATCAAAGAGCTGGCGTTGACTGTCGGGCGGCTGGTGGGAGTCCGTTCGGTAGCCCGTTTGGACTTCCTGTGGACGGGCCAAGACCTCTATGTGAACGAGATCAACCCAATTCCTGGAAGCCTCTCGACGTATTTGTGGGAGGAGCAGGGGGTGAGCCCGATTCAACTTCTCGCCGGGCTGGTCGAGGAAGCCCAAGCACTTCGGGGTCCAGGCTGGACGGTGGCTGGGTCTGACGGTTTAGCGCTTCGAGACGCCGGCAGCATCGCCGCCAAGCTTGGCTAACGCTACGTCTCGAACTTTCGATATAGCCCGGCCGCAGCGAGCGCTCCTACCGCGGGTCCTACGAGATAGGCGAACAATTGGTGCCATGCTGCGGAGCCACCGAACGCTTCTAGAGCGAACATGGACCCAAACGACGAGCTGGGTTTATCGACGCTCCTGTCACCGGGCCAACCACAGTGATCACAGCGAAGACAGTCATTCCGATTGCAAGACCAGCGAAACCTGTGGGTCCGCGCTTCTCGGTGACTTCCAGCACTACGAGCACCAGCATGAAGGTGCCGACGCCTTCGGCGAAGCTTGCTCGGCCCAACCCAACTGCTGCTCCGTACACATCTGTGCCCAGTCCGACATCTACGGCTCTGCGGCCCATGACGCCAACGATCGCCAACCCTCCTGCCATTCCGCCGAGTAGTTGAACAGCGATGTAGCCGGGCACGTTCTTCCACTCGAACCTTCCAACCATGGCGAGGCCGAAGGTGACTGCAGGGTTGATGTGGGCTCCAGAGATGTGTCCGAGACTGTAGACGACCACCGTAATGACAGCCATGAATGCGAAGGCGATCATTGCCACTTGAGCCATATTTAGCGGGGCGGCCCCAAGGATTGATACGGTGGATGCCACGGAGCCGGCGCCTATGAAGACGAGGAGAGCTGTGCCCACACAGCCTCCGCGAGGAGTTACTGGGCCTTGGTCGGCAAGGCTGGGCCCATCTAAGCGTCTGGGTCGATGTGCACGATGGGACAGGTCAGTGTGCGAGTCACGCCCGGGATCGCCTGAACATGACTGACAACCGAATTGCCGAGACCGTCGACCGATGCTGCTGAGACCTGGATAATGACGTCGTAAGGACCCGTGACATCATCTGCGGACTCGACGCCAGGAAGCAGCCGGGCCGCCACCGTCACTGTATGCGCCTTGCGGATTTCAGTTTGGACAAGAATGTATGCGCTAACCATATGCCCATACAACCACAAGTACGACAACAACTACAACTAAAACAATCAGTTCTGGTTCAGGCCTTATCCCTAGACGGGTTTAGGAATGCTCAGTGCCTAGGTGGACACCGACTACGAATGTATTGCCTTCTTCCTCAACAGTATCGAAGAGGATGCGTTGGCCCTGGCGGAGCAGGCGGAAGAGAGATCCCTCGAGGGAACCGGGACGGAGGTATACCTCTTGCTGGTCGGCTTCAGTGAGTACCACACCGGTACCCGTAACAGGGTCGTACAGCTTGACGACACCCTGCATGGCTAAGCCTTCTCGACCTTCCCCGCCTTGAGGCAAGAAGTGCAGACGCGAATTTGGCGGGTATTGGACCCGTGACGAACGCGTACTTTCTGAATGTTTGGGTTCCATCGACGGCTTGAACGCTTGTGAGAAAAGCTCACTTGCTTGCCGAATGAGGGCTTTTTGGCGCAGATATCGCAATGTGCGGACATGGAAATACTCCGTAGAACGTTGAAAGAGTAACAGTGTCGGTTAACAACGCAATACGATGATGACGCAGTTGTTCGCTAACCAAGACCAAAATGGTGTGGTGAATGATACACCGGTTGAAAGAGGACGAAGTCTCTCTTACCTGACCACCCTCCCTGTGGAGAATGTGAAGGGCTTGGCTGGCACGCGCGGCAAGGCGCTCCACAAGGCTGGCGTTACTTCCGTCGCGCATCTGCTCTTGCAGACACCCCGCAAATACGTTGATCGCTCGAAGCAGGTATCCCTTGCGGACATCGCCTTGGGCGAAGAGGTGACCATCATCGGCACCGTCGGAACAGTTCGGACCAAGCGACCCCGCCGCAGTTTGGTAATTGTGGAAGCCACCATCATGGACGAGACGGGAATCCTCACGGCGACTTGGTTCAACCAGTCCTTCCGTTCTCGCCAGCTGAACGAGGGACAGGAGGTGGCTCTCTCCGGGAAGGTGGAACGCTTCAGAGGGAAGTTGCAGATGAAGTCTCCAGCCGTGGATGTTCTTAGCGGGTATTCCGAGAGCCTCACCACCGGCAGAGTGGTCCCAATCCACTCCGGTATTGGTGACGTAGGGCCCGGCCACCTCAGGCGGGCAATGCACAACGCGCTTCGTCGATCCAGCCCCCTCTCGGATCCGCTTCCCGAGACGCTCCTAGATCACCGTGATTTGTTGGATAGGACCTCGGCGTTCTGGGCGATTCATTTCCCAGATGTCCTCGAAGAATATGTTCCGGCGAGAAAACGCCTTGTATATGACGAATTCTTTCGTATCCAGATCGCGCTGGCTAAGCGAAGGTCCGACCACGAGCGACACTCCGTGGGCATCTCTCATGCGCCCACAGGGGAGTTGGTGCAGAAGTTCTTGGCTGGCTTGCCGTTCCCACTTACCTCCGCGCAGGAACGGGTGATCGAGGAGACAGCTGCTTCGATGCGGAAGTCCTACCCGATGAACCGGCTGCTCCAAGGGGAAGTTGGGTCAGGCAAGACGGTGGTCGCCGTGTGTGCGTTGTTGGACGCGATCGACTCCGGCTACCAGGGGGCCGTGATGGCACCAACCGAAGTGCTGGCAGGTCAACACTTCTTTGCCATTAGTGAAATGCTTGATTCCGCTGGTCTGTTGTCAGCTCCGATCGGGAAGGAATCCGAGCTGGGAATGAAGAGCCTGTTCGGCGACTCGCTTGGCATGACTATTGCGTTACTGACCTCTCAGCAGTGTGAGGTCAGTGGTCTCAGCGATGTGAAACGCAAGGATGTCCTGGCGTGGATCGCTTCGGGCGGTATCGACATCGTTATAGGTACCCATGCGCTCATTCAAGAAGGGGTCGACTTCAAGCGACTGTCTTTGGCGATTGTCGATGAACAACACCGGTTTGGCGTCGGCCAGCGGGTGTCCCTCAAGGAGAAAGCTGGAGACGTAGACCCTGACTTGTTGATTATGACGGCAACTCCCATCCCGCGGACGTTGTCGATGACGTTGTATGGGGACCTCGACGCCTCAGTGTTAGACGAGATGCCACCTGGTCGGTCGCCCGTTGCAACCACTCACGTTGCTCAGGACGATGACGAGTCGGCTCTTAACCTGATCAAGTTAGAGGTCGCCGAAGGTCGCCAAGCGTTTGTTGTCTGCCCCTTGGTAGAAGACAGTGACAAGATCGAGGCGGCCTCAGCAATCTCAGAGCACACACGGTTGAGCGTTGCACTGCCTGATCTCAGGGTGGAGCTGCTCCACGGCCAGATGAACTCCGAAACGAAGCAGGCAGTCATGGATCGAATGCGGCTCGGGGAGATCGACGTGCTCGTC
>Ga0115002_10005607_pt1 | contig 14718 bp, 7 predicted proteins | sample ArcticOcean_MG_C_8_FD_89576 | JGI IMG/M metagenome (GOLD analysis project Ga0115002, IMG submission 89576) | Marine microbial communities from western Arctic Ocean - ArcticOcean_MG_CB11_86 | ecosystem: Environmental > Aquatic > Marine > Oceanic | place: Arctic Ocean: Canada Basin | collected... | reverse complement strand
GCTTGGGACGATTACCTTTTTCAACAGCCCCATCAAAACAGGCCGTATGAAAAACTCACCGCCCACAAGAAAAACACCATCCTCAAGGCCCTCGCTCTTGCCCCCTGACGGCAAAAGTCGAGGTTAACCCCGGAAGTTACAAATTTCCAACGATTCTGAATTCTTCTGGATCCAACGACTGCCAGGCCGGAAACAATTTCTCATCACAAGTACAATTCAACGAAAACTTCCACACAAGAGATAAGGACCACTATGCGACGCAACGCACGGTATTCAATCGCCACAGGAATGCTCTTACTACTGAGCACCATAATCTGTAACGCGACAGCGGCACTCGCCGCAGAGGCCAAGGAACTTCAGATCCAACGGACCAATATTCATGTCGATTCCGCTCGTCCTTTGGCGGGTGAACGCAGCCGCATGGCAATCGACGCCCAGGGACGCGTTTACTTCACCTATACCCTGGCCGCCGGCAAGGAAACGTACTTGCCGTTGGGAACGATCAATCTTGATGGCAAAGTTCACCTCGATGCAGTCGGTTCCGAAACCACGTGGAACGTTGAAGGCTGGGGAACCGTGGGCTGGCCTTCCGATCTCGCTATCGATCAAAAAAGCAATCTGCACTACGCCACCCGCTATCACGGTCAGCCCTACGGCGTTGATTACTGGTTGCGCAAAAATGGCCGCTGGTCGCTTGAAACATTCGGTCAAGGCATGACCTTTGGCGGGAACACCGTCGCACTCGGACTATTACCCGATGGTCAACCTGTGGTGCTCGCCTTGGACACCAATCGAACAAAGCTACGTGTCTGGGAGAAACGCAGCAACCAATGGGTCTCGACACTACCCCCACAACTCGAAGGCGTCTCCAGCGGCGACTACGACATGGTTGTTGGTACCGATGGCTCTCTCTGGGTCGCCTTTGCTGCTGGCGGGGCAGCACCAACCATTGCAACGCGCAATCCACAGGGACAGTGGAGCCGCAAAACAATCGGCCCGGCAAAAAGAGCATCAATGTTCTCGATGTCAACCGATCATGAAGGACGCATCCATCTCGCTTACTCAGCGCGCATGAAAGCCGACAACACCGATGAACTCAGGTACGCAACATGCGCCCCATCAGGCCCATGGGCAGTTCGCACATTAGCAACTGCCACGAAAGAACATCACGTGGGTCGCACCGATCTGGCCGCCTCAGCCGGGACGGTCGCAATTGCCTGGGAAGAAGGACCCGGGCCACGGTTGATTCCCAAGGATTATGGAAATGTTGTCGGGAATGTGAAACTTTCGGTGATCGACGCTGCAGGAAAACTGGCCACGCACACCTTGGCCAGCAAGAACGCAGGGCGACCCAGCATTGCACTGTCCCCTGATGGCAACGCAGCCTATGTGGGCATCTATTCCGGCAACGATGCCGGTGACGATTTCTATCTTTTGTCCGTCGGATTACACAACAAACCAGCCCCCAAATTAACTCCACCAACAACCTCACCTGCGGACATTCTCGCTCAAGCTTGCCTGCATGAAATCGAAAGCGGAAACCCGACCGCAGTCACCCGCGGCATCGAGCGTCTGGACGTTTTCCGAATCATACCAACGCAACGGCGAGAACTCATCGAACAGCTTCTCGCTCACGAAACGTTCCAAATCAGAATTCACACGGCTCGCGAATTGGCCAAGTCTCCGGATCTGATTGTCACATTTCGCGATCGAATTGCAGCAGTCGTTTCCGACAGCAACCATGCAGTGCGACAAAGTTTCTACACCAATGTGGTTGTCGATGATCAAACAGCGTCGATCATCATGCCCTTGCTTTATCAGGCTTTAACCAGTCCCGCTGCCGTCGACCGACTCGCTGCTGCAGAGTTGCTCACGAAGCACGCCACTCGAGTGAATCCTTTAAAACTTAAAGAGGCACTCGCAAAGCTCTCGACCGATTTGGGAAATAATCAATCGTCGCGACGCGGTTCGGCTGGGATGGCCATGGAGTATCTGTCGAAGTTTCCCGAAACCGAAGCTGCTGCTCGAGAGACACTCGCCTCGGGATCACCATTAGCACAAGCTACGGCTGGTCTGGTTTTGTGGCGATTGCATAAACCGTTCGAGCTTAAACGCCTTTCAACGGCCATCAAGTCAGACAGCGAAACAGCTCAGTTGGCAATCTGTGGATTGATTGGCCAGATGCGCACGATTGAGGGAGTGCCGTTGCTGCGTTCAGCCGTCTCCAGCCAATCGGGAACCGTTCGCTCTGCGGCCATCTACGCTCTGCGTTCGCTGGCGATGGTGAGCACATTGAGCAAGGTGGCCATGCATCCCAACGGATTCCCGCTGACGGCACTGCGGATGCGCCCCCCGAATTCACCGGAAGAGAAGGCCCTGCAGAACGCTGCCGTGACAACTCTCGAATTGGCCTTAGCACACGACGATGCCAACGTTCGCGAAAAAGCAGCCAACGCTCTGGGGCGTGTTGCTTCCAGCCGCTCGCTGACTCGACTGAATAATCTCTTGAACGATCCCGACCCCAAAGTTCGCACCGCAGCCAAGACTTCGATCAATGTGTTACGCAAGTCGCCAACTTCGGACCATCTGATCGACCTGAAAGCCTGGAAACAAGACCGATCGAAACGCCAATCACATCGAGTGAATACAATTCACCGTCAGCCCACAACGATTGACAACGGGGTCGTGCAAATTGCCAGTACCAAGCAACTGCTGATCGACGATTTCGTCATTGAAACGACAACTAAGCTTTCGCGTCGCTTGCATCCTTTCAAAAAACATCCCCGCAATCCGGTCTTCGAATCGCAGGTCCCCTGGGAAGAAGGTTGGGCCGACCCATTCATGTCGACGATCACTTACGACCCGACAGAACGAACATTTCGCATGTGGTACCGCTGTGGCCCACGTCATTCATTGGCAGGCTTCGCAGTTTCTGAAGATGGCATCCATTGGCAGCGCCCAAACATTGCCCTGGAACCGTATGAAGGGCATCAGCGCCATAACCTGCTGGGATTCGAAGGACACGTGGCGACTTGGAAAGTACCCGGCCGGAACGTGATCTTTCGAGCAGACGCTGCGAAACTCGAGGATCGCTACACATCGTTCTTCTATCGTCCTCATGACAAGAAGTACGTGGTTAGCAAGTCAGTCGATGGTGTTCGCTGGAGCAATCCAGTGATTACTCGCGATGCACACGGCGATGTGGTCAGTGTTATTCGCAACTCGGTCACAAAAAAATATCTGATGTTTCCCAAATACAATAGGGTGCATGAAGGGTTCCGACGTCGTTCGTTTGCTGCCTACGCACTTGATGATCTCTCTTCACCAGCACGCTCCAACGTGCCATTTCTGGCGGGTTATCGGGAAGATGCAGAAGTCGCACGCGGGGCCTCACGGGCTTTTGGCAGCTTATTACCCGAAACGCTCAACCTGAAACAGTTTCACACCGAAATCTATTCGGTCTCGCCGATCGACTACGAAGGCCTTTTCATTGGGCTTTACGATCTGTGGACAGTCATGGGTGCAGCCGAGGGGCCGTTGGACATGCTGCTGAAAGTCAGCCGCGATATGCAATCCTGGCAAGACGTTAATTTTCCACGTCGAGCTTTGGAGATCGGCCGATTCGGCGAGTGGGATTCGGGCATGGTTTATGGTGCCAGTAACATGCTGGTCATCGACGACGAAATTCGGCTCTATTACCTGGGGGCCAACATGGGCCATTACACCAGGGTTCTCCCGATGACCCGGCCTTACCACTCTTTAGGAGTGGGCCTGGCGACGTTGCGCCTCGATGGTTTTGCTTCGATGCAAGCCAGCGACAAGCTCGGCACGCTGACCACCAAGCCGTTGAGATTTCAGGGGACTCGCCTTGAAGTCAATGCGAACACAACCGGAGGCCGCTTGCGTGTTGAATTGCTCGATGCCGCAGGCAAACCGATCCAGGGATTCACTCAGGCGGATTGCATCCCGATCAGCGGAGACAACATTCGCCACAAAATTCAATGGCGAGGCAACCCCGACTTATCCCGCTTGCAGGGAAAGACGGTTCGGCTGAAGTTCTTTCTGGAACAGGGCGATCTATTCGCCTTTCAGTTTCGCAAGTGATCGACTGCGAGAATGAAGTGAATATTCGAGTTGAACATCAGTAGTTTTCTCCGACGAAAAGCAATAGCGGGCATGATCCCCATCCATATTGGAGAGTTGTTCAATCGGCGATACGATCATGGTAAACTGGCGATGCGACTTCGGTAAGCGACCTGGATCGAGAACCAATGATTGCCACAGCCTTTAGACCGAGCAGACTCATTTCCGCAACCATTGTGGTATTCGCCATGGCTGCGTCCCTTTGTCAGGGCCAGGACGAGTTTACCTCGGTTGTCCAGCCGTTTCTAAAGCAACATTGTGTTCGCTGCCACGGTGCGAAAAAGCAGGAGAGCGATCTACGGCTTGATATTCTGAAGGCAGATCTTGACTCGACAAAGCAAGCCGCTGTCTGGATTGAGGTCATGGACAACCTCAACCTGGGACAGATGCCACCTGCAGATGAACTCCAGCCGGATGCGGCGGTGCATCAGAAAGTGGTTCGCTGGATCTCTGCTGAACTGAAGGCAGCGCGAAAGCGAGCGTCGGGGGTCGGCGGACTCGTGTTGCTAAGGCGGCTGAATCGCACAGAGTTCTCGAACACGATTCGCGACCTGTTTTCGATGCGATTCCTGCCCGGTGAAGATCCTAGTGAGTTGCTTCCACCCGACCCGACATATGACGGTTTCGACAAAGTCGGTTCGATGCTGATGCTCGACCCGTCGTTGCTGGCGGGCTACTACGAAGCGGCTCGGCGCATTGCCAGCAAGGCGATTGTTACAGGACCGCCGAAGTACCCGACGCGGCGCACCCGGTTTGAGTGGGAAGACATGGCAAAGCCCAGTTCCGGGCTCGCATTCGTTTGTGGGCATGGCGGCATGGATTGTCGGAAGAACGACGTGAGCATGATCGCCGGTTCGGCGCGGGCGATGCGCGAGCTGTATTACCCTGGCACGAAACAGATGTTTCCTGCCACCGGCTTTTACACGATCCGCATTCGGGCCTCGGCCGATATGTCAAATCGCAAAGAGCCTCTGATGATGGCGGTCCAGCGGGTTGACGGGCGCGGAGTCGATCTCATGAGAACGGAAGTGAGCGCCAGTCCCGACGCACCGCAGGTCTATTCGGTCACCAGGCCGATGGTTGCGCTGCCGGAGGCGGGCGGCGTCTACATGCGGGCAGGTCTCGTGAACGGGAGCGGCACGCGGGTCTCGTTTGGGTTGCCCAGGTATTGGCAGCATTTGAATCAAGTGAAAGAGTTTTCGCAGGCTGACAATCACGGCGAAGCGCTGCGATTGAAAGCGCGGATGAAATCTGAGGGCTGGACCGGCGGTAATCGCCCTGCGAAAGTGCTGCTCGATCCCGGCAGCGTGCCGAATCTCATTCTCGACTGGATCGAGATCGAAGGCCCACTGTACGACGGCTGGCCGCCCCGCAGCCATAAGGCCTTGTTTTTCAAAGGTGAGGACACGCCCAAAGATCTGAAGTACGCTCGCGAGATGTTCTCGCAGTTTCTGCCGCGAGCATTCCGGCGTCCTGTCGAAGATATTGAGGTGCAGCGTGTCGTCAAACTGGTGCGCAAGGAACTTGAGCGGGGCGTAACATTCGAGGATGCGGTCAAGGTAGGACTGTCTTATGTGCTCACCTCACCAGCGTTCCTCTACATCGTCGAGCCAAATGCAGAGAAGCAGTCACGTAAGCTGACCGATTATGAACTGGCTTCACGGCTATCCTATTTCCTGTGGTCGAGTATGCCTGATGAGCGGCTCTTCAAGCTGACGGCTAGCGGGCGTTTGCGCGATCCGAAGGTTTTTGCCAGCGAATTGGACCGCATGATCGCCGATCCCAAGTCGCGCTCGTTGGTTGATGGGTTCGCGGCGCAATGGTTGCGGACCGACGGGTTTCTCGAATTCACACCAGACCGGAAAATTTACCGCGAATTCGACCCCGCTCTTCGCGAGCACATGGTCGGCGAGACACATGCGTTCTTTGAAGAGATCCGGGGCACACCGAAAAGGACTCGGAATCAGGAAGTCCCGACTGCTTCAAGCCTTGTAGATTTGAGCAAAGAGAGATCGCTTACGTAGAGGGTTTCGCACGGGGAGATCCCCGCGCACCGAATACTCAGTCGTGTCTGCCATTGCTGCCCTTGCATGGGCGATAATGAAGGTCTTGAGTGCCCTAGACTTTCGGCTGGAAAGCCTTCAGAATAGTAACGATGACTCTTGAAAGGGGCTGTCGATCGCGATGGAAAAACGCGGTGACCAGCCATCGTGCGGGGAGTTGCTCTATGCGCCGAATTCTTTCAATCGCTGTTCTCACCAGCGTCATGTACGCAACGACCTCGAACGTCCTTGCGGAAGATGTTAAGGCCGCCGTTGCCCACAAAGAGATTACTCCGCCGATACAGGTGGCGGCCAAGATCGACGGTTTTCTGGAGAGCCATTGGAGCGCGAACAAGGTCACTCCCGCGAAGCGCGCCGAGGATGCAACATTTTTGCGGCGGGTCACGTTGGACTTAACCGGACGGATTCCAACGACCAGCGAACTCGATCGATTTCTTCGCGACAAGTCGGACAACAAGCGTCGAGAGCTGATCGATCGCCTGATGAACGGTCCGGAATTCCCGCTGCACTTCGGCAATGTGCTGGACCAGATGATCCAGACTCGTTACGCGGGCAACTCAGCTTTCGTGGATTACCTGCGACGCAATGTTCGCGATTCAAAGCCCTGGGACGTGGTTTTTCGCGAATTGATGCTGGGCCCGTGGGAGACCGACGCGCTGAAACCGGCGAGTCGCTTTCTCGACAAGCGCGCCAAGGCCACGGACGTGCTGGCCATCGACACCGCGCGCGTGTTCTTTGGAGTCGACGTCTCGTGCGCCAAGTGTCACGACCATCCGCTGGTGGACGATTGGAAGCAGGAACATTTTTACGGCATGGTTGCGTTCTTCAATCGCACGACCGGCGGCAAAGGGAAAGTGGGCGAGAAGAGCGAGGGTGAAGTCACCTTCCTCGGTGCTGACGGGAAAGAACAAACAGCCAGGATGATGTTTCTTTCGGGCCGTGTCGTCGAAGAACCGACTGCGGCCGCAACGAAGTCCGGTAACGAAAAACCACGACGGTTCAGCCGCCGCGAGCAACTCGTCAATGTCGCGCTGCAGCAGAAGGTCTTCTTCAGTCGTGCGATCGTCAATCGCCTGTGGGAGTATCTGGTTGGTCGCGGTCTGGTCGACCCCGTCGATCAGATGCATTCCGCGAATGATTCGGCCGTTCCGGGCTTGCTGGAATGGCTGGCTGATGATTTCGCCACCAGCGGCTACGACCTGCACAGGCTGATTACCGCGATCGTCAGCTCTCGCGCGTATCAACTCAGTAGTCTTTGGGAACAGGATTCTCCGCTTCCCAACTCATCAAGTTTTGCCGCTGCTCGGCTACGACCACTTTCTCGGCGTCAGCTTGCCTTTTCGTTGCTTGTGGCCACCGGCAACGCAGAGTTGACCGCACCAAACGAAGTCCAAACGCGCGTCGAGCGTTATGCGGGCGTCAGCGGCATTCAGCGGATCGAGCAATACCTGACAATCGAAAAACAGACCGCCGACTTGATGCGTTCGTTCGACATGCGTCGTTCAGAGTTTCACAGCAGCGTGGCAGAAGCCTTGTTCTTGTCCAACAATCCGACCGCTCAAGAACTGGTCACCGCAGACAACAGCGATCTGGCGGCGCGACTTGGCAAGATCGAAGACACTCGCAAATTGGTCACGATGGCTGTGCGAAACGTACTCAGCCGTCCGCCGAGCGAAGAGCAGGTGGTACAATTAACCGCTTGGTTCACACGCCAGGGTGATGACCGTCAGCAGGCAAGCGAGCAGTTGATCTGGGCATTGGTCACCTCGGCCGAGTTTCGATTCAACCACTGAATTCTGCGAAACCAAAGATACCTCGTTACGGTTCCAGACATGACATTCCTTTCCACTAACGGCCACCCGCTCAACCGTCCGTTGCATCGTCGCGGCGTGCTGCAGGGAATGCTGGCAGGCTCAGCCGGTGTATTCGGCGTCGGCAATGTTGGCATCGCAAAGGATACCGCTACCGCCAAATCGGCCGAAAGCGGGCAGAATCGCGTACTCTTCATCTGGCTGGCCGGCGGGGCAAGCCAGTTCGAGATGTGGGATCCGAAAACGAGTCGAGAAACCGGGGGGCCGTTTCGTTCGATTCCAACAGCCGTGCCCGGCTACCACGTTGGCGAACTCATGCCCAAGTTGGCCCAGCAGATGGACAAGATGGCGGTCGTCCGCTCGCTCAATACCGCAATCACCGCCCACGGCCCTGCGGCCGATCTCATCAGTACCGGTCGCCCCAAGGAACCGGCGTTGGACTATCCGGAAATCGGCGTCGTCCTGGCAAGAGAACTCGCAGTTCAGGGCAGCAAATTGCCCGACTATGTCTCCTTCTTCCTGTCGACCGAAGGCCGTCGCCGCCCGGCAACCGGTTTTATGGGTGGCAGCCACGCCCCGATGTTGCTGGAAAAATCGATGAGACCGAAGGACATCGATCTGCCAGAAGGGCTGTCCGACTTGCGGCACAAAGAACGCGAGCATTTACGTAACTTGCTCAGCAGTGAATTCGCACGCGGACGCGTCGGCGGCCAACTGGTCAGCGGCTACAACAGCGCCTTTGCTAAGGTGCGAGGACTCATGCAGTCCAAGGGTCTGTTCGACATCGAACAAGAACCTGTGACCGTTCGCGAACGTTACGGTCGCACTGCTTTCGGACAGCAATGCCTGGCCGCACGGCGACTGCTGGAAGCCGGCGTACCGATGGTCAAGGTGGCCCGGGGATTCTGGGATTCGCACCACGACAACTTTGAAAGCCATCGCGAGCTGACGCCCGACTTCGACAACGTGCTCAGCGTATTGTTGACCGACCTCGACGAACGCGGCCTGCTCGATTCCACACTGGTGATCGTCCTCTCCGAATTCGGTCGCACCCCGAAGATCAACAAGGATGTCGGTCGTGACCATTACGCGGCGGCCTGGTCATGTGCCTTTGCCGGTTGCGGCATCAAAGGCGGCGCAGTCCACGGCAAGACCGATGCGGACGGCAAGACCGTCGTCGATGGCCAGGCGAATGCCAGCGACATCGCGGCGACGATTTACAGAGCGGTCGGCATCGATCTGCAGAAAGAGTATCACTCCGGTCTGCGCCCCGTCCCGATCGCCAAGGAAGACGCCAAACCGCTCGATGGCATCCTCGCGTAAATACTCTCACAGGGTGACCCCGTTTTGAAAACCGCATTCGACCCGACGAAAGCCAAGCTCGCCACAACCTGCGAGGTACCGGGTATTCTGTACGCGCTCTGCTACGATGCCGAACAGGGAACGCTCTACGGAGCCGGTTCGGACTGGTCGGTTTATTGCGTCGACTTGAACGCCGAAAAACCGGTGGCCGAGAAGAAATGGACGAACCACAAGAACTACGTCTCGGCGGTCGCATTCGTCGATGGCAACGTCATCACAGGCAGCTACGATCAGCAACTCATCTGGACCAAAGCCGAGACCGGCAAACCGGTCCACGTGGTCGATGCTCATGACGGTTGGATCCGTGACCTGGCAGCCTTCCCCGACGGCAAGCGTCTGGCAAGCGTTGGCGACGACATGCTGGTCAAGCTGTGGAACGCGGAGACCGGTCAGTTATTGAACACGTTCGACGGTCACGCGAAACAGACGCCACAAGGGTACGCGACCGCGCTGTATGCGGTGGCGATCGCTCCGGACGGCAAACACATTGCCAGCGGTGACCGAATCGGCAACGTTTGTCTCTGGGAAGTCGAAACCGGCAAACTCGCTGGCAAACTTCACGCGCCGACGTTTTACACCTACGACCCACGAACCCGCGTTCGATCGATTGGTGGCATTCGCTCTCTCTGTTTCTCTCCTGATAACAAAACGCTGGCCATCGCGGGTATCGGCAAGGTCACCAACGTCGACGGTTTCGTTGGCCCTTGTCGCGTCGAGCTCTGGGATTGGCAATCCGGCAAACGCACCGCGACCTGCCAGGACAAACACAAGGCCGTCCTCAACCACGTCGCCTTTCACCCCACCGAAGATCGTCTCATCGTGGCCGGCGGTGGCGACAGCGGCGGAATCCTCGCTTTCTGGGACGCGAAGAAAGAACAACCGATTCACAAAGCCAAACCCAAAGGTCACATCCAGCGGTTTCTTCTAGACGGTAACGGCCAACGTCTCTTCGCGGCTGGCTATGGCGGTTTCCAGGTGTGGACATCGGATGCCACGTCGAACTGACCATCGTTTTCAGGAAACGACGAGATCCCATGAAACGCTGTGCCCACTCGACCGGTTTGCAAATCACGTTTTCCACTCTCATCTGGTTGCTCGCCAGTCCACTTGGACACGCCGACGATCGTGGCAAGCCAGACTCGATGCCGAACCGCTGGGTCAAGCTGCACGAACAGAAACCGGACGACATGCTGAGGTTTCGCCGTCAAGAGCATGGCGGATCCTGCTACGACTCGAAACGACAGCGATTGATTCTTTTCGGAAGCAACACGCACGGACGCGACTGGACGAACAGCCCGCTGTTCTTTGACGTGGTCAAACGGAAGTGGAGTCGAGCCTATCCGAACGATGAGCGTGTCACGTACGCAGTCGATCGAAACGGGATTCCCATCGCCGGCGCAAATGGCGATCACCCCTGGGCGATGCATACGTTCGGGACGGTGATGTACGACCCGTCTCGCGATGAGATGATCGTCGCCTGCTCGCAGCGACATATGGTTCCCGGGCGGTTCACGGATGCCGTCAAGAACCTCTGGCCGCAGATCAAGACGTTTCCCACATGGACCTTCGACCTGAAGAAACAACAGTGGCGACCTTTGCCCTGCAAACCAGTCGAATTCTTCCCACACAGTGCAGCATTCGACGCCGACCGTAATGTCGTCCTGGGTTACCGCCCCGAGGGAATTTACGAATTGTCGGGCGATCCGCGCACGTGGAAACGTCTCACGAAGAAGGTGTTTCTCGGGGGCTGGCACAGCAACTGTGTTTTCGACCTGAAACACAAGGCGCTCGTCGTCTTCGGCACGAACACGAACAGCAACGACATCGAGGTCTTCTTTCCAGCAACCGGCAAGCACCAGATCATGCCAACACGCGGCGTTCGCCCCGCGAAAGACCAGCATAATCCGATGGCGTTCCATCCAGGACTCGGCCAGGCCATCGTCGTTGTCGATCGTCAACTTGACAGCGGAAAACAGACCGTCGCCGAGACCTGGTTGTACGATCTGGCTGCCGATGCCTGGTCGCAGATCACGACGGCCACGTTACCCTTTGGGTGTGGTATGAATTACAACTTGGAATACGATTCGCGGCGCGAACGTGTGCTGCTGGTCACCGGCAGCGGTGGTCGGCCGACGACTGTCTGGTCACTGAAGATCGCAATCGAGAGGTAGCTCATGTTTCGTTCGCTGTGTGGCGTCCTGCTGGCAGGCTTTGCATGCTCCGTTGCGTCCGCGGACGAGCAAGTCTCGTCTACGGCTCTCGCGAAGAATATTCTGCAGTTGGACGGGCGCGTCATTCTTCGCGGAACGCTCAGACGCAACCCAATGACCACGATGTTGGCGCGTCACGTTGCGGCCGAACTGCGCGAGGCGAACCGACGCGACCGCTCGACATGGAACGCCGTCAAGACGAAGGCTGATTGGAAGCAACTGCGCGACCGGCGACTAAAGGCCTTGCGGACGTCTCTCGGTCAGTTTCCGGACGTTCCCAACAACCTGAAAGTCCGAGTTGTGAGGACGACCAAAGGGGATGGCTTCCATGTGGACAATCTTGTCTTTGAAAGCCGGCCAGGCGTTGTCGTGACCGCCAACTTGTATCGACCGGCAAAGCCCTCGTCCTCGATGCCGGGCCTCATCATTTGCCATAGTCACATTCGGCCGAAGGAAACCGGTGCGCGGCAACTCATGGGAGCCACGTGGGCGCGAACTGGTTGCATCGTTCTAGTTCCCGATCATCTCGGTCACGGCGAGCGGCGGCAGCATCCGTTTCGAGCACTCTCGGATTACGCCAAACCGTTTTCCGTGTCGAGCCAGGATTATTACTTTCGATACGATGCCGGAATTCAGTTGCATCTGATCGGTGACAGCCTAATGGGGTGGCTGGCTTGGGACTTGTGGCGCGGCGTCGATGTGCTCCTCGATCAGCCTGGCGTTGATCCCAAACGAATTGTCATGATTTCCGAACCGGCAGGCGGCGGTGATGTTGCGGCGGTGGCCGCTGGGTTGGACAATCGGATCACCGGCGTGATGGTCAACAACTTCGGCGGACCAGAGCCGGAGAACGGGTATCCGCTTCCCGCAGATGCTGAATCGTGGTTTCCTTATACCGCGTCGGGAAGCTGGGAATCGACGCGCAACCTACGTCTCTCCGCCCGTGACGGGTTCCTGCCATGGCAAATCGTGGCCTCGGTGGCGCCACGTCGTCTGATCTACTATCACGAATTCTACTGGGACCGCGAGCAAGATCCGGTGTGGAAGCGGTTGCAGAAGATCTACGGGTTTCATGCCGCCGCCAACTCGCTGGTCGGAATGGCCGGACATGGCTTCGTTGTCGGTTCGTCACCAGAGAACACGCATTGGACGCCTTACAGTCGGGCATTGCTTTATCCGACCCTCGAACGTTGGTTCGGCATCCCCAATCCGAAGAAGGAACACGACACGTTGATTCCGGAGAAGCAATTGCTTTGTCTTACCTCGGCGGCCGCCAAGAGGTATCAGCCGGTCCCGCTGCATCACCTGTGTTCCCGGATTGGATCGACACGCGCAGAAGCCACACGCAATGCGCTCGCCAAATTGTCGCAGGCCGAGCGATCAACACGTCTCCGGAAGCGATGGGAAGAACTGTTGGGCGGCGTGCGACCAGCAAGCAACCCTTTCGTGCGAAAGCATGACGAAGAGAAGCTCGCGGGCATCACCGTCGAACGAATTCAACTCGGCACGGAACCTGGGATCCTCGTGCCGGTCTTGCTGCTTGTTCCAAAGTCCGACTTACCGCGCCGTGTTGTTGTTGGAGTGGCCCAGTCGGGAAAACAATCTTTTCTCCGCAAACGCAGCCAGCAGATCGCTGAGCTGCTCGAAGCGGGGACGGCAGTGTGCTTGCCCGATCTACGTGGGACAGGAGAAACTGATCCAGGAGACGGCCGAGGTCGCCGGAGTGCCGCGACGACTCTTTCTTCGAGCGAACTGATGCTTGGCCAGACGTTTGTTGGTGCCCGACTACACGATCTGCGCCAAGTGATTCGCTATCTGCGCCAGCGCGATGATGTCAACGAGAAGCGTGTCGTCTTGTGGGGGGACAGCTTCGCCCTCGCAAATCCAATCAATTGCAATTTCGCAGTCCCGCGTGGAATCTCGGATCGGCCACACCTGTCGGAACCGCTCGGCGGCCTGCTCGCTCTGTTGGCTGTCTTGTTCGACGAGAAGATCGAAGCGGTCTCTGTGCATGGAGGCCTAACCGGTTTTCACGACGCGCTGGCGAGTCCCTTCTGTTATCTGCCACACGACGTGGTCATTCCCGGTGTGCTAACGGCCGGCGACCTCTGTGATCTCGTTGCGGCAATCGCTCCGCGTCCGTTGCGGCTGGACGGTCTTGTCGATGGTGCAAACCGGCGCTCCTCTGTTGAGAATTCGCGCAAGCAATACGCCATCGCAATAACGGCCTATCGCCATGCGCATGCCGAGAAACGATTTGTCATCACGAATGGTGATCTACGGATTCTACAATGGTTGCTCCGCACAGACGCTGCGGCTCGATAGCCCACACGTGACCGGTTGTGCCGTTGAAAACGCCCGTGGGCTAAACCTCGTACAGTCAAAATACTCAGCCGACGTTTCTGGCCTATGAGATGAGGTGTTTTCAACGACTTTCGTTGCCCAGATTCGTCCGCAGAAATCCGGGATACAAGCCGTTTTGTTTCGGCGCCGAAGAATCGGTGCCGGCTCTTCCCTGAAACGAACCGGTCGAACTGAGCGTCTTTCAGATTTCAGAAGTGCAGGAATGGCCCACATTTAGCGGTCGGTCGAATGTTTTGAACGTACGCCCGATCCTCGTCGTCGGCCCGGAATGCCGTGAGTCGTTGTGATGCGGCGCGGCGGTCGTCGCGTTACGAATCCAACAGTGCCGCTTCGATTGTGATCCCCGGACCGAAACCCAGGATGACGCATAGTCCGGTTGTGTTCTGTTTCCGAAGTCGGTCAAGGATGAACAGCACTGTCGGAGACGACATGTTTCCGTAATCGGCCAGCACGTCTCGCGACGGGCGAAGCTGCTCGTCAGACAGGTCGAGTGCATTCGCTGTTGCTGAGAGAACTCGTGGGCCTCCGGGATGGATCGCCCACGCCCTGATGTCAGCGGGTGTGAGTTCAAAGCCGGACAACCAGGTGCTTACCCAGTCCGGCAGATTCGAGTGGATCAGGTCGGGCAACTTCGGGGAAAGCGTCATCTCAAAGCCGTTGTCTTTGATGCGCCACGACATGAATTCGGTCGATTCAGGAACGACCAGCGACGCATTGTCGACGAGTCTCGCCAGACAACTGGATTCCGGACCGGCGTCCTCGGAT
>Ga0115002_10005606_pt1 | contig 14719 bp, 13 predicted proteins | sample ArcticOcean_MG_C_8_FD_89576 | JGI IMG/M metagenome (GOLD analysis project Ga0115002, IMG submission 89576) | Marine microbial communities from western Arctic Ocean - ArcticOcean_MG_CB11_86 | ecosystem: Environmental > Aquatic > Marine > Oceanic | place: Arctic Ocean: Canada Basin | collected... | reverse complement strand
GCCGACTCCTACAAGCAGACTTCGGAGGGCCCACAATCCTCCATCATTGGTACAGCATCAGAGCTGTTACACTCTGTTCATGGCACACTTAGGACAAGAACTATCTAGCTTCCTGTCGAATCGCGCAGCCAATCAGAAACCTGCTTAATCGAATTGGGGCTTGTATCTTCTGGTGGGTTTGCCAGCCAGAAATTTATTGCGGCAAGTAATTCCTCTGCTTTTACCGGGTCCAATTCAACAAGTTTGTCATAGGCGCCCGTCGCCTTATCTAGTTCGCCAAGCGCGAGATGTGTTTCAGCGAGATATTCAATGGCCGGGGTATATTGCGACGCAACGCCAGCGACTCGGCGTACGCTTTGAGCGCCGCGTCGAACTCCCTCAATTCCTTTAACACATAACCCAGGCTTGCGTGCGCCTGGTAGAGTTCAGGCTGGTATTCGATAGCAGCTCGATAGCGTTTTGCCGCTTTCCCGAACTCTTTGTTGGCGCGCCTTTGGTATTTCGTCCGGTCTCTTTCGCGAGTGCTGGCAGCTACTTTTTCCTGGTGTCGCCAGGCTTTATCGCGGTGCCGTAACCCCGCATTGTAACTTTCAATCGCTAACTGATCAGGGGACCTTCTTTCTACATTAGGCGCCTTCATAGAACCACCGCCCGCGGCAGTACCGACGGCACTGTAGCTACAGGATACGATGACTAATATTGTTACGGACCAGATACGACTCATTCACCCCTCCCCAGTCACGCAGGCTCCCACAATTCCACTTTATTACCATCCGGATCGACGAACCAGCCGAATTTGCCGTGATCATAAGAAATCGGTTCTCGTACCACCTCGCAGCCGCCTTCCTGTATTTGAACTAGCGCCTGATCCAGATCATCGACGATGAGATTGAACATAAAGCCGTTGTACGTCGGTTTAAAATATTTAGTGTCCTCGGGAAACGCACCGAAGATACTAAAAGCCCCTGGCGGCAGGTTATCCGGCGTAAACGCGACGCCATCCTCTCCCTCTGGGAATCCCAGATGATCGCGATACCACGCATAGAGCTTTGCAGGGTCTGGAGACTTGAAGAAAATGCCACCAATGCCAACAACTCTTGCCATCGGTTAGAGCCCGGGTACGGGGAAGCGTTCGCAGAAAGCCTTTACCTCTTCTCGCGTTTGTCCCAACACCGCTTCATCTTCTGGATTCTGTAAACAGGTGATTATCCATTGCGCCAGTTGCTGCATATCGGCATCCACCATCCCTCGTGTTGTGGCGGCAGGAGTACCAATTCGAATACCACTGGGACGCAAAGGTGGATTGGGGTCATCTGGAATAATCTGTTTATTCGTTGTGATATTGACCTTGTCGAGTACCTCTTCAGCAACACGTCCATCGAGCCCAAAACTCTCAACGGTATTTAAAACCATCATGTGATTGTCGGTACCACCGGTGACGAGTGAAGCCTGACTCTCCATCAGCGCTGTTGCGAGTGTCTTGGCGTTTGAAAGCACCTGATGTGCATACTGCTTGAACTCGTCTGATTGTGCTTTCAGCAAGGTTACCGCAATGGCCGCCACAGCATTCATGTGTGGCCCGCCCTGCAGGCCAGGAAATACGGATTTGTCGATTTTGCGGGCGAGCTTCTTGGTACAGAGAATCAGACCACCGCGCGGGCCACGCAATGATTTATGCGTTGTCGTCGTCACTACATCAAAACCAAAATCGATAGGATTACGCATCGCACCACCGGCGACCAGACCGCCAAAGTGTGAGGCGTCAGTCATGGTCAGCGCACCCACTTCATCGGCAATGGCTTTGAACGCTTCATAGTCAATGTCCCGCGGATAGGAAGTATATCCACAGAGGACCATCTTGGGTTTGGTAGCAAGCGCGTCTTTACGCACCTGGTCAAAGTCGATGGAGCCATCAGCGGGGTCGGTAACATAACGCACGAAATTAAAAAGTTTTCCCATATGCGAAACGGGTGCGCCATGGGTCAGGTGACCACCATGGGATAGGTCCATCGCCATGATCGTGTCACCAGGTTCGAGCAGACCCAGATAGACCGCTTGATTCATGGCGGATCCCGACAGGGGTTGCACATTGGCGTGCTCACAATTGAATACAACCTTGGCACGGTCTCTCGCCAGGGTTTCAATCTGGTCAGTAAACTCCTGGCCGCCGTAATAACGACGACCGGGATAACCTTCCGAGTATTTGTTAGTAAACACACTGCCTAAAGTCGCGAGGACCTCCGGGAATGTGTAATTTTCTGAAGGAATCAATTCGATTCCTGATTTTTGCCGCTGTTCCTCACCCTTTAAGGCTGCAAAAACGGCTGGGTCATTTTCTTCCAGGTAGGAAATATTATCTGTCACGGGCATGCTCCGGTGTCGTTAATGTGATAATCCGAATGCCCAGGCGAACGGCTCACTTTCTTCACACTTCCCGGTGGTTGTTTCCACCCTAGTCGCCAGTCATGTGAAGTAGTAGAGTTTAACCGCGCTTCAAATCGATTGAAATACTCAGAGCCAAACACATGACAATAAGTGACTTAACTTTCCAATCCGGGGAAATAACCCGGCCATTGAGCACGACTGAACTGGACGAATACCTGGGCGAAATTTCCGACTGGCAGGTATCCGGCCTCGCGACTGCATCGTTGATTCGGGACTTCAAATGTAAGGACTTCGTCACCGCCAAGGCGCTCGCCGAGGCGATTGGACAGTTAGCAGAACGATACAACCATCATCCTGAGCTAACGATCACCTACGGTAATCTACAGGTCAGCTGGTGGACCCATACTGCATCCGGCATCGCCGGCAATGATGTGTTCATGGCACGGCAGTGCGATCTCAGCTATCTTGAAAACTGATACATGCGAATAAAACAACGGAGAAGACACTGTGGATACAGGTAGCTATACGGGATTTGATGTCAGCCTCGAAAAACCAGGCATTGCGTGGGTGGAATTCAACGAGCCAGAAAAACTCAACGGTATGACATCGGCCAAAAAGCGGGATCTTATCGAGCTGGTAACCCAGGCACAAATGGACAACGCGGTACGGGTCGTTGTATTTATCGGCACGGGCCGTGGTTTTTGTGCTGGTGACAACCTGAAAGGCTATGCCGGTGAGCAAGGGGCAGGCTCACCCATACCTGATATTTCTCACGGACATGACTCAGGCATTGGCACCTACAACGGTCTCAGACATATCTCGCAGGCCCTGAACCTTGCCATACGTAAACTAGACAAGGTGACCATCGCCGCTATTAACGGTGTAGCGGTCCAGACGGGCTTATCGCTAGCGCTTTCCTGCGACTTCAAGATTGCAGCTGAGGACGCCAGACTCGGTAGTGCCACGCTTCGCTTCGGCCTTCTACCTGACGAGGGTGGTCAGTATCTATTGGTTCAGCATATGGGTGTAGCACGGACAATCGAATTCTTACTCAGGAAAAAGATCGTCATGGCTGAAGAAGCCCTCGCCCTGGGTCTGATTAACCAGGTGGTCCCTGCTGACCAATTGCGCCGGGAAGTTCAAGAACTCGCCCTCGAGCTCGCAAATGGACCTCAGGTGTCGACGCGATTGTTAAAGCGGTCGGTGTATCAAGCGGCGGAACTCAGCTTCGAACAAGCCTGTGAAGACATCGCTGCACGAACCGCCATCAGCGACCATCATCCAGATGCATCAGAGGGTGGCACGTCATTTAGGGAAAAACGCGCACCGATTTTCAATGAATGGCTCAAAGACTATGAATGAAGCGGTGACATGAACCGGGTTTAAAAAGGCAGCCCCGTCAGATCAACATTTCCACCGGATAAGACTAGTGCAATTCGCTGCCCCTTAAACTGCGCTTTGTTGCGAATTACCGCCGCCAGTACAATCGCGGAGGAAGGCTCCACGACAAGTTTAAGTCTGGTCCATATCAGCGACATCGCTTCAACAACCTCGTCGTCTGAGACCAATAAGATATCGGTCACATGGTCACGGATTATGTCAAAATTCTTCTCACCAAGGGTGGTTAATAATCCATCACAGAGGGTATTCGGTGAATGGCTGGATATTCGGGAGCCTTGTTTCAATGACCGATAGGCATCATCAGCACCTTCAGGCTCTGCGCCAAACACAGCGATCCCACTGTCTTTAAATCCGAGGAGACACCCTGCAAGTAAACCTCCGCCACCGACGGGTGTGATGGCGACATCCAGGTCTTCAACCTGGTCTACAATCTCAAGCGCTACCGTTCCCTGCCCCGAGATTATTCGGTCATCATCGTAAGGTGGGATAAAGTTCGCGCCACTTGCAGCAACGACGTCAGCGAGCGTGGCTTCCCTGGCCGCCAAAGTGGGTTCACATTCTAAGATCTGCCCACCATAGGACAGAATGGCATCTTTCTTAATCTGTTTAGCATTGTTCGGAACAACAATTGTGGCAGGGATATCGCGGATGGCTGCCGCCCAGGCTAATGCCGCGCCATGATTGCCCGAGGAATGGGTCGCAACGCCCTTTGTTGCGTCCTCATCAGATAGTGACAACACCGCATTGCATGCACCACGGGCCTTGAATGCTCCAATCTTCTGCAGGTTCTCACACTTAAAAAACAACTCGGCATCAACCAGGTCGTTTAGCAAGGCACTCTGTAATACAGGCGTCCTATGAATATAAGACGCTATCCGTTGTTGTGCCGCGGCGACGTCAATCATGGCCTAATGTAAAAAACACCGCAGGCCAGTTTCGAGTAACGTAATCTTATGCTCTTCGCACGCCGCTTTAACCAGTTCATCACGTACTGACCCGCCAGGGTGAGCGATAACTCGGACGTTTGAACGAGCGGCCCGATCTATATTGTCTCGAAACGGTATGTAGGCATCTGAACTTAAGCAAACATCCGCAAAAGAATTTACCCAATCCAGTTTTTCTTCTCTTGAAATCGGCGCTGGTAAATCCTGCAAGTTCGCCGCAAGATCCTTCTGTTCGCTATCTGACAACTCCTGCCACAACAGATACTGGTCGACCACATTAGCTTTATCAGTTTTCTTTAGTCCCTTTTTGAAGGATAACGACTGTACTTTAGGGTGAAACTGCAACATCCACTTATCTGCCTTATCACAGGCTAGCCGTGTGCAATGAATCCGAGACTGTTGCCCTGCCCCAAGGCCGATAACCTGCCCATCGTAGGCAACGCAAACACTGTTGGACTGCGCATACTTGAGGGCCGTAGTAGCGACCAGCATAGTTTCCGTGATGTCCTGATCTGTGCCCTCAAAAAGATCGGCCGTGATTGGAGTGGCATTTCTATCCTGCTCAAAAGAGAAGCCGTACAACTGCCGTTCTTCCTTGCCGGGCGGCTGATAGGTCGGGTCCATCTGTAGAATGATGTAGCCACCGGATTTTTTGCTCTTCAGTATATCCAGCGCCTTGGCATCATAGTCAGGCGCGATGATTAAATCCGAGACTTCGCTTTTGAGTAACAGTGCCAGGCTTTCATCTACTTTGTGACTGACTGCCAGGGCATCACCAAAGGAACACATTCGATCACCACCCCGTGCTCGAGCGTAAGCTGTGGCCACTGGAGACAATTCCCGCTCTCCGAGAAATTGTGCCGTGATGAATTCTTTGGACAACGGTTTTGCAATCGCAGCGCCTGCAGGAGACACATGTTTGAACGACGCAGCCGCAGGTTTTCCCGTGGCGTCAGACAACTCCATGACCAGTTGCCAGGCTGTAAGCGCATCGAGAAAGTTAATGTAGCCGGGCGTGCCGTTTAATATCTTTAAATCATCGGACGCACTGGAGATGTAAGCATTGTTCTGGTGCGGGTTGACGCCATATTTAAGTGGTATTTTCATGTCATTGCCTTTTCAATCTTCGCCCAGGTATCACGCAAGCCCACCACCCGATTGAACACCAGATTATCTGGGCTCGACAGTTTGCTGTCGATACAAAAGTAACCTTCCCGCTCAAACTGAAAGCGCTGCTCACTGTTGGCTTCAGCAAGGCTTTTCTCAACAAAGCCCTGTCGCGTATTTACAGAATTCTCATTGATCAATGCTTCATATTCCTCTGGGCTTGCATCCGGATCATCGACGGTGAACAGTGGTTCAAACAATCTGATCGATGCCGGGATCCCTTCGGGGACAGACACCCAGTGAATAACACCGCGAACCTTTCGGCCTTCCGGATTTTTGCCTAGTGTGTCTGCATCATAGGTGCAGTGAATTTCAACAATGTCACCGCTGTCATCTTTGACAATATCAGTTGCCCTGATGACGTAAGCATTGCGCAAACGCACCTCATCGCCCAACACCAGGCGCTTGTACTTGCGATTGGCCTCTTCCCTGAAATCTTCACGATCAATATGGAGCTCTCGCGTAAAGGGGACTTGTCTTGATCCCATATCAGGATTCTTTGGATGATTGTCAATGGTAAGCTGCTCAACACTCGCTTCCGGATAGTTTTCAATCACGACTTTAACTGGATTGATAACACCCATGACTCTTGGCGCATCCCGGTCTAGATGTTCTCGAATACAACTTTCCAACATCGCTAGCTCAACGTTGTTGTCACTTTTAGTGACCCCGATACGGCGGCAAAAATCACGGATGCTTGCCGGTGTATAGCCACGTCGTCGTAAACCCGAGATCGTCGGTAAACGCGGATCATCCCACCCGTCAACGATCCCGCTATCAACCAATTGTTTGATCTTACGTTTACTCATTAGAGTGAATTGCAAATTCAGACGCGAAAATTCAATCTGTTGTGGGTGGGCATTCACTGCAAGTTCGTCCAGCACCCAGTTATATAGAGGACGATGATCTTCGAAACTTAAGTCACACAGTGAGTGGGTAATCCCTTCAAAAGAATCAGACAGACAGTGGGTATAGTCATACATGGGATAGATGCACCATTTATCCCCGGTCTGATGATGGGTGACATGACGAATGCGGTAGATAGTGGGATCCCGCATATTGATGTTCGGTGATGCCATATCGATCTTGAGACGCAGCACGTGTTCGCCATCGGCAAACTCTCCGGCTTTCATGCGGCGCATCATGTCCAGGTTTTCATCCACGGTACGTTCACGATAAGGACTGTTTTTGCCCGGCGCGGTCAGCGTACCCCGATACTCCCGTGTCTCCTCTGCGCTCAGGGAGTCCACGTAGGCTTTCCCATCCTGTATCAGACGTTCTGCAAAATCATATAGCTGATCAAAGTAGTCAGAGGCGTATTTTTCTTCCTGCCAGGTGAACCCCAGCCAGGTGATATCTTCCTTAATGGCGCTGATAAATTCTGCGCTCTCCTTAATAGGATTCGTGTCATCAAACCGCAAATTGGTACTGCCAGCAAAGTCCTTGGCCAATCCGAAACTCAGGCAAATCGCCTTAGCATGGCCGATGTGCAGATAGCCATTGGGTTCCGGAGGAAATCGGGTCACGACCGCACCACCATTTTTACCATTGGCAACGTCCTGCTCAATGATATGGCGAATAAAATTAGCGGGATATTTTTCTGTGTCGTCACTCATAATTTGGCTTCGCACTTAAGGTTCATACTTATGTTTCATAAAAGAAAGCGCCGCCACAGGCAATACTCACCATGACGAAAAGCAGCCATTTTATCGTGTTCTGACTAACATTGATGGCAAACTTCACGCTCAACAGAGCGCCGGTCACCGTGCCTGCCGCGAGTATTAAGCCAGGGACCCACAACACCTGCCCGCGAAATATAAATACTGCCAGGGCCACCGCACAGAAGGCCGCAGTACAGACCATCTTAAGCGCGTTAGTACGCAGCAGGTCATAGCGGAGCCCACCGGCCAGTGCAGCAATCAAAATAAAACCTACACCAGCCTGGACGAACCCCCCATAAACACCCGCAGCGAACAAAGCAATGGCGGCCTGGGGACGTTCCTTTAAAGAATATGTCTGAGTGCCTTCCGGAGGCGCGACCACTGAGGGAAAAATCAACATCACCAGGGCCATCGTAACCATGGTGCCCAGCAGAACGGGTTTCAGTAACTCTACCGGCATATAGGATGCGAATAATGCACCAACCAGGGCCCCTACCATGGTTGGCACCAGCACGGGCATAATGGCACCGGTATCAAGATAATCGTTGTTGTGGAATCCCTTAGCGCCGGTCAACGACTGCAACAATACACCAACACGATTGGTAGCATTGGCGACATCGGCGGGCATCCCGAGAAACAACAGAGCAGGCACCGTTAACATCGAGCCACCACCGGCCAATGTATTCACAAAGCCGCCGATAACACCAGCGACTAGCAGTGCTGATACTGTCAATAAGCTGAGTTCATATTCCATGAGTGGAAACCGACGGAACGGCGCTAATAAGAGAGACCACGCATGGTATAGATGCCCTGCACAAAGTCAAATACGGGCGCATTTTATGGTCCCGTAATGTATTGAAAATACTTGCATTAGAGGGTTTTCGCTTTATGATGGCGACACTATGCAACGTAACCAACTATTCTTTAGCCGCCCAACCAGTGCATTTTGTGCTTCGATAAGCACGAAAGATTATTGGTTGGGTTATTACTACTTCTTCGACAAATAATCGCCCTGACATTTGGGCGGCAGTCCGCCCAGCACGAGAACCTCGATAGGCGGACGCCAAATCGAGGTTTTTTTTGGGCGAAAAGAAAGTTGATGAACTGGAGAGAAAATAATGACTGACCTAATAGTGGATGACCTAAACGTGTTAAGTGAAGAAACGCTAATCAACCCAAACGAACTAAAAAATACCGTGCCGGCGTCTGATAATGCCCTCGCTACGGTTTCTCTGGGGAGACAAACCATCAGGAATATTCTGCAGCGCAAAGATCCTCGCCTGCTGGTTATCGTGGGCCCCTGCTCTATTCACGACACCAAAGCCGCTATGGAGTATGCCGAAAAGCTCAAGGCACTTGCAGATGAGGTATCAGATTCACTCTATCTCGTGATGCGGGTCTATTTCGAAAAACCCCGCACGACAGTGGGCTGGAAGGGTTTTATAAACGATCCACACCTCAATCACTCCTTTAACATCACGGAAGGATTGAAGCTTGGGCGAAAGCTCCTGATCGATCTGGCCGAATTGGGACTGCCCACATCAACAGAGGCGCTTGATCCCGTGTCACCACAATATCTTCAGGATATGATCAGCTGGAGTGCGATTGGTGCCCGCACCACGGAGTCACAGACTCATCGTGAAATGGCAAGCGGGCTCTCTTCTGCAGTCGGCTTTAAAAATGGTACTGATGGCGGCCTGGAGGTTGCTATCAATGCACTACAGTCGGTCTCAGCCCCACACCGATTTTTAGGGATTAACCACGAAGGTGCAGTGTCGGTCATTCATACCCGAGGTAACCAACATGCTCACATTGTGCTTCGAGGTGGGGGTGGTAGCACCAATTACGACAGCGTCAATGTTTCGATCTGCGAGCAGCAACTGATCAAAGCCGGTATTCCAGCCAATATCATGGTTGACTGTAGTCATGCCAACTCCAGCAAAGATCACAACCGGCAGCCGTTGGTTATGGACAACGTGGCCAATCAGATTATCGATGGCAATAATTCAATCATTGGCTTGATGATTGAGAGCAATCTCAATGCGGGCAACCAGTCCATTCCTGAAGATCGCAGCAAACTCAAGTATGGTGTTTCAGTCACCGACGCCTGTGTTGACTGGGAAATGACGGAAACGATGATGCGGGAAATGCGGGAAAGTATTAAAGCGGCATTACCGACTCGACGTGCACTGACTGAGGAAGACCTGCTCGAGAAGTCTGCTTAAAACGACCCGGGGTAACGCGCTACATGTAGGCGTTATCCCGATTCGTGTGATCAGTCACATCTCTGACGCCTTTTAGATCAGGCACCTGTTCCAAAAGAGACTTTTCGACGCCATCTTTCAGCGTCATATCAACCATGCCACAGCCCTGGCAACCACCACCGAACTGTAGAATGGCAACGTTCTCTTCAAACACTTCGACCAGCGTGACCATGCCACCATGCTCTGCCAAAGACGGATTGACTTGGCTATGAAGCACATAATTGACCCTGTCTTCGATGGGACTGTCATCGGAAACCTTGGGTACTTTTGAGTTAGGTGCCTTGATGGTTAGTTGCCCGCCCATACGGTCTTCTGCATAGTCAACGAGCGCGCCATCCAAAAAAGGTGTGCTGCGCTGATCAATCCAACCCGAGAAACCTTCATACTCAAAGCGCTCATCGGTGGACTGCTGCTCCCCTTCCGGACAATACGCCAGACAGGTCTCAGCCATGGGTGTACCGGGATCTGTAATAAAAATACGGATACCAATTTCTTTATTTTCCTGCTTGCTCAGCAGGTCCAGCAGATAAGCCTGCGCGGATTCGGTGATCTCAACCATGATGTGTCTCGAACTTAGTTGCTTGCAGTTTACTCCAGTTGCCATATTTGCACCATCTGCAATTTGCTAAGCCCCTATTTTCTAAAGGGTTTTGAGAGTGTTTGCGTATGAAGGCCATTCATAAACATCAATAAACATCTTCAAACAGCTCCGCGAAATCGCTGGTAGACTACGCCGACTCAAACACCAGTACGAAACCATGACCAGATCCACGCTGCTTAGAGACGCCCTGAAAGACCGTATTTTGGTCATGGATGGTGCTATGGGCACTGAAATACAGGAATTAAAGCTTAAGGAAGCCGACTACCATGGCGAACGCTTTGCCGATCACAAGTCCAGCCTCGGGGGTAACAATGAAATATTGGTACTCACCAGGCCTGACATCATTAGCAAAATTCACCGGGATTACCTGGCCGCGGGTTCTGACATTATCGAGACCAACACGTTCACAGCCAACCGTGTCTCGCAGGCAGACTATGGTACTGAAGATCTTGTCTACGAGCTCAACGTCACGGCAGCTCAGTTGGCTCGCGCCGCCGCTGATGAATTCGATACGCCGGAAAAGCCCCGATTCGTCGCCGGGGCAATCGGCCCGACCACACGATCTGCAAGTCTCTCACCGGATGTTAACGACCCTGGGTTTCGCAATATTACCTTCGACGCACTCGTTCGTGATTACAGCGAAGCACTACGTGGACTGATCGATGGTGGCACAGACATCATTCTGATCGAGACCATCTTTGATGTATTGAATGCCAAAGCGGCAATTTTCAGCGCACTTTCCACATTGGAAGAACTCGATCTGGATTTGCCCATCATGGTGTCAGGCACGATTACAGACGCCAGTGGCCGTCTGCTGTCCGGACAGACTACAGAAGCATTCTGGGCCTCGGTGCGGCACGCACAGCCAATAAGTGTCGGTTTTAACTGTGCGCTTGGTGCAGACGAACTGCGTCCCTACGTTGAATCAATTTCAAGAATTGCCGACTGTTATGTCAGCGCCTATCCCAACCGCGGTTTACCCAATGAATTCGGTGAATACGATGAAACCGTGGAAGAAATGGTGCGTAGTATCGAAACTTACGCGAGCAGCGGTCTCGTTAACATTATCGGCGGTTGCTGTGGCACTACACCGGAACATATCGTTGCCTTCACCGAACTTGCAGCAAGACACAAGCCCAGGCTAGCCAGCGAGCCCGCCGGTAACTGCCTGCTTAGTGGCCTCGAACCCTTTGCCATCCGGTCCGATTCATTGTTCGTCAATGTGGGTGAACGTACCAACGTGACGGGCTCCGCGAAATTCGCCCGACTGATCCGCGAAGAGGATTACGAGACAGCATTGCAGGTGGCACAACAGCAGGTCGACAACGGCGCTCAGATCATCGATATCAATATGGATGAGGGCATGCTGGATTCCCAGGATGCGATGGTGAAGTTCCTGAACCTTGTTGCGGCCGAACCCAATATCAGCAAAGTGCCCATCATGGTTGATTCATCGAAGTGGGACATTATTGAAGCCGGGCTCAAGTGTTTGCAGGGCAAATCCATCGTGAACTCCATAAGCCTGAAATCCGGGGAAGAAGAATTTACTACCCAGGCCCGTTTATGTAAGAAATATGGCGCTGCAGTGGTGGTCATGGCCTTTGATGAATCGGGTCAGGCAGACAGCCTTGAACGTAAACAGAATATCTGCAAAAGGTCCTATGACATTCTGGTCGGGGAAATCGGTTTTCTTCCCGAAGATATCATCTTTGATCCCAATGTATTTGCAGTCGCTACAGGTATCGAAGAACACAATACCTACGGCAACGATTTTATCGAGGCATGCAAATACATTAAGGCCAACCTGCCGGGCGCGTCGATTTCCGGTGGCATCAGCAATGTATCGTTCTCTTTTCGCGGCAATAATAAGGTTCGCGAAGCTATCCATGCGGTGTTTCTGTATCACGCAATCAAAGCTGGCTTGACCATGGGTATCGTCAACGCGGGTCAGCTGATCATTTACGAAGATATACCCAAAGATCTGAGGGACGCCATTGAAGACGTCATCTTAAACCGTAGTCCAGATGCCACCGAAGCGCTTCTGGAGATGGCACAGCGGTACACCGGTAAAGGATCTACGGCTAAAACCGAAGATTTATCATGGCGAGAGGCACCTGTAATCGAGCGACTTAGCCATGCGCTGGTTCAAGGCAACAATAAATTTATTCTCGAAGATACGGAAGAAGCCCGACTGTCATTTGATCGCCCCATCGAGGTGATTGAAGGCCCGTTAATGGAGGGCATGAACCGTGTTGGCGATCTGTTTGGCGCCGGTAAAATGTTTCTACCACAGGTCGTCAAAAGCGCCCGTGTGATGAAACAGGCAGTGGCCTATCTGATCCCCTATATCGAGGCATCCAAAGGTGGGGTGTCCAGTGCCAAGGGGAAAATCTTGATGGCAACGGTTAAGGGTGACGTGCACGATATCGGCAAAAATATCGTTGGAGTTGTGCTGCAGTGCAACAACTATGACGTTATCGATCTTGGCGTCATGGTGAGTGCGGAACAGATACTTAAAACGGCGAAGGAAGAAAATGTAGATGTGATTGGGCTTTCAGGATTGATCACCCCTTCTCTCGATGAAATGGTGCACGTCGCGAGTGAAATGCAACGCCAGGAATTTACAGTACCACTACTCATCGGCGGGGCCACAACATCCAAGGCGCACACATCAGTCAAAATAGAACCCTGCTATAACAACGATGCGACGGTTTATGTGCCGGATGCCTCCAGAGCGGTCAGTGTCGCCTCAAGATTGTTGAGTGAAGATGGCAAAGCAGCTTTCTGTGCAGAAATTCGTGAAGATTACGAGGGAGTGCGTGTACGCAACAAGGCCCGTAAACCTAAGACTAAAACGCTAAGCTATGCTAATGCCATCGCCAACAAACCAGAAATCGACTGGCAGGACTATCAACCACCGGTACCGAGTTACCTAGGCACTCGCACACTAAAGCACTACCCGATTGAGGAGCTGGTGGACTTTATCGATTGGACACCCTTTTTCATCGCCTGGGAACTGGCTGGAAAATTCCCAAAGATATTATCGGATGATGTCGTCGGCGAGGCTGCAACGGCGCTTTACGAAGATGCACGGGCTATGCTCGATGAGCTTATTCGCAATAAAAAGATTCAAGCGAACGCAGTGCTTGGCTTCTGGCCAGCCAACGCTATCGGTGACGATATAGTGGTCTACACCGACGATGAACGCACCGAGGAACTCACTCGCCTGCACCATCTTCGTCAGCAGACCAGCAAGCCCAATCAACAGCCTAATTTTTGTCTGTCCGATTATGTAGCACCTGTCGGCATGAAAGATTATGTGGGTGGTTTTGTGGTTACCACTGGTCTGGGTGTGAACGAATTGGTCGCACACTATGAAGCAGACAAAGACGACTACAACGCCATTTTGTTAAAGGCAATTGCCGATCGTCTCGCAGAAGCGTTCGCGGAAAAACTTCATCAGGACGTCCGTAAAACCCACTGGGGATACGTCTCCGCAGAATCCTGGTCCCAAGAAGAGTTAATCAAAGAACGCTACCAGGGCATCCGGCCGGCGCCTGGCTATCCTGCGTGCCCAGATCACACCGAGAAGGCAACCTTATTTACATTGTTGGACGCCACACGTGAAGCAGACGTTGCACTGACATCACATTTTGCGATGACACCGGCCTCCTCGGTGAGTGGATTCTACTTTTCACACCCGGATTCGCGCTACTTTGGATTAGGAAAAATTGATAGTGACCAGGTTCATGACTACGCGACCCGCAAAAACATGTCTATTGAAGAAACTGAAAGATGGTTGCAGCCGGTATTAAAGTACAAATGAAAGATGACAAGCCAGGACTCATGGAAGTCGTACTCAGCGTATCCGCCGCAGCATTGGGTGTTCAGAACAGCAAGAATCAGGAACGCGATTTCACGAACGGCAGTCCACTTGTCTTTATTGTGGCTGGATTAATCTTCACGATAATCTTCGTTGTGACTATCGTGACGATAGTGAGCCTCGTGACCTAAAGTTACCCTGTCTGGCCGGCAAGCCAGAATATGATAGCAACTACCGGGATGATGACTAGCGCAACGGCAGACAGCGCGTCAGCCATACTGTCTGGATTAGTATTGTCTTTACTCATATGCTGAATTATACACGGCCACGCTTCAGCTTAAAGTAGACTATCCATAGAACCACACAGACAGTATATTCCAATTCTAAAATGAGTCTAAAGGGGCCGGTTTTCTGAGTCTTCAGCCAGCCACCTTCTGTTGTCCAAAAATGGTCTCAAAAAGTTGTTTTCTGGC
>Ga0115002_10005605_pt1 | contig 14721 bp, 14 predicted proteins | sample ArcticOcean_MG_C_8_FD_89576 | JGI IMG/M metagenome (GOLD analysis project Ga0115002, IMG submission 89576) | Marine microbial communities from western Arctic Ocean - ArcticOcean_MG_CB11_86 | ecosystem: Environmental > Aquatic > Marine > Oceanic | place: Arctic Ocean: Canada Basin | collected... | reverse complement strand
CCAAACCGCCGCCTGTCTTCTTGTAGACGACTTTCCAAAAGTCAAAGATCTCATCCGGCCCGGTGTAGGTGCCGGCCAACTCACTCTCACCCAAAATAATCCACTGCGTCTCGGGGCCGATAGCAGTTGCAAGAGCTTTCCCGTCACCTCTCCCCATCGCCTCGTAAAAGTCGCGAACCAGCTTCTCGTTTGCGTTCATTCAATCCCACTTTCCAACCGAATTTGCCCACAGCCACAACGATTTCATCACTCAAGCCCTCAAGTCAACGATGCTTGGTAACCCCCTAGAGACGAGCGATGATGGAGCTACCCAAGTTGGGTTTTCTCTTATCGGGGTGAGCGCTATAGGACTCGAACCTGTGGCCTCCTCCTTGGCTAGGAAGAAGCACCGATCCTTAGAAGTTTCGCAGCGTTTCCGCGAAGGAACTTGGGCCACACCTCATCGCGCAGCGGCAGGTTTTGCATGTCGGTCATGATCCGCTCAAGTGAGAGGCCCATAGGGAAATAACCCGCGTAGATAACCTTGTCAGCGCCTCTTGAATTCGCGTAGTCAATCACAGCTTTGGGGTAGTGCTTTGGAGCGAATGCTGATGTTGAATAGTAAAGGTTCGGCCACTTCAACATCAGTTTGACAGCCAGCTCTTCCCACGGCTCGCAGCCATGACGCGTCACGAAAACGAGTTCTGGAAAGTCATACATGATTTGGTCAAGGCGCTCCACGTGCTGTGGCCACATTGGAAAGCGTGGTCCGGGAACACCGACGCATGAGAAAATAGGTACGTCAAGTTCAACACACTTGGCGTAGATCGGATACATGAGAGCCTCATCAAGGCCCACCTGAGGGTTGTAACCGGCGTTAAAGGCAGTGAAAGCCCGAACTCCGAACTCCTCGTACTGGCGGACCATGGTTCGAATTCCTTTCATACCCCGATTCGGGTCCACCCAACCTGAACCCACGAACCGATCGGGATGGTCCCGCAAGGCTTGGCGACTTACCTCATCGCCCACTCCTATGACACCAATCTCAACCCCGAAACGATCCATCTCGTGCAACGTCGCCGAAATTGGGTTGTCACTTCCGTAAAGCTCTTTAGGGACATTCTTGAACATGTACTCAACTGGAAACTCGAATTCAGTGGAGTCGTCTTTTAGCTGTTTACGTATGAAGTCATATTGCGAGAAATCGTCGGCGGGAAAGCCAATCATCGTGTCGATGATCCCGATGTCTGAAGGCATTGCCATTGACTTTCTCCTAGCCAGCTGTTTGAGCGATCGCGGCGTGAAAGATTCCACACGAAGAATCTCGGGGGATTTCGTCCCGGCTCAATGGTTCGTCGACCTCTTCAGGAGTGGGGCCATGCATATCGGCTAGCGGACGCAGCTTTTCTATATCGAAGCCATACAACTTCGCCGCATTCTCCCCTAATAGCAGCCGTCGAGTTGACTCGGGAATATCTGAGAACGTGAGCCGAAGTGATTCCAGGTTGTACGGGAAGGTCCCCTCATAATGTGGATAATCGTTTCCCCACAAAACCCGATCTGCGCCAATTCGGTCGATACCTTCAAGTTCGGATTTTCCAGGGAAGCTCGCTCCGTACCAGCAGCTTCGAGCAGCAGACTCGCTCGGTAGGTCATTAAGCACCCACCCATCTTCATATTTCATTTCACCGATCGCTCCATGCTTCATCCCCATGTGGAGTCGATCAAGCTGATCTAGCAGCGGCCCAACCCAAGCACAACCAGATTCGGTCATGATGTATCGAAGCCGTGGAAACCTCTCAAATACACCACTCATGAGGAGATGCCGAAACCCCGACTGTGAATAAAAGATGACTTCGGTGATCCATATAGCTTCCCCGACAATGGTTTCTTGGTATGTGGGTGAACCTTGCCCTGAATGCTGATTGATCACCAGATCGTGGTCTTGAATGGCAGCAAACACCCGGTCCCAGACAGGATCGTAGATGGGCGGTACCCATTTACAATCAGGCGGGACAGTCGGAAGCAGGACACCGCCTCGAAGCCCAGATTCAGCAATAAATTGGATGTCTTTAACGGCTTCATCGAGGTCATTGGGCAAAATCAAACCGACGCCTGCTCGTCGGTCGGGATCTTCTCCACAAAAGTCGACGAGCCAGCGGTTGTGAGCCCTTATGCCTGCGAGATAAAGCTCGTATTCTTCGGCGGATGGCGGATGTGCTGTGACGACACTCTTGTTGTAGAAGGGCGGGACGGTGTTCGGGAATACAACTTCACCCACCACTCCCTGAGAGTTTTGGTCGGCGGTCCGTATATCTAGATCCCAGTTTCTAAGCTTCTTCTCGCCGTAGTGCTCTTCGGAGGGGTTTACATACCCGCCCCTCCACTCATCGAATTGGTCTCGATATTTGGGCTCTAAGTAGTCGCGGTATTGAGAATGACTTCCACCCGCATGGGTATCGGCTGTGATGAGAACGTACGGGTCGTTGCTCATTTTGAAATATTCGGTCGAGATGCCACGGTTATGAGTCTTACAGAAGTGAACGGCCCTCGGTACAGTCCCTTCGCTAATTCAGATCATGCGTGATATTCACCGAGTCGCCTCCCCAAAAACAGTGAGGTACTCGCCGACGAAGGGCCTGAGGAACACCAATGGGCTGACGGTGGCGAATTTCGAGTCACGAACTTAAGCCATAGGGCATTTTCTCGTAGTGCTGTGGCAAGTTGGAGTACGCGCCGGATTCAAGTCTCTTCGTCTTTGATGACCACTGAGTTCTGGTCTGACAGTGGTTCCTTGGGCAGGCTCAGGATTCGTTCGGCGAGATGGTTCCGTTGAATTTCGTCGGTCCCGCCGGCTATGGAGATTGCTGGCGAGCTTAAGAAAAAGTGATGAAACTGCCCCGATGCGCCATGTTCGTCTGAGAGCATCCCGTGCGGCCCCTGGGTTTCCAAACCCAGGTCCCTTTGTTCGCGGGTGATTGTCGAGACAGTGAGCTTCGACATCGGCCCTTCGAATCCAGGCAGCGGGTTTCCTTGACGCCGAGAGGCACGTACCCGCTGGTTCGTGTAACCCATGACCCGTCGCCAGGTATGTAGCCGGGCGCGCCGAGCGCGAGTCAATTCGGTGATGCCATGGCCGTGTTTGTCAATTAGATCTGCAATGAGTTGTCCCGCTCCTCGCCCTTGAGCGGCAGCTGATCGGCGGCCTTGTTCTCGTTCTTGGAGTTGGGCGCACGTTTGGTTTAGATCAACCTTTCCGAATGGTCCGCCTTCATGGGCATCTGGGTTGTAGGAGTTTTTCTCCAAGGCAAGAAATGTGCGAGTAACTGTCCAACCGTCTTCAGGGATTCCGATGACATCGTCGACCGGTATTCGTGCTTCGTCAAAGAAGACCTGATTGAAGCTGGCTGCACCGGTCATGGTTCGCAAGGGTCGGATGTCGATACCGGGCTGGTCTCTGGCTATCAGGAAAAACGTTAGTCCGCGATGTTTCGGGGCTTTCGGGTCGGTGCGGGCAAGAAGCATTCCGTAGTCCACTTCGTTCGCCTTCGAGGTCCAGATCTTTGATCCGTTGATCACCCACTCATCCCCGTCGAGGGTCGCCGTGGTGGTGACACCGGCCAAATCTGAACCTGCTTCTGGCTCGCTGAGCATTTGGCAAAACGTTTCGCCCTTCCACGCCATAGCGGGGAGGAACCTACGCATTTGGTCATCAGTGCCGTGCCGAAACAACATCGGGGCGAGCAAACTCGGCCCAATCCCCGAAGGGGGCGCGAGGGCGCCTAGCTTTTTTCGTTCTTCGCGCACTGCCCTGACATCTACTCGATCCATTCCTCGTCCGAACCACTCGGTGGGCCAGCCGGGATACCCCCAGCCTGAATTCGCGAGAAGTGCGAACCAGTCCCCCACCGTCCGGTCAGGGTCCCACGTCTTTTGGTACCAACGTTTGGCTTCGCTGCGCGTGCCTGCTGCCACGAGTACGAACGCTAGCGTCCGCGACAGTCACTCGACTGCAAGAAGTAAGCGATGGTCTGGGTAAAGGCCACCGAGACATTCAAATGAGGTCGTCCCCTGAGAGGTGCTTGGGTGTGCTGGACTAGTAACTGGTTCTAGCAACCACGGAGAAATACGGGCGCAATGCGCGCCCCATTTCTTGTGGGCAATCGGAAAGGTGCGGCGTCATGTTGATTCAGGATCTACGAGTCTTAGACCTCACCGACCATCGAGGCGAACTGGGACCTTGGCTCCTCGCGCGACTAGGAGCCGAAGTCATAAAGGTCGAGCCACCGGGAGGTTCACCGGCACGGCAGGAGCCGCCGTTAACAACTGGAGTTCCAGACGGCCTCGAAAGCCTCCAATTCGCTGCCTATAACGACAACAAGAAGTCAGTGGAGCTTGATCTCAACTCAGACGCGGGCCGCGAGGCGTTACTGCGCTTGGCAGCAGGATCCGAGATCATCTTCGACAGCGGCCCACCCGGCTACCTAGCGTCGGCTGGAATATCTGAAGCGGACCTCACCTCGGCTAACCCGGAACTTGTGTATGTCTTGGTTACCGCATTCGGGGCCGATGGGCCGCGTTCTAACGATCCGGCATCAGAACTTTCCATTGCAGCGCTTGGCGGTCCAATGAGCCTGCAAGGAGTCCGCGAAAGAAGCCCTCTCAAGGTGTCGGTTCCTCAGGCCTGGCGGCACGCCGGAGCCGAGGCAGCCCTCGCGAGCCTCGTCGGTTATACACGAATGCAAACGACGGGCGAACCGCAGTGGATTGACGTGTCAGCTCAGGCGGCTATGACGTGGACCTTGCTTAACTCAATGGAGGCATACGAAGTTCAGGGTTACGACTTCGAAAGGGCGGGTGCAAAAGTATCGTTAGCTGTCACAATCGATCTCCGACGCTCAACACGCGATGGATACGTCATCAACGCTCCCATAGGAGCTACCTACGGTCCGTTGATTCCGTGGCTGATTGCTGAAGGCATCGTCGATGAATCCTGGGGAGACGAAGACTGGTCTACCTATGATCACCGCGCCCTATCAGGTCAGCGCACCGCTATGAGTTACGACGACATGCTCGTCGCTCTCGACGAACTCTGTTCGCGCTACACGCGACAAGAACTGCTAATGCGCGGCATCGAAATTGGGGCGACGTTCGCTCCGGTCAACTCGATACAAGACCTACTCAACGTCGACCACCTCGAAATTCGCGACTTTTGGCGACCCTTTAAGTTTCCCGCAGCAAATGAACCGGTGCGTCGCGCCGGTGGTCCCCTTACCGTTGACGGAGAACGATGCGATCAGCCATCGAACGTGCCGGCCTCCGACTCAAGCGGAACAGAACTGCGCTCAGAACGCCCACGGGTGCGGCGTACTCGCAACATCACTCAACAAGACAGCGATCTCCCCTTCTCCGGGCTAAAGATCGCCGACTTCAGTTGGATCGGAGTGGGTCCCATCACCGCGAAGTGCTTTGCCGACCATGGAGCCACAGTGGTGAGAGTCGAGACCGAGAACCGTCTCGACACCCTCCGCGCGCAACAACCATTCAAGGACGCTGAGTTTGGAATCAATCGCTCCAACTTTTACGGCAGCTTCAACACATCCAAATTATCGATGGCGCTAGACCTAACTTCTGATGCCGGTCTCGGGGTCGCTAGACGACTCGCTGGTTGGGCCGATGTGGTGATCGATAGTTTCCGGCCGGGAACCATGGACCGGCTCGGTCTCGGGTATGAGCAAATACGAGGCGACAACCCTTCGGTTGTTACCGTCACCACGTCATTGCTTGGCGGAGGTGGCCCCATGTCATCGCTCGCTGGTTATGGGTTTCATGCCTCAGCTATCGCAGGTTTCACAGAGTTAGTTGGATGGCCTGACCTTGGCCCAGATGGTCCCTGGATGGCGTACACCGACGCCATCGCTCCTCGATTCATCACCACGGCGGTAATGGCTGCTCTCGACCATCGGGAACGAACAGGTCAGGGATGCCACATTGAGGCTGCCCAGTTGGAAGTCGGGCTTCAGTTGTTGGCGCCCGAACTCCTCGACTACCAGATCAACGGTTACTTAGCGACAAGACTTGGCAATCGAGACCTGCACATGGCACCACAAGGCGCATACCCCTGCTCAGGCGAAGATGAGTGGTGTGCGTTGACCGTTGTCGATGACGACTGTTGGATCGCGTTACAGCGCGCACTCGATTATCCCGAATGGGCTGCTGGCTCTGAACTGAGCACCGTGGAGGGTCGACAAACTCACCACGACATCATCGATGATCGGCTTTCAGAGTGGACGCGTACCCGCACAGCGCAAGAGGTTGAACACGTCTTGTTACACGCGGGAATTCCTGCGGGCAAAGTTCAGCGAAGTCGAGACCTCGCCTCGGATCCCCAATACCTCCACCGTGACTTCTACAAACATCTCGAACACAGCGAGGTTGGGGTGGTGCCTTACGCTGGACATCAATACAAGATTCGGGGCTACGACCACGGTCCTCGAGCGGCAGCGCCGGCCCTGGGGGAACACACCTACGAAGTCCTATCGGAGCTACTGGGAATGACCGCCGATGAGATAGCGCACGTCGCGGGAGAGGGTGCGCTCTCGTGAACAGGTCTGCCACCGGCGGATCTGAGTGCCGACGTCGCTGACAAGTAGCTAACTAGCTTCCCTAGCTTTCTAGGCGCTGAATGCAACCTTCAGGTCACATAGGCTTCGAGCTCGTTGCGGTATGCCTCTAACTCATTGGGTTCTCGCCCGTACTTTTTGAGTTCTATTTGGTTGCCGTCGAGGTCACGGATGTACACGGCGACCCCCCACCCTTTGGCTCCCCATACGTTGTTCAACACGCGCAGCACTTCGACATCGTCGCAGTCCAATACAGGTGCCCATGGGCCTTCCCATTCCAACGCAATGTGATCAACATTTTCACCGGAACGCTCGGTTTCTAAAAGGTCTACGACGATGCGTTGAGTAATACGCAGTGACAGAAACGGAGCTTCCCCCGACTTCCACTCTTCATACCGTTCGGGTTGTAGACCAAGCCGATCCCGATACCAGCACATAGCTCGTTCAGCGTCGCGAACGTTAAGCACTACGTGGTCTAACCCCAGAACCGTCATGTGTCTTGTTTACTTCATGTCAAGGCCCGCTATTCCCAGGCCCGTAATGTCAGCGTGATGCCGTCGATGGGGTTGTGCAGTGTCGGTTGACAGAGTTTCGTGTTGAGTTGGTGTGCTTCAACTCGGGCTAAAGGGCGAGTGGCCCGCCACCGTGTCAGACTGGCCGCATGGCTGCATATTTCGTTGCTCAATACGTTGTTAATAACTTGGAGTTATACCGCGAGTACCAAAAGGGTGCCGGGGCGACCATTCAGGCTGCTGGGGCAGAATTGGTCGTTTTCGACGCCGCTGCGGAAACCATTGAGGGAAGTCCGCCTGGCCCTCAGACCATCGTGCTGAAGTTTGAAGACACCGCTGCGGCCAAAGCCTGGTATGGGTCGGAGGAATATCAGGCGGTTGTGGGAAAAAGACTCGAAGCCACTGCAGGTTTTGCTGTGATTTCCCAGTCAATGAACGCTGGTTAAAGCTCGATGCCGCGCAATGCAGTTTCAAATTGAGTACAAGGGTTTGACCACGACGCGATGCTGAAGGTTGTTTCACTGGTACCGCTGGGCAACGCTGCCCAGGGGGAGATCGAAAACGTCGATCCCGCGATTGAGCTCCATATAGCCGCGGGGTGGTTCGATGATGAGCTCCGAGACACGTGGGGTGACCAGACTGCCGACTCTTATCTCGGCACACGACGCGACATTCCTCCCCGGGCGGAGCGAGACGAACTGCTCGCCGCCGCGGACGTGATCCTGGGTGGATTCCCCGTTCCCGTCGACCTTGTGGCCCGGGCGCCTCGTCTTCGCTGGTTCCACCAGACGCCCGCCGGTGCGAGTAACCTCCACCGCTGCGATCTGTGGGGCAGCGATGTGGTTGTCACGACCTCTCGCGGACTTGGGAACACCCTGGCGATCGCCGAGTACGTGGTGGCGTCCTTTCTCCACTTCGCGAGAGGACTCCATCAGGCCCCCATCGATCGGGAAGACGCCACGTTCGACCGGATGTCGTATCGTCCCACTCTGCTGGCAGGAAAGACGGTCTGTGTCGTGGGTACGGGTGGGATCGGTCAGGACGTCGGGCGTCTTTGCGCTGCTCTCGGGATGCGGGTTGTAGGGACCAGACGTTCGCGGACTGGTGAACTTCCAGCGGGGTTCGATCAGGTCGGCGGACCCGACGAGTTACACACTCTGCTCTCTGAGTCCCAGTTCGTGGCTGTCTGTTGTCAGTGGACCCCCGACACTGAAGGTCTCATTGGTGTTGAGGCCTTGGCAGCCATGCCCGAGAACGCTGTGTTAGTCAATGTCGCCCGAGGTGAGATCATCGATGAGGATGCGCTCGCTGCGTCGCTTCACCGGCTGAGGGGCGTAGCTCTAGACGTGTACGTCGGCGAGTTTAAAGGTCCACCGCCCGATGTTCTCTGGGGTCATCCCAAAGTGTTGATCACCCCCCACGTCTCGGCAGGTGCTGATTTTCGGTCGCGCCGCCCCATCGAGCTTTTCTGCAACAACCTCCGTGCCCTCATCGCGGGAGACGACCTGGTGAACACCATCGATTGGGCCAAGGGCTACTGACCTAGGATTTTAGTTGTAGGTGCTACCGAGTACTTCCTTTAGCGCTACAGCAAGCCTGACCAGGTGACGACAGCGAGGCGGTGAGTTCAAACTCAGAAATCTGCTTCAAGAATTTCTCAATCGCCACCAGTCAGTCGGCGATAGTTCTCCAACGCCACCTCGACCATAGGCCGCCGCTTTTCGTCGGTGGCTTCGATGTAGCTTCCCGGATCTTTCTCACCCATACGAGCGAGCACGTACATCGAATGTGCGGCCTGAGTGTGCGCGGTGAAACCCTGTGTTTCCTCCGCGTGATTCACCGCCATCTTCATCATCCGCAGCTGGAATGGGTCATGCTCGGCCACCCTTCGAGCCCAATCCGTGGTGTGATCAAGAAGATCTGTCACGGGGATCACCTGGTTTACCAAACCAAGTTCGCAGGCCTCCTCGGCGTCAATGAAACGACTCTCGAACAACAGTTCCTTCACTTTTCTTGGGTGAAGATCCCATGGCATGCAAAAATATTGGAAGTGGCTTCCTAGAAACATGGCGTCTCTCGCCGCGAAAATAACGTCCATTGCGGATGCGATCATCCAACCTCCAAAGATGCAGTAGCCCTGCACAGCGGCCACAGTTGGTTTCGGTATTTCCCGCCATCGTTTGGTGTTGGCATAGAACTGTTCCCAGGTTCGGTCGTACCACCCCCTGACGCCCGGATCCCAGGGTCGGTCTTCGCGATCGGCTAGCTCATCGGGCGTTCCTAAGTCGTGACCCGCAGAGAAGTGGTCGCCGGCGCCTAACAAACAGATGACGTTGACGTCAGGGTCTTGTGCCGCGCTCATAAACGCTTCGTCGAGTTCCTCAAGTAGGAGCCGACTCTGTGCGTTCCGGTACTCGGGTCGGTCGACAGTGATGCGCGCTACTCGGTCAGCTACCTGGTAGCGGATGTATCGCCCGGACTCGCCTCGCTGTGTTTCAGTCATGACACCGTAGTAGCACGCTGCTAGCTACTCCTCAGCCAATTGCTGCCTCAGCGAACGCACGGATCTCGCGTAGCGGGTCCGGTCCGGCCGGGTTGTAAATGATCTCAGTGGTTCCAGACTCAGCAGCCTCAGAGATGCGCTCACGGATGTACCCAATGTCACCTACCCATGATCGACTCCATTCAAAGTCGTCTCGTGTGGCATCAACCAAAATTCTGTCTCGATCGTTCAGGTGGGTGGCGTGACCCTCATGCACGGCTAAATGCAACGCGTCGGCGGGTCGTTCAATTTCTAGTTGTTCAAGGTAAGCCGGCCCGCCTGGCACCGTTCGTAGGCGTTCTGGTGAAGCTTCCCAAGATGAGTGGTGAGACATCACCCACCACGGTCCTGCGGCATCAATGGCTCGGTCCGAGTTCGAATCTTCACCAGACTCTAGGACTGTGCCATGCACCATCTGCACGAAGGTGTTCCATGATCCATCACCTGGACCGAGGGTCATCACTCCGTCAGCGATGTCGCGAGTGATTCCCTGACCTTTTGGTCCCAGTGCCGACAAAATGATTGGAACCTCAACGGGCCGAGCCACCGCCATATCGGGGTGGTGGATCATCTGACAGGGCATGCCATCAATTTCTACAACCTCGCCTGCAAGTAGCGACTTGAGCTGTTGTACGTAGCGAGACATTTGAGCCCACGGAACCGCGTTTTGTCCGAGCACGCGTCGCGCAGTGAACCCGGTGCCTAGGCCAATGGTGAGTCGCCCTGGCCACATACGTTCCATCGTCAGAATTGCCGACGCGGTAGTCATGACGTGTCGGAGGTTCGGCACGAGCACCGCAGTACCGAGCCCTATCCGATCGGTACGTTGAGCAACCAGGCCCATAGTCAACCAAACGTCTTCCCAGATTGCGGCTGAGTCGTACAGCCACAAACGCTCATAACCACATCTGTCGGCGAGGTCTGCAGCGTCAAGAGCCAGAGGTCCCGGCGGAAACCCCAATGAAATTAAAGGATCGCTCATTTCGCCCCTCTCAACTTCCCCCGAAGATCGAATCGTACATTTTTCTACCGGAAACCGCCCAACTGTCGTTCCCTAAAAGGCGTGTGTGTCGGGTTCTGCGACGTCTGGTACCCCAGAGATGGCCTCACAGCGCCGATTGATGACAGCTGTGCGCTCTAACCTTCTGGTGGTGGCGCAAGGGGCAGATCTGCACGTCCGGCCGCGTAGCCACCGTCAACCAAGATTGTTGACCCTGTAATGAAATCTGCCTGTGTGGAGGCCATGAAAAGCACGGCACCTGTGACGTCTTCTACGTGCCCGACTCGTCCCATTGGTACGTCCTTGACGTAGATATCAACGAACGCTTGCGCAGGTCCGCGGCCACCGCGTTGAGCCAGATCCATCAGGCCTGGAGCCACTCCGTTGACATTGATCCCGTGCGGTCCGAGTTCTAGTGACATGCTTCTGGTTAGCATTTCGAGGGCCGCTTTTGAAGACGAATAGTGGGCTGAGCCTGCTCGGGTCCAAAGATAGTTGCCGGACAAGATGTTGACGATCTTGCCGCCATGACCAGAGGCGATGGCCTGTTTGGCGAATGCCTGTGATGTCAGGAACGAGCCTTTTAGGTTGGTGTCAAAGACTCCGTCCCACTGGGTCTCAGATATTTCTAGAAATGCTGTGTTCTGCGTAATCCCCGCGTTATTCACGAGTATGTCGATGGATTTGAACCTCCGCTGTGTTGCGTCTATGAGGTCTTCGACCTCGGCTCTGTTTGAGATATCTGCGACCAGCGCTTCCACGTTCTCGAATCGATCTTTGAGGCTTTCAAGTGCAGTTTGTAGTTTCTGTGGCTTCGTGCCGTTCAGCATGACGCTTGCGCCCGACTCTAAGAACGCCTCGGCAGTTGCAAGGCCGAATCCACCGGAACTGCCGGTAATCAAGACCACCTTGTCAGCAAATTCTATAAGCATAAAAGTCATCCCTTTCAGCGAGCCTTGTCGCTTATTGTCCTGGGTTTTCGTTTCATCGGATTGAGCGCCAAGGAACAAGATATCGGCGTCCTCGCGCTGGTGATGCAGCAGATTCCGATCCCGAGCTTTGTGATCTACCTCTCGGGGTATTGCCCCAATGTGACTTGACCCACATATTCACGTAACTCTGCTGGACCGAATGGTTGCATGAAAGGGCCCGCTCGGACGTCCCGATAGAGACGGGCAAGCACGTGCGAATTGGTGTAGCCCGAGCCACCGAGCAGGTCCATGGCCTTGCTGACAACGCCGATAGCGCCCCGATTCACCGTCCATTTTGCTATTTGATAGTCGTTCATGAGGCCATGGGCGTCTTCCATGGATGCGGCAGAAGTCAGGTGACGTTCGCAGTATTCGTCCATTTGCACCCCAGCCGCTCCGAGCACTGCGCGACACTGAGCCAACTCGAGTGCCATCTCGCCGACCAGGTTTTGAATGCCTGACTGCTCAGCAGCAAGCTGACCAACACGTGACCTCGTCAGCAGTTTCGCCAACGCGATGTCGTGAGCCGCTTCAGCGATACCTAAAAAGGCGCCAACCAGAACGATGTTCGCAATCGCTCGGAACTCCAAATATTTCAGGCTCCATTTTCCCCACGGACCTATCCTGTTGAGGGCTGACTCGGGTACCCATGCGTCCTTGAAGACCACTGACTGGCTTCCCGAGCCGCGCATACCCAACGCATCCCAGTCGTTTTGGGGTAGCAAGCCGGGCGTATCCATCGGGAGGACGATGTTCGCCATGTCGTCGCCATCATCGTCGCGTAGCCGCGCGACCGTTGAGACGTGAGTCGCGATTGGGGACATGGTGACGAAGATTTTCTGTCCGTTGATGCGCCAGCCGTCGCGGTCACCGTGACGGTGACGCACCACCTCAGTGACAGGGTGCAAGTTGTCGGTCCCAATCTCGGTAGCTGTGGCGCAAACAAGCATCTCGCCCGAGGCCATCTTTCTGAGTGGTTCCGCGAGATCCCTGGTGAGCTCATGATCGGGACCTAGGTCCGTGTTGGCTAGGGAATATATCTGCGCCATTCGGCGAGCTATCGCATGGTGCATGGTGATCGCTATGGCGGTCGATGCGTCTCCCCGCGCAAGAGTGGCGATGACGAGGGTCCAGTCGTGGATCGACTCCAAACCAAAGCCTCCGAGCTCCTGTGGGACGAACGCGGATGAGATACCACTGGTAAACAAATCATCAAAATTTTCGCGACACATCTCGTTTTCAGCATCGGCCGCCTCAGCGCGCTCAGCGAAGGTCGTCACCAGCGATTCCGCGGCGGTAACAACAGTCGCGCCGGGGCCGGTTCGGGGCGTCAATTCAAAGGTCATGGAGCAACCACTCCGCGGCCGAAATCGTCACCCGAATACTGCGTCAACGTCGTAACGATGTGGGCTTCGATCTCGCGACGTTTCAAGATGCCCATTTCATTCGGAATGTGGCGGGGAAGGTTGGTCTCGTCGCCCATGGATCCAGTTTGGCATCCCTGCTCTAACTCAACCACCGCTATGTGAGCGACATTGAGGCCGCCAGCTAAACGTCAACCGAATCGAGATGGCAGTAACCGAGTTAGCGTGTCATATGGCAACGTCACGACGCACCGATGATTATCAGTCCTTTCAGTACCTAAAAGAAGGTCCTGACTACCAGCACTACGACTTAGCGTCCGAGCTGGATCGTGTTCCCCCAACAGAAGTACCACTGACAGATGCTGAGGAAGAGCGCGTCGATCGACTCACACGTGAGTTCGTTATGGTCTCGATGCACGATCACCCCAATCGTTTCCCTGATGACATCGGTGAGACGCCGCGCTATGTCAAAGATGGACATATCTCCACCGCATATGAAGGTCTGGCGCACTCAAGTTGGCATTGCGTGTTCGACAACCTTCTTGATGGGATCTGCACAATCGAATCATCAAGTGGCTGGAAATGGACTGAAGTGTTGCACGACATAGGTATGAGACTGTGCGACATTGCCCATCAAGACTTTGTGGTACCCGCGACGTCGGTCTCGGACATCCTTGAGTGCCGTGACCGTGGGACCGTCGCCTGGGTCGCCACGCTCGAAGGGGCGGCACCGATCGAAAATGAACTTGACCGACTCGACATCCTCTACGGCTTCGGAGTTCGTTCAATTGGGGTGACCTACAACGAGGCCAACCATCTTGGTTGCGGGCTGCGCGAAAATAACGACTCTGGGTTAACGAATTTTGGGCGCAGAGCGATACGACGCATGAACCAATTAGGGATGCTTATCGATTGTTCGCATTGTGGCGACCAAACCACACTTGACGCGATAGCAGCTAGCGAAAAGCCCATTGTGTTGAGTCACATCGGAGCGCGGGCGCTGTGGAACACCAATCGAATGGCTCCCGACGACGTGCTCCGAGCGTGCGCTGAAAGGGGCGGGGTAATCGGTATTGAGGCAGCACCTCACACCACTCTTACCGAGAGTCATCCCACCCACGACATTGAGTCAGTGATGGAACACTTCGAATACATTGTCGATCTCGTCGGTGTCGACCACGTCGGATTCGGCGCAGACACAACATATGGCGACCATGTCGGGATTCATCAGATCTATGCCGCTGCCTTCACATTCGATGAGCTGGACTCGACACAAGAAACTCAAACCCCACCAGACTTCGAACATGTTGACTACGTGAAGGGCCTGGAGAACCCCACCGAATCGTCACACAACATTGTGCGCTGGTTAGTCAAACATGGGTATAGCGACGACAAGATAGAGAAAGTGATGGGTGCCAACGCCCTGCGCGTACTCAATGAAGTATGGGCCTAGGTCCCCAGCTCAACTGATTGGTTGGCGAATCGGGCCAGGTTCATCTCACATGACGTCACACCGAACCAGCCATCACAAAGCGGTTGGGAATCATTCCGGTCGTTGGGTTGTTCATCGCCTTAATCATTGCCAGCGGGTAACAAACCCGCCTCTCAACCGGGGTATTGATTCAATAACTTGGACACACCATGTGTGTACTACCCAACCGCAGAATGCGTTGTGAATTAGCGATTCGGGTTCATGGAAAGGTCAGCCCCGAGGCTGTCGGTGTATTCCT
>Ga0115002_10005604_pt1 | contig 14722 bp, 10 predicted proteins | sample ArcticOcean_MG_C_8_FD_89576 | JGI IMG/M metagenome (GOLD analysis project Ga0115002, IMG submission 89576) | Marine microbial communities from western Arctic Ocean - ArcticOcean_MG_CB11_86 | ecosystem: Environmental > Aquatic > Marine > Oceanic | place: Arctic Ocean: Canada Basin | collected... | reverse complement strand
ATTACGATTGCCCATCGGCTATCAACGATCATCCACGCTGACGAAATCGTTGTGCTCGACAAAGGAACTATCGCTGAGCGCGGGAATCACGAGTTACTTCTGACGAGAGGTGGCCTTTACGCAACGATGTGGCGACGCCAGCAGGAGGCTGCGGAACATCTTAAAGCCCTTGAAAAAGGGGGCGAGACAGGCGCCGTTTCTCCAGACAGACGAGAAACAGAAACTGTGCCCGGAGAGTAGTTACTCTGCCGGGGCGCTCGATACTGCGTCTGGTCTGCCTTTTCCGCGCCGGAAAAAGCGACTGATCTTCTTCATGACATGGTCGGTCTTGACGCCCAGCGCGATGAGGCTCGGTGTGATGATCAATGTTAGTACGGTCGCAAACGCAAGGCCTGACGCCACAGTTGTTGCTAGTAACACCCACCACTGAGTCGAAGGCGCACCGACTGAGACTTCTCTCGTGATGAAGTTTATGCCAACGCCAGTGACCATGGGTGTTAGGCCAATAATTGTTGTGATCGCGGTCAACAACACGGGGCGCATACGCTGCGCGCCGGTGCGCAAAATAGCCTCATAGGGATCCATGCCTTGTCGTCGCAAAATTTGATAGGTGTCGATCAAGATGATGTTGTTATTAACAACAATGCCGGCGAGGGTGATGATACCCACCCCCGTCATCACGATGCTGAACGGGAGGCCGGTCGCGAGTAAGCCCAACATAACACCGATTGTCGACAAGATCACAGCGCTGAGGATGAGGACCGCGTGATAGAAGCTATTGAATTGGGTGACTAAAATGATCGCCATGATAAACAACGCTACCAAGAATGCTTTGCTAAGAAAGTCAGCGGCGGCCGCCATTTCTTCGTCTTGACCTTTGAAGGAAATCATTACGTTCGGCGGGAGTTCGATATTTTCTAGGGCTGCCCGAATCTCACGTACTTTGTCGTCAGGCAGGACGCCGGGGACCACTTCAGACTCGATTCGCATTACTCTTAAGCCGTCAACGCGTTCCAAAGTCCCGATTTTTTGTTGTGCTTCGCGGGTGACGAAGTTGCTAACCGGCACGAGCCCCTTCGACGTCAGAACCCTTAGTTCATCAAGCATCGCTAGCGTCCGGTCACTCTCGGGAAAGCGAACCATAATATCGAGTTCTTCATCGGCATCGTCGGGGCGGTAGTCGGCTACTTTGATCCCGTTTGTGACAAGTTTCACAACGTTACCGATTGACACTACATCGGTGCTAAACCGCCCGGCCTGAGCTCGGTCGACGGAGAGACGCCACTCGATACCCGGGATGGGTCGACTGTCTTCGTAGTCGATGAGTCCTGGCATATTTTGGATAGCGGCATTAATCCGATCCACTGAAACTTCCAACGCCTCAGGGTCAGGGGAAGACAGTAGCAATCGCAGGGCCTTTCCAGTTGGTGGACCTGCTTCGGGTTCCCGCGCCTCGACGCGAACACCCGGGATATTCTCGGTATCTAATCGGATTTGGCTAAGAATTTCTGCGGCAGGGCGGCGCTGGTCCCAGTTAAAGAACTCGACGTACATAGTACCGATCACATCGGCTGGATCACTCGAACCTGCTCCCGCAGCGCCGGTTCGTGTGTAAACTGATCGGATGCCGTCAACCAGTAGGACACGATCTTCGACCCGGCGAACCAACATATCGCGCTCTTGGGCAGACATATTTCCGCGCGCATGAACTAAGACACGTGCGTTGTCAGGGTCGACGTCCGGGAAGAAGATCACGCCGGTGCCGTGCTGCATGTACAGAGCCACCGATCCGAACAGAAGAGCAACAGCGCCAATTGCAGTGATGAGCGGCATTGGCCCGGGCTTTATGAAGACGCGGAGGACCTTGACGTAGAACCCTACTAACCCACCGATCTTGTTGATGTCACCGGATTCAATTGCCGTAAATCGCGCTTTTGTTTTCGGCGTAATTGAATTGGCACGTCCGAAGTACGATCCGAGAGTTGGAATAAAAATTAAAGCCATGATCAGCGACGCCGAGAGCGTCGCGATCAGGGTCACGGGGAGGAACCCCATAAACTCGCCAACGATTCCGGGCCAAAACAGCAGCGGGGCAAAGGCCGCAAGGGTCGTTGCTGTCGAGGCTATGATTGGCCAAGCCATGCGCTTTGAAGCGTCTCCGTACGCTTTGTATCGGCTCACGCCTTCGGCCATTCGCCGATCTGCGAACTCAGTAACCACTATCGCGCCGTCGACAAGCATGCCGACCGCGAGAATGAGGCTGAACATGACCACCATGTTCATCGTCATTCCCAACATTGTGATGATCAGGATTCCTAGCAGGAATGATCCCGGAATCGCGACTCCCACAAGAAGCCCGCTCCGCAGCCCAAGGGCGGCAACAACAACAATCATTACGAGCAGAATGGCACTAACAATATTGTTTTGGAGATCCGACAGCATCGTTTGAGTAAAGAGCATCTTGTCCTGGCTGAATGTCACCTGGACGTTCTCGGGCCATCCCGACGTCATGAACGCTATGGTTTTACGTACCGCGATATTGTTCTCGATGATGTTCGTACCGGAGCGTTTAACGATCTCAATCGCCACGGCGGGCTGTCCGTTTAGTCTTGCGTAGCTTCTTCGGTCCTTAAAAGTTCGGCGAACCTCTGTCACGTCGCCAAGGGATACGACGCCATTACCGTCGTCGCTTACTTTCAAGGGGAGGTTGAGGACGTCGCGCGCTGTCTCGAACAGCCCGGGTACCTTGACCGAAAAACGACCTTGTCCTGTGTCCAAAGCGCCCGCAGCAACGAGCCTGTTATTCAGGTTGAACGCATTGAGCAATTGTTCATTTGAAATGTTATAGCTTTCGAGCTTTATCGGCTCGACGATTACTTCAAGAACCTCTTCCCGGTCGCCGACAATCTTGGCTTCGAGAACGGTCGGAAGTGTTTCGATAGCGTTCTTCAACTGATGGGCCATGCGGTAGAGAGTGCGGTCTGGAACACCGCCAGACAGCGTTGCGACCAGAACGGGAAAACCGCTAGTGCTGACTTCATTTACCTTTGGTTCGTCGCTGTCTTGCGGCAGTTCAGACTTAGCGATATCGACTTTCTCACGAACATCGTTGAGCGCTGCATCAGCGTCGAAACCAGCATCAAATTCGAGCAAGACAGAGGCATAACCTTCTGATGCGGTTGAGGTCATCAGCTTGATGCCCTCAATGGACTTAAGCTCCTTTTCCATTGGCCGAACTAACAGTCGTTCGGCATCGCCGGGTGAGATCCCAGCATGGCTAATCCCGACATAGATAAATGGGATGTTGACGTCCGGTTCAGCTTCTTTCGGAATTTGGATGTAGGCGGTTAGGCCTACGGCCAAGATGACTGCAAGCCCGAGCAGTACTACGCGGGACCGTTGAAGCGCGGCATCGATTATTGCGTTCAAGAGTTTGTCTCCACGGCGCGCTTGATCCGAACTTGGTCACCCTCGCGAACAAATTCTTGGCCAACTGAGATGACGTCGACGCGTTCGGGGAGGCCGTTTAGCCAGACTCCGTCGCCTGTGTCATCAATTATTTCGACCGAATAGAACTTAACCTTGTTGTTCGCGTCGACGCTCCGGACGCCAAGCTCACCTTCATCGTTGAGCGTCAGGATCGCCGAACTCACCTGGTGCGCCATGCGCTCGTCGACTTCCACTGAAATTTCGGCGGTGAGGCCGTCCCTCAAACGTCGGTCGCGGTTGGAGACCTCCATTTCCACGCGGAACGTTCTCGTCTTTTGGTCAGCAGTCGAGGCGATGAATCGCAGGCGACCTTTGATGACCTCACCAGATGCTAACGTTGCTTTGCCAGGATCACCCACTTGTAGAAACGGGACATTGATCTCGGATACTTGGCCTACGACGAGATATGGATCCTGGTCGATGATACGGCCGATCGCCATATTTATCGAGGCATAGCTGCCCGTTTCGACGTTACGAAGCTCGAGAATGCCGTCAAACGGGGCCTTGATCTTGGTGTTCGATATATCGAGTTCGATTTTCGCCTGGTAGGCCAACGCTCTACTCAGATTTGCGGCTGCTTCGGCGTGTTTCGTTTGGGCGCGATAGCCTCGCTCGCTTAGGCGTTGTGACGCGTCATACTCGATTTGGCGCTGGTGCACTGTGGCGATTGCCTCAGCGAGTTTGGCCTCACGGTCGTCAATCGCGAGTTCAACAATGACCTGGCCGGCGCGCACCTTTGCACCCTTCTTTGCATTGATCGCGACAACGCGCGCTGCTGTTTCGGCGCGGAGATCTACTGAGCGTGAAGCCTCCGTACGGCCCCTCAGCTCGATCCGCCGCGTCCTGGATTCGGCCACCAAAGTTCGCACCTCGACAAGGACATCGAGTTTCACGGCCTTTGTGGACTCAGCAGCGGCGTTGGTCGGGCGTATCGTTGTCGCGACATTGTTGTTGTCGCCGGTCCAGGTTCCGCTCAAAATCCACGCCACAACTGCGGCGGCAATGAGAAACGCAATACCAATTGACTTTTTCATGTTGCTGCAACCCCGGTGGGGAGCTCCTCGTATTCTGTTTCTGTGATTATGTCGCCCTCGGCGAGTGCGGCCCCTTCAACGAGGTGCCGGTTTTCCGCTATGTAGTCGCGCGCCGCCTTGAGAACGGCAATGCCATAGCCCCTTACGAATTCTGAACTCGATTCCTCGCCGGCTGGTGCCGTCCTACCGTCATGGCTCTCCAGCTGACTTAGTAGCACTGTGTGAATGTCAAGCCTCTGTTCGATGACTTGCGCAATATGCGATGGAGGTAGGAGGTGGGCGTAGAGCATTTGCACCAAGAAGTCTGACCGGATCCGATCCGGTCCTGGTACGATTGTCAGCTCTTTAATCAGTTCGAACCGTCCGCCCTGTGTTAGTGCGTAGACCTTTTTGTCAGGACGCTTTTCTTGGCTTCGCTCCTCGCACGTCACTAAATTCTCTTCCTGGAGGCGGGCGAGGGCTGGGTAGATAGCACCGAAACTAGCCTCGTGGATGTGTCTGAAGGGGCCTTCCAGAAGTTTCTTGATCTCGTAGCCTGATGCGTCTCCCATCGAAAGGACGGCAAGACATAACGTTTTTACGTGCATACCGAGCCCCATTGTGCTGTGTCATAATATGACGAAAAAGTATATTACTAATAGTTATAAAAACTATGCGTTTCAAGAATAATTCCACTGGCAAAGTTCAATTTGACTGAGGCCTGCATTGGTGAAATCTCATCTCACTGCACAATTGTCCGAGGTCTCTTAGCCCTACGGCTCTAGGCAGGTGCTTAGTGGCCTGCACAGTTGTTAATCAAGTTGCCGTCTGCGCGTTGGCAGGCGGGCAAGGTCTGGCAAACTCGCTGTTGTGACGAAATCGTGAGGGTGGCTGGGATCGGTTGTTGTTGCCCGATGAGGTGATCGCTTTGACTCGGTGGCTTCACCAGTATTTTCTGGTCAAAGAGATGGCAAGGGATCGCAGGGCGCGGCGCCCCTTCGAAGCCATCGTTGCACCCGCCAGCAGGCTGCCCTAAAGATCGTTCGTCGACGAAAATGGGGGGGGCTATCATGCAAAGAATCGAAGGCAGCGGTGGTGTCGAGATCGCGGTTTACGATGAAGGAAATCGGGACGGGCCGGTTCTTCTTTTGGTTCATGGTTTCTCACAAGCAGCTCTTTGCTGGCACAAACAGCGCAATAGCGCCCTAGCCAAGAGGTTCCGTCTCATCTCCCTCGACGTTAGGGGGCACGGCGCCTCCGGGAAACCGTGGGAGGAGACCGCCTACAACCAGTCGGAACCAGTCGCAGATGACATCACTGCGGTACTGGATCACTGCGACATCGATGCGTTTGTGTTTGTCGGTTGGTCGATGGCGGGAAACTGGGCGGCGGACTATTTGCGCCATTATGGTGATAGCAGGATGCGCGGACTCTTCCTATCGTCTTCGCCAACTCAACAGGGCACCGAAGTCAGCAATAACATGTTTGGCCGCGGCGCCGCGGACAACCTTTCCGATATGTTTTCCCCTGATCCGCAAGCCAATATCCGGGGAACGGTGGCATTTCTGAAGGCCTGTACGGGTAGTCCTATCCCGGCTGCAGAATTCGAAGTGATGCTTGCATACAACATGATGGTGCCGCCCGAGATTCGTCATTGGATGCTCAGTCGCGTGGCCGATAACAGCGACGTCGTTGAAAAACTGAGCGTCCCCTTCATGCAGGTGCACGGGTCGGAAGACCAAATCGTCTTGCCGTTTGCCGGTGAATACACGATGTCGCAGGTGCCGCATGATAAAAAGAAAATGACCATCTACGACGGCGTTGGGCACTGTCCCTTCTGGGAAACGTCGGACAGATTCAACGAGGATTTGGCGGAATTCGTGAGCCGGCTTGCCTAGGTTAGATCTCGAAATATCTTAGGACGGTGCGTGGACATGAAAACCCTCAACATTGGCGAGATGCGGGTCGATCGCGTTGTCGAATCCGAGCTGCCAATCTTCGAACCAAACTTTCTATTTCCGGACGCAACTTCCGAAACTCTCGATCCTGATCGGCATTGGCTCGAGCCGAACTTCGTGGATCCGGAGACCGGAAAACTCATCATGAGTTTTCATAGCTACGTAGTGCGGACACCGCATCACACGATCTTGGTCGATACGTGTGTGGGTAACGATAAGCACCGGCCCGCGCGTGACTTCTGGCATCAGCTAAAAAACCCTTACCTCGATGATCTCGCCCGTATGGGTGTTCGCGCTGAGGAGGTCGATTTTGTCATGTGTACGCACCTACATGTCGATCACGTTGGGTGGAATACCCGTTTGGTCGATGGGCGTTGGGTGCCGACGTTTCCGAATGCGCGTTACGTCTTTGCCCGCGAAGAATATGCGTTCTGGGAAGCCCAGCGGGCTAAAGGTGAAAAAGTCAATCACGGCTCGTTCGATGACAGCGTGCTGCCAGTTGTAGAGCAAGGGCAAGCGGTTATGGTCGAATCGGATCACGCGATGGAAGATGGTATTTGGCTGTCGGCCGCACCGGGCCATACGCCGGGGAACATCGTGATCAATCTTGAATCCGGCAATGATTCAGCGGTTATGTGCGGTGATACCATTCATCATGCGGCCCAAATGGCGCATCCCGAGTGGTCGAGCCGTTTCTGTGAGGACCCGGACCTGTCGCAACAGACGCGGCGTGCGCTCATTGAGCAACTAGCCGATACCAAGACCCATCTGCTGGCGGCCCATTTTCCGACGCCGGTTGCCGGGCACATCGTCCGGCACGAAAATGCATTCCGGTTCGCAGCGGCCACCTAGAAGTTTCTTTCTTGTCATTGGCCGGGATTTCAAACGAATGAGTGATCAACTTCGCTTCTGGTAATTCTCACTCGATGCGAGATTGGAGGGGCCTGTCCTACGAACAGCTCAGCGCGTTTTGCAAAGCCCTTCGAGTAACGACGTATGTTGTTTAATGGGGTGGGGCGCACGTCTGGAAGGTCGGGGAAAAAGTATTCGCGATTGGCGGGTGGGCCGAGTCCAGGCCAGCTATTACATTCAAAGTTACCAAAATCACGTTTGAGTTGCTCAAAGAGCAACCGGGCCTACGTCCGGCGCCGTATTTCGCTTTGCGCGGCATGAAGTGGATACAGAGCTATGCCAAGCAAGGCCTGACGAACTCCGGGCTCCAAGATTAGGTGATGCAACCCCACCATATCGTCGCGCGCGGCCTGACCAAGCAAAGAGCAAATGGAGCTGGGAGTCGGGCAGGGGTAGTAGCGACCACAGCCTAAGGTAGCGATGCAGCTTGCAAAAGATCGGGCAAGCGAGAATTGGCTGGGGGACCTGGATTTGAACCAGGGCTGCCCGGGTCAGAGCCGAGAGTTCTACCGCTAAACTATCCCCCAAGCGGGTGTGAGACCTTAGATAGAGGCCCCTGGAGATCGTTGTCAATAAGCGCGGATGGTGAGGCCGCTTATGAACCTGTTATACTCGCCTATCTGGTGTTGGGGTGAGGTCGCACATGAGGAGCCGCTTTTCAACAAGTGGGAAGCGGAATGGCCAGCGGTCTAGGCGCGATGCGTTGGACGGCCGGAGGGACAACACCTATGCCGCCCTCGACCTTGGGACAAATAATTGCCGTCTATTGGTCGCCCGCCCCGCCCGCGTCGGTTTTAGGGTTATCGACTCTTTTTCGCGGATTGTCCGACTGGGCGAGGGCGTCAGCGCGTCTGGGCAATTGTCCGAAACGGCGATGGAAAGGGCCATTGCGGCCTTGCACATATGCGCCACGAAGATGCAACGGCAGCAGGTAACTAAATCACGTTGTGTGGCGACGGCCGCGTGTCGGCAGGCTGAAAACGGCGATACGTTTCTTGCGCGAGTCGGCCTCGAAACGGGCATCGCGCTCGAAACCATTGACGCTGCCGAAGAGGCACGGCTGGCGATGGCGGGTTGCGCCCCGCTACTAGACCTTAGATCTGAGAACGCCATGGTGTTCGATATCGGAGGTGGCAGTACCGAGGTCATGTGGTTGCGGCGTTGTGAGAAGTCAGCGCCTGAACTCTTGGCTTGGATATCGGTCCCCTATGGCGTGGTGACACTTGCTGAAGCCTATGGCGGTACGGACATACCGATCGAGACATACAAGGCCATGGTGGACCGGATTCGAGATCTTCTCGCGCCGTTTGAGGAGGATCATGGTTTGGCCGAACAGGTCAGAAGCGGTGCTGCACAGATGGTTGGTACGTCAGGCACCGTAACGACGCTTGCCGCGTTGAATCTTGGCCTGTCGCGGTACGAACGGCGTCTGATTGACGGTTCATGGCTTGATGCCGCCGCAATTGTCAAAGTATCGGCTCGCCTGTTCGCTATGTCTTACGCCGACCGCATCCAGCATCCATGTATCGGCGAGGGCCGCGCCGATCTGGTCATCGCAGGCTGTGCAATTTTTGACGCGATTTTTCAGATATGGCCGGCACCGGGTGTCCGTGTGGCCGATCGCGGCGTTCGCGACGGCATGCTGTTACACTTGATGGCAGCGCCTGATTCCGAAACTGTCGCTAACTCGGACTTAGGGCCGCCCGCGGTTGCCACCGCGTAATAAGAAGCCTGGCGGGCCGCGCCAGCTGTATCAACGCGTCAAGTCGGCTAAAGGCCGCAAACTGTCTTCGACGCTGTGGCTCCAGCGCCAATTGAACGATCCCTACGTCGCCGCGGCTAAGGCCGCCGGCTATCGATCACGGGCTGCGTATAAGCTTGAAGAGATGGATGATCGGTTCCACTTCCTAGGCCGTCGCAAGCGCGTGCTCGATCTGGGTGCGGCTCCTGGCGCCTGGACACAGGTGAACTTGGCACGGTGCCCAGCGGGCGCTGTGATTGCCGTCGATATCAACGAAATGGACCAGATCGAGGGTGCGAAGATTCTTAAACTAGATGTCTTCGCTGAAGATGCGGTGGAGACGCTTCGCGCAGCTGTAAGAGGGCCGGTGGATGTCCTGCAAAGCGATATGGCGGCGCCAGCAACCGGCCATCCTCAAACGGATCACCTTCGTATTATGGCGCTATGCGAGGCAGCGCTGGACCTTGCCGTTCACTTTCTTGCGCCTGGCGGGACCTTCGTTGCCAAGGTTCTCCAGGGGGGTGCGGAGGGCGATCTCCTGGTCCGCATGAAACGCGACTTTAGGGCCGTAAAACACTTCAAGCCGAAGTCGAGCCGGAGTGGCTCGGCAGAAATGTACGTTGTTGCGATGGACTTTCGTGGCGGGCCCCCACCCAAGGACAAAGATCTGCAGTCGGTTCTTGTTTCGTCGAGGTCTTTTCGATAATAAAGGCCATGGAGCAGCTCGCCACGACGCATGACCACCATTGGGTCGCCGCGTGCGCACTTGCCAAAAAAGCCGCAGTTTTTTGCGGCTTTTTTGTTTTCCGACCTTACCTCAATCAGGAAAATACATGACCTTTAGGGAAGCGCTGACCTTCGATGACGTCACCCTCGTTCCGGCTGCCTCGTCCGTTTTACCTGCGGAAGTTCAAACACGCACACGGGTGACACGTACGATCGAGTTGGGAATACCGCTTTTGTCCGCTGCAATGGACACGGTAACCGAGGGCAATATGGCGATCGCGATGGCCCAGGCGGGAGGTCTCGGTGTTATCCACCGCAATCTCACTTCTGAGGAACAAGCGGCCCAGGTCCGCAAAGTCAAGAAATTCGAATCCGGAATGGTGGTCGACCCTGTGACCATTGAGGCTCGGCAAACCCTCAAAGACGCGTTAGATATCATGCGCGACTACAACATTTCTGGAATTCCAGTTGTCGATAGGCCGGACGGAAAACTGGTCGGTATTCTGACAAATCGCGATGTTCGGTTCGCATCAGACGACAGCCAGCCCGTTGCCGAACTGATGACCAAGGAAAATCTGATTACCGTCCGTGACGGCGTCGACAAGAACGAGGCACGTCGTTTGTTGCACCAACATCGCATCGAAAAGCTTTTGGTCGTTGACGATGATTACCGCTGCGTCGGCCTGATCACCGTCAAAGACATTGAAAAGGCACAACGCTTTCCAAATGCGGCCAAGGACGAGCACGGCCGGCTGCGGGTAGCTGCGGCAACCTCGGTTGGTGACAAGGGGTTTGACCGCGCCGAAGCTCTCATTGATGCGGAAGTAGATCTTATCGTCGTCGATACGGCGCATGGCCATTCAATTCACGTCATCGAGGCGGTCCGCCGGATCAAGGCCAAGAGCAACTACGTTCAGGTAGCCGCGGGGAACGTCGCAACGGCGGACGCCGCCAAGGCCTTGGTCGATGCAGGTGCTGACGCGGTTAAAGTAGGCATCGGTCCAGGGTCGATCTGTACAACGCGGATTGTCGCCGGGGTTGGTGTGCCGCAGTTGACGGCAATCATGGATGTCTCAGAAGCATGTCACAAGCTTGATGTGCCCGCGATTGCCGATGGCGGAATCAAGTTCTCAGGAGATCTTGCCAAAGCCGTCGCTGGCGGCGCGGATTGCGCCATGATCGGTTCTTTGTTTAGCGGCACCGACGAGTCGCCTGGCGAAATCTTCTATTACCAAGGTCGCTCATTTAAGTCCTACCGAGGAATGGGGTCCGTTGGCGCAATGGCGCGCGGTTCGGCAGACCGCTACTTCCAACAAGATGTCAGCGACACACTAAAATACGTGCCCGAGGGCATCGAAGGACGCGTGCCATACAAGGGCGCTGTCAGTGGGGTTGTTCACCAGCTTGTAGGAGGTCTCCGCGCCGCCATGGGCTATACCGGGTGTGAGACGCTTAAGGAACTTCAAGAAAGGGCTTTATTCTACCGCGTGACCGGTTCAGGCCTTAGAGAGAGCCATGTTCACGACGTGGCGATCACCCAGGAATCACCGAACTACCCCTTAGCCGGCTGATCACCTTGCGAACGATAGGCCTGCTATGAGGCCCGGCCCTCGCGTACAGGCGTCCATCGATTTACTGAATTTAGTCGTCGCGGGTGACGACGCGGCCGACCGGATCGTTGCGGCGTATTTTCGGCGCCGGCGTTACGCCGGATCGAAGGATCGCGCAGCTGTGACCGAACTTGTGTATTCAGTTTTGCGTCGCCGGGCATGGCTCGAGTGGCGACTCTCGAACGCCGGCGCGGGCGGTCAGGGCGCGCGTCTAGTGGTGATCGCCCAACTGGTCGACGGAGGGGTTCCCGAAAACGAAATCGCCGCACTCTTTGACGGTAGCGAGCATGCGCCGCCGCCGCTTTCTCTAGAGGAGGCAGCAATTGCCCAATTGCTGCAGCGGCCACCCTCAGGAACGCCCCCCCCGTCCGTGGCTGGTAACTACCCCGGTTGGCTTCATGGTGCGTTGGAGCAGCGATTTGGTATGAATTTGGCAGCCGAAATGGCGGCGCTCAATGAACGTGCACCGCTGGATCTTCGCGTGAATGCGGCTCGGATTGACCGTGCGTCGGTGTTGTCGCGTCTTAGAGAAAATGGCTTTGAGGCTGAACCGACACCTTACGCGCGCAGTGGCGTTCGGCTGGCTGAGGGGCGGCGAATCGAGGCCGATCCGCTCTACCGAGAGGGCCTGATCGAAATACAGGATGAAGGCTCCCAAATCGCGGTGGCATTGATCGACGCACAGCCCGGTGAACGGATCATTGATTATTGCGCCGGGGCGGGCGGGAAGGCCCTCGCGCTTGCCGCGACGATGGGGGATCAAGGTGAAATAATTGCCTGTGACATGTCTGCGTCGAGGCTTCGGAATATTGCGCCAAGAGTGGCGCGCGCCGGTGCAAAAATTATTCACCCGCGTTCTGTGGAAGAAGCGGGTGCCCAGGGAAAGGCTGATCGTGTGCTTCTCGACGTGCCGTGTTCTGGAACCGGCGCGTGGCGGCGTCGGCCGGAAACTCGTTGGCTTTTGTCGGAAAATAATTTGCATGAATACAATAAGTTACAGGATAAACTTCTTGTAAGAGGTTCGGAAATGACTTCGAAGAACGGCACCCTAATATACGTAACTTGTTCGGTATTAGGGTCCGAGGGGGAGGACCGAATCGAGACATTCCTTGGTCAGACACCAGGTTTCGAAGTGGTGGACGTCGACAGCCTTTGGCCAAGTGTGCTCGACGGTGTCCGGCCTGATGGTGGGCCATTTGTGAATTTGAGCCCAGCGACATGTGGGACTGACGGCTTCTTTGTCGCCGTTTTGCTCAACACCGCATGAAATATTCTGAGTGCGATGGCGTTAGCCAATCTCGAGGCCTCCCTTGCCCGTGGCAGGCGGCCAACGCCACTGCGAAGCGACGGTCGCCGTCTGGAAGCCCCTTCCAGGTGAGTTCACTCCTCGATTAAAAGGTCCGCCCTTCTAGTGGGACTTTTTTTGCGGTGCGGCAGGCTGGATTCCGAGCCGCCCAAACGATAGGTTCCGGCCACGATGAGCGATAAGGTTTTAATTGTCGATTTTGGGTCGCAGCTGACCCAGCTCATTGCCCGGCGCGTGCGGGAGAGCGGCGTTTACTGCGAGATAGTGCCCTACCATAAGGCCGAAGAGGGTCTGGCAGCGCACGCGCCACGTGCAATCATCTTATCGGGTGGCCCGGCATCCGTGACCGGTGCGGATACCCCGCGAGCCCCTCAGGCAGTTTTCGACTCCGGACTACCGGTGCTAGGCATCTGTTATGGCCAAATGGCCATGGTTGCTCAGCTCGGTGGAGAAGTAGAAAGCTCGAGCCACCGAGAATTTGGCCGCGCCTTTGCGGAGGTCAAAGGAGATAGCGCTCTTTTTGACGGGATTTGGGCGACCGGCCAGCGCCACCAGGTGTGGATGAGCCATGGAGACAGGGTAATCCGTCTCCCAGAAGGCTTTGAGGTTGTCGGGGTGAGCGAAGGAGCGCCTTACGCCGTCATCGCAGACGAAACCCGGCGGTACTACGGCCTAATGTTTCACCCTGAAGTGGTCCACACACCGGATGGCGCCGCTTTGCTGTCCAATTTCACCCACCGAATCGCGGGTTGCGGTGGCGATTGGACCATGGCTGCTTTTCGCAAACAGGCGGTTCAGCGTGTTCAGGAGCAGGTAGGCACCGGGCGCGTGATCTGCGGCCTGTCCGGTGGAGTGGATTCATCTGTGGTTGCGGTTCTTCTTCATGAGGCAATTGGCGACCAGCTGACATGCGTTTTTGTCGATCATGGTCTAATGCGCAAGGATGAAGCGACTGAAGTCGTTGAGCTTTTCCGCGGCCACTACAACATCCCACTGGTGCATCGTGACGCGAGTGATTTGTTCTTGAAGAAGCTCGACGGCGTCTCGGATCCGGAGCAGAAACGCAAGATTATCGGCTCGACATTCATCGACGTTTTTGATGAAGAAGCCGGCAAGGTGGGGGGCGCAGATTTTCTAGCGCAGGGAACGCTGTATCCCGATGTCATCGAGTCTGTTTCTGCTGTTGGTGGGCCCAGCGTCACCATAAAATCTCATCATAATGTTGGCGGGTTGCCTGACCGCATGAACATGGCCTTGGTCGAACCGCTGCGGGAATTGTTCAAGGACGAGGTTCGGGATCTCGGGCGGGAACTGGGGTTGCCGGAGACGTTGGTCGGGCGACATCCGTTCCCAGGACCAGGGCTCGCGATTCGCATTCCCGGTGAGATAACGTTGGAAAAGGCCGACATTTTGCGCGCGGCCGACGCGATTTACCTGGAGGAAATCCGGGAGGCCGGACTGTATGACGATATTTGGCAGGCCTTTGCGGTGTTGTTGCCGGTGCGGACCGTCGGCGTGATGGGCGACGCCCGGACCTACGAGTTCGTTTGTGGGCTTCGCGCGGTGACGTCGACAGACGGTATGACTGCCGACTTTTACCACTTCGATTCTGAGTTTCTTGGCCAGGTTGCAACGCGGATCATCAACGAGGTTCGTGGCATCAACCGCGTCGTCTACGATGTGACGTCAAAGCCGCCCGGCACTATTGAGTGGGAGTAGCTGATGCCGTCAAAACGCAATCCTCTCAAACTCAACAAACTGCAACTCAAGACCCTCACGCTACTGCAAACCATAGCGGCGCTGCCAGATGTCTCACTGAGCGACCCTGAGACCGGTAATACCGTGCTGCGATGGCTGCCGGACCCTCACGGTAATCACTTCCACATCGGAGACGCGGTCGTGATGGCGCGCGATGCAACGGGGCTTCACAATCCCGCCGTCTGGGTTGCTCTGGAACGAAAAGGACT
>Ga0115002_10005601_pt1 | contig 14726 bp, 13 predicted proteins | sample ArcticOcean_MG_C_8_FD_89576 | JGI IMG/M metagenome (GOLD analysis project Ga0115002, IMG submission 89576) | Marine microbial communities from western Arctic Ocean - ArcticOcean_MG_CB11_86 | ecosystem: Environmental > Aquatic > Marine > Oceanic | place: Arctic Ocean: Canada Basin | collected... | reverse complement strand
GCACGATCTCTTTGGCTGGCAACTTAGAAACCCTCACGCAATCTCCCCACTCCGAAAATATCCCCGCTGGCGCATCATCGACCGACGAAGCTTAGGATGCTTTTTGAAAGCAGCCCGACCATGCAACCAAAAGTGATTGTTCAATACCACCAAATGATTCACGGGCAAAGGCACTTCGACTGTTCCTGGTGAGGCTTCCATCGAGGCAGACAAATCGTTTAAATATTGGGCTTCATCAAGTGTTTCGGGGTACACAAACTGGTCGATAAAACAAACGCACGGCCTTTGGTTGCGTTCATAGAATGTCGTTTTCTTTATCGTTTTAGAATACTTCTTGCTCGGCGGAGATTTGTAGTCAAAAGCATACGAAGCGAGGGGGTCTTGAGCAAACCGATCTAAGTCTTCCCAATCATCCAAATGCAACAACCGCGACTCCCCTCCCAATGCATGTTCTTCGTCCAATTTCATCAACATAATCCAATCGGTCGCTTCGCTCACATACGTGCCATCTGTGTGCAAGGTAAACAAGCGATATGCCTGACGTAAATATGAATCACTGGTATCAGTGTCACGCACCTCAAAGTTTGCATAAAAATTCTCTGTCATATCATCGAAGTTTGGAATGCCGACCAGATGAGAGATGGCGGTTCCAAGTGCGACTTGCTGATCGATGTTCAATGCCGCGTCAACTGACAAAGTAAAACCGCCCGCCGTGCGATCCCCTACAATGGCTTGGATACGTTTGGAAAAACCATCACCCAAAATTGCATTCAGCTGGCCTGCAACCACCAACCGCAGATAGGGCACATAAGAAAGACGCTGCTCGGTCATGTCCCCTGTTGCATCCCAAAATGCTCCCAAAACCTGCTTAGACAGAGAAATGTGCAACATTCTCTCATGGCAAGGATGGTGCCCGATACAGTATTGTGAGCTTTGAAACAAAAACCCCATAACGACCTTCAAACTATAAAAAAGTGCGCATCGAACGCGCCACATGTCTTTGAGAGAAAGCAGCCATTTTGTTGAGGAACTGCAGATTTTCCTGACGAAATTCTTAGGTAATGTGTTGACCCGGTAAACAAAAGTAAGTATCGACTTACATTCTGTCAACTGTTGTAAAAACGGGCCCATGTCCAAAGACTGGAATCTAAGCATAAACCCATTTCAACCACAGGTCCTGGACCTCACAATCCAACCGGTATCACAACCCAATTTGCCACAGTTTTATACACAAAAAATATTTCTGCTTGACAGAAAAACCACAATGCGTGATCTTTTTTGCCATCAAGGGTAGAGGCGCGTCCTCTCATCAGTAAACCAACCCCAAAAAGCGGATTGAACAGGTTGGTTAAAAGGGTGAGGATGCCGAAGTCAACACACGTTCCGCAACGTGCGTTGGCTGGTTCTGGTAGATAAAATCTACAGAATTGTCACAGGGTAAAAAAAACCTGTGGAGCGCTCTCTTGGGTGTTGATTTCTGCGTATTCGCAGTCGGCATGCCTCTACCATATTAGGCAACCGGCTGTTTTTTTATATCCAGATCTGAAGAAAGGAAACGTTATGTCCAAACTCAAAGTAGGTATCTTGGGTGCCACAGGCATGGTGGGTCAACGCTTTGTTACCCTCTTGGCAGATCACCCCTTTTTTGAAATTGTCGCTGTCGCTGCAAGCCCTCGTTCGGCAGGTAAAACCTACCGCGAAGCCGTTGGTGGGCGTTGGTCACAAACATCCATTGCAATCCCCTCTCATGTAGCGGACCTCATTGTTCTCAACGCCAATGAAATTGAGACCATTTCAGGCCAAGTCGATTTTGTGTGTTGTGCATTAGACATGGAAAAAGAAGAGATTCACGCGCTTGAAGAAGCCTATGCAAGAGCAGAGACCCCTGTGATCTCAAACAATTCGGCACATCGCTGGACGCCTGATGTGCCCATGTTTATTCCAGAGATCAACCCCGAACATGTTGAAATTATTCCTGCGCAGCGCAAACGTTTGGGCACTCAAAACGGGTTCATTGCTGTCAAACCCAACTGTTCGATCCAACCCTACGTACCCGCGTTTCACGCGTTGGCAAAGTTTGCGCCTACCAAGGCGTCGGTTTGTACTTTTCAGGCCATATCGGGTGCCGGTAAAACGTTTGAAACGTTTCCAGAAATCATCGATAATGTTATTCCGTTTATTGGCGGGGAAGAAGAAAAGAGTATCAACGAACCGCTCAAGATATGGGGAAAGATTGTCAAAAGTGAAATTGTGCCCACGCGCTCCCCAGTGATCTCCGCGCAATGCATTCGCGTGCCTGTTACCGATGGGCATTTGGCGGCGGTGTCGGTTTCTTTTGTGACCAAACCAAGTGCCGATGAGGTTTTGGATTGCTGGCGCACGTTTCAGGGTGATCCCCGAGGCACAGGGCTGCCATCCTCCCCCACACCTTTTCTGACTTACTTTACGGAAGAAGATCGCCCGCAAACTCGGCTTGACCGGGATGCTGGGAATGGTATGGGAATTTCTCTGGGTCGGTTGAGAGATGATAATGTTTTTGATTATCGGTTTATTGCGTTGAGTCACAATACGGTTCGGGGGGCGGCTGGGGGGGCTGTTTTGATGGCGGAGTTGTTGCATCGTGAAGGGTATTTAATGCAAAAATAAGGGTATGATATGGCTGAGTTTGGACGACTTTTGACGGCTATGATTACGCCGATGGATGCGGATGGGGAGATAAATTATGGGCAAGCTCGCACACTGGCTCGGGCTTTGATTCAGTCGGGAAATAATGGGCTTGTTATTGGGGGCACCACAGGGGAAGCGCCAGCGATGTCGAATGATGAGAAGTTACGGTTGTTTGGCGAGGTCAAGGACGCGGTGGGTGGACTTCCCCCGAAAAAGTGGACACAACGAAAAGGTTATTTTCAATAGCCCAAAAGGCGATGTCCCAATGTCGCTGAAGAATGTTTGACCATCCCAAAGTTTGCGTTACAACCTTGAACCTTATGGCTTGAGATTAATCTTTATCTTTTTAACTTCCGTAACGTGAACCCTCGGGGTCATCAAAAACTTGATGTGGTCTGGAAAAGTGGACACGCCATTAAGCTATTTTTTCAAGCTATCGTTTCCCCCAAAGGGAATCAAGTAGATTTTCAGGTGATGATTGCTACATCGTAATCCGTTTTCCAGATATGTTCTGATGCCAGTCGGTGAGTATGAATCGTCTGATCAGGTTGTCCTTCCCCTCCTCCGCGCAAAAGCCTCTAACTCCTGCCTGACCGTTTCATCTGCCAGTTCAGCATAGCGCTGGGTTGTCTGAAGATTCTTGTGCCCAAGTAACCTTCTCACCGTTCCAATCCCTACCCCACGGTTCAGAAGCGTTGTGGCCACTGTATGCCGAAGCTGATGGATTTCGCACTCGACACCCGCTTCCTTGCATAATTTTTGCCACTGATAAAGTGCCGTCCCGTAGGTCATTCTCCGATCACAATCTTTCCCAGTACGGAATAATGGTCCAGCCACAAGATCTTCATTGCGAATATACCCTCTCAGAAGCTTCAAACATTCGAACTCAAATGGCAAAGGCACCTCACGCTCAAAATCCCCTTTCCCCCGAAACCGGATCCCCTCTTGACCAGCGTCCAACCGAACATCCTCCACATATATGCCTAATGCTTCATCAATTCGCAACCCAGTTTCAGCCACCAAGGTAAACAGCAACCGCTCCCGAGGTTTTGCCGCACGTATCACCCGCATTAACCGTTCTTGACTCTTTTTTGGAATCGGTCGCGGTAATCCTTGCGAAACTTTCGGTGCATCAAACTTCCCCATTGGATTAACAGCAATCAGATCATGCCGGTAGCACCATTCGAAAAATGATTTCAATGCCGAATGGTGTCTTGCCCGTGTTGCGGGTGCCAGATCCTGAAGTGTGGCCAAGTAAGTACGGATCAGCGGGATGTCCAACGATCTCTGTTCTGTTGCGACAAACTTTCGGAATCGGCCCAAATCAGAGCGGTAATTCTTGATCGTGTGAGGCGACTTTCGTGCCGCATCCAGATCTCGGAGGAAGTCGTCAACCAGGGTTTTCAACTGGTCTTCAGCCTCAACCGGAAGAACGGTTTCGGTGGTCTCGACAACGGGTTTGGGCATATTTTCCTCATATTTGAGTATAATGATAAGTTCACACCTTGCAGATATATTCAATTGACGCATAAAAACAAGGACCACGCAACCCAATTATTGAGTATAAAGGTTATTATACTCAAGTAATCAGAATAAACTCAACAATGAGATCAGAAGACCACTAATAGCAAAAAATAAAGCGGTATTCGACGAGGGTGTCGAATACCGCTTCAGAGGAAGGACAGGATCATTCAAAAGGGGGAGAGCGATCCTGCATTCAAGGTCAGATTCGTGGAGGGAGGAGATAAGATAGATATCGTTTCAATAAATTTTAGATTTCAAGGGCTTTGGTAACCATTTCTTTTGAGGCATTCATCGCTGTGACATTGGCTTCATATGCGCGTGAGGCGGATATCATGTCGACCATTTCCGTTACTATATTGATATCGGGATAGACAACATAACCGTCTTCACGTGCATCTGGATGTGCTGGGTCATAAACCAACTTTGGTTCTACGGCTTCTTCTCGAACTTCAGCCGTTTCCACACCCGACCCGAGCAACTCATCAATTGTGCGTGCTTGCCCACCTGGCATATGCGAGTTATTGGTACTTGAAAGCCTGTTCTGCTCCGCGTGTAAAATATTGCGAAACCGCGCCATTCTTGGCGACTCAATCATCAACACCTGCTTGCGTTTATAAGGACCGCCCTCATCTGTGCGTGTGGTATCCACGTTGGCAATGTTACTGGCAATGGCGTTGAGCTTTCGACGTTGTGCAGAAAGCCCAGTCGCACTCACATCAAGCGAATCAAAAATACCAGAACGATTAGGCGCATATCCAGAAGAAGACCGAGCTTGTGTAACGCTTTCAGAAATTGGCATAAGGATGATCCTTTTGCTTGAACAGGGTGGTTAATGCCGCGATGGCTTTTCACAAAGCGAACGCTGTGCCAACAGATGCCCTGACCAGGAACGCCTTTAAAACCAACATAAAAAAGGATCGGGGGTTTAATACCTCCGATCCCTTCACTGTATTTTTTGCCCCACAGAGCAAAAACTTCCTACCAAACCATCAAACAAACTATCGAAACAAGGCAAAAAAGAAACCGACCTGTTCCCTTGCGTCCCTACGTCACCGTATTCTGTGTTCGGTTTTCCAAAAACGCGATGACATTCTCCACGGCACCACTATTGAGCAAATCAACGCCCTCGGGTGTCATATCTGCACAATGGGGTGTCAATACCACTTGTTCACATTTGAGCAACTCCAAATCGGCCGGTGGGGGTTCCTGCTCGAACACATCAATGCCCGCACCACCCAAATGTCCGCTGTTTAAGGCATGAACCAGCGCAGAGGTGTCCACAACCGCACCTCGGGCACCATTTAAGAACAAGGCGCCTGGTTTCATCGTCTCAAATGCGCGCTGCCCAATCAACCCTCTTGTATCATCCGTCAGTGCCACATGCAAGCTCACCACATCAGCCGTTTTTAACAAGTCGTCTAATTCAACACATCGCACACCCAATTCTTTTGCGCGTTTAGCCGACGGGTTAAAAGTCCAGGCGATCACATCCATACCAATCGCCCGCCCCAAGCGTGCCATTTCTGCGCCAATATTGCCGGTTCCCACAATACCCAAGGTTTTGCCCTGCAACATCACATTGTCTCTCCTTGGCCAATTGCCGGCTTTCATTTGGGCCGTAAAATACGCCGCGCGTTTGGAAATGGCAAACATCAGACCAAACATATGCTCTGCAACCACTGGGGCTGTACGACCGGGCTGATTACAAACGATAACGCCATGCTTGCGTGCGGCATTCAAATCAATCATATCAGTGCCTATAGAACACGTTGTCAGCATCTTTAAATTGGGCAATTGGCTAAACTCTGCCTCGCCCCACTGCACAGAACCGCGCGTGTTCATAATGACTTGCGCATCTTTCACCCGTTCAACTTTTTCCTCCGTCGATTGTGGCCGCGTGTCAAAAAGCGTCACCTGACCATAGGATTTCAATTTTTCCAAGTGGGCTGAACCTGCAATTTGTCTGGGTTCATCGCCCGGAACAACAATAACCGCTTGACCATCTGACATCTTGGACCCCTTTTTGAACAATTGCTTGTATTGGCAACCTTTTTTATATTCATACTTCTCAAACAAGAAGAAATCAATTGATTTATTGACCAAGGAGTTCACATGGCAGAATTTGTTCGCATTGGCCACCACAAAACCGTTGATGCATTTCGGGCACACTTAAAAGATCAAAATATCGATTTACCCTGTGACGATGAGATCCTCAAAGCCCCAGACTCACCCCTGGCCCAAAGTGCACAATACGGCGGTTTCACCATTGGCAATCGTTTTTGCATTCACCCCATGGAAGGCTGGGACGCAGAAACAGATGGCAGCCCAACAGAATATACCAGTCGGCGTTGGCATAACTTTGGTTTGAGTGGTGCAAAACTGATTTGGGGCGGTGAAGCCGTTTCCGTTCGCCCCGAAGGGCGCGCAAACCCAAACCAGCTGTATGCATCAGAACACAGCAAGGCAGGCATTGGCAAACTGCGTGAAACGCTCGTAGCTGCGCACAAAGAACACGTCGGCAACACAGACGACCTGTATATAGGTTTGCAACTCACCCACTCTGGCCGTTTTTGTCGCCCCTTTAGCAAAGCCAAACTCGAACCCCAAATCGTCTACAGACATCCTATTCTCGACCGCAAATTTGGCATCGACTCAGATGATCTCTTACTTTCTGATGACGACATCAAAGGCATCATAGACGACTACCACACAGCAGCAGACATGGCTGCCGATTTGGGGTATCACTTTGTAGACATTAAACATTGTCACGGATACTTGGGCCATGAATTTTTGAGCGCCTTCACACGCCCAGGCCCCTATGGCGGATCCTTCGAAAATCGCACACGTTTCTTGCGTGAAATAGTGGAAGGTATTCGGGCAAAACACCCGAATCTACAAATAGGGGTGCGTTTGAGTGCCTTTGATTTTGTGCCCTACAAACCCGACCCAGATCTGGGCGATGGCAAAAAACTCGGACCTGGGATTCCCGAAGAATTTGCTGAACACTTGCCCTACCAATATGGGTTTGGCACAAACTTTGACAACCCCATTGAGGCACAGCTTTCGGAAACCTTCAAGTTCTTAGACCTTCTCCGAGAAATGAAGATCACGCTTGTCAATCTCTCGGCCGGCAGCCCGTATTACAACCCACACATCCAACGCCCGGCCTATTATCCGCCCTCAGACGGCTACCAGCCCCCAGAAGATCCACTTGTTGGCGTGGCACGCCAAATTGCAATTGTGGCGCAAATCAAAAAGGCGTATCCCGACTTTCTCATTGTAGGCTCAGCGTATTCTTACCTGCAAGAATTTCTGCCACATGTGTGCCAAAAATTGGTGGGGGATAACATGGTCGATTTCATTGGTTTGGGACGCATGGTCTTATCTTATCCAGATCTGCCAGTCGATGTTCTCCAAAATGGAGCCATGACCAAACGCAAAATTTGCCGCACGTTTAGCGATTGCACCACGGCCCCAAGAAATGGCATGATTTCTGGATGTTTTCCTTTGGATGAATTCTATAAAAAATCCCCTGAAGGCGCAGCCCTCAGGGAAATCAAGAAGAACATTCAATTATAAAACCAAGCCGTAAAACAAACCCAGAAGGTCGTGGAGTTCATCTTCACGGCCTTCTGGGTTATTGGGTTTCATCTCTTAAAACAAACACTTCTTCCAAGTTGCTAAAATTGACACCTGGCGCAAGAATCACCTCACGAAATAATTCTTGTCCTGCTTCGCCTAATGACGCAACACGCCCAATGTACAACCCCCCCGGAAAGACATCACCCAACCCCGAAGAAACCACCGCATCGCCCACTTCAATATTGCTGCGCACACCCACATTCTTCAAATAAAAAACACCTTCACCGCACGTAACAATGCCCTGGCTACGGCTCTCTCGCTGCAAGACTGCACTCACATGACAATTGCGGTCCAGCAGCAATTGGACAACGGACGTATGATCGTGCACTTCTAAAACACGCCCGACAAGTCCATCGGGCGTCACCACAGGCAGGCGAGCGGCAATACCATCTTTAATCCCAAGGTCTATCAAAATGGTATTGGATATACGCGCGGGATTGCGGGCCAAAACTTTGGCTGCTAGAAAATGTTCTGCGGAATTTTGTGAGGAACGAAACTGCAATAAATCACGTAGACGGGTATTTTCTAACCGGGCTTCCCGCAAGCGCAGCAATTCCAAAGACAATCTGAGATTCTGTTCCCGCAATACGCCATTTTCAAACCGCAAACTCGACAAGTCTAATGGCCACGCGAAAACACGGTGACCCACAGACATAAAGCCACTGGTCACCCCCCGGGCAAATTGTAAACGCGTGGCCGTATCTAAAGACAACATCACAAAAGACAATAACACGGCAACACCCAAGGTGACATACCCTCGGTTATCCCCTAAAAAAGCATAAATGCGCTGCATAATATCCTATTCAAGAACTTTTAGATAACCTTCAATGTCGTCCAAAACTTTGCCCGTGCCCCGAACCACACAGGTCAAGGGATCATCTGCTACAATCACGGGCAGGCTGGTTTCTTCCACCAAGCGGTGGTCCAAGCCTTTTAGCAACGCCCCGCCACCCGTTAGAATAATGCCGCGGTCTAATATATCTGCAGCTAACTCTGGCGGTGTTTGTTCAAGCGTTTGGCGCACCGCGTCAATGATTGCACTTACCGACTCTGCCAACGCTTCTGCAATTTCATTTGAATCCACAATAATCGTTTTGGGAATAGACTGCACCAACTCCAACCCCCGGCACGTGTGCTGCAACTCTTCATCTAATTGCCCAGCCGAACCAATTGCGCATTTAATTTGTTCGGCAGTGCGTTGCCCGACCAAAAGATTGTGTTTGCGCTTCATAAACTGCACAATAGCCTCGGTCAATTCATCACCAGCGGTCTTTATGGACCGCGAAGTCACGATCCCAGAAAGGGCAATCACCGCGATTTCGGATGTCCCGCCCCCAATATCAATCACCATCGAGCCTATCGCTTCTTCAACGGGAAGCCCAATGCCAATGGCTGCGGCCATGGGTTCTTTAATCAAATAGACTTCACGTGCCCCAGCGCGTTCGGCAGATTCACGAACTGCACGCATCTCAACCGCGGTGACTCCAGAGGGTACACAAATGACGATGCGTGGACGCACCAAGAGCTTGTTCTTCTGCACCTTTTTAATAAAAAACCGCAACATCTCCTCGGTGACATCAAAATCGGCGATGACCCCATTCCGCAAAGGGCGGACAACTTCGATGTTGGGATTTTCACGGCCCAGCATCTCTTTGGCCTTTGCCCCAATGGCCAACGGTTTGCGCGACTGTTTTTCCAAAGCCACAATGGAGGGTTCGTTTATAACAATCCCTTGTCCTTTGACAAAAACAAGTGTATTGGCAGTACCCAAATCAATGCCAATGTCGTTCGAAAACATACTAGAAAAAGAAAAAGCCATAAATTTATGATCTCCGAGACAAGGCTAACCGGTTTTGGTGACACAACCACCACCAATACGAATTCGCCCTTCAGCCATAAGGCGGACGACACTGGGATACAACCTATGTTCCATTTTCAAAACGCGCTGCGCCAATATCTCTGGTGTGTCACCCTTGATAACAGGGACAACTTGCTGTGCCATAATTTCCCCGTGGTCATACACTTCATCCACGAGGTGCACAGTAACCCCGGTCACAGCACACCCGCTGTCTAAAACAGCTTTGTGAACGTGATACCCAAACATCCCCTGCCCACCAAATGCCGGCAACAAAGACGGATGGACATTCACGACACGATTTCCAAAGGTTTGCAACAGACCAGGCCCGAGTTTTTTCATATAACCAGCAAGCACAACCAGATCGACGCCATGATCACACAAACTTTGCGTCATCGCCCGATCCAAAGCTTCTGGACCTGGATGGGTGGCACTGCTCAAATGGCAAGTAGGCATACCCATCTTTTGAGCCCGCTTGATCGCCCCCGACTGACTGTTGTTACTGATCACAACACCCACTTGTGCTGGAATCTCACCGGTCAAACACCGATCAAGCATAGACTGAAAATTAGTGCCAGCATGCGAAGCCAATATCCCCAAACAAAATGGAGACATGTGCACAGAATCTACCATGAAAAACACCGGTATAATAAGGGCCAAACAAAGTGGGGTTCAACATTTGAAACAACAGGGGAAATTTGAGTAATCGCTTGAACATTAAACCTTTAGTGAAATAAAGTCAAGGTGTTTGCAACCCAAGAATGGCAGACGAAAGATGGCAAATCAGGATTCAGAACCCTTCTCTTGTTCAACAGACTTCGTTTTTCCAATCGAGACCTATTTGAGCTTTTTGTCCAAGCTTGTGATCCAAGCTTGTCGATCTCTCGCAATATCCCTTGCAAAAGTCTCGATTTCGTGGGCTTGCGATTCGGTCAACTTATCGTGATAAACACAATCGGCCAATTCATCTTCATCTAAGATCACAAGGGCGTCTTGAGCATCCACCCACACATCCAACAGCAGATCTAAGTAATCTACAGCAGAAGGTTGTATATCAATGTCTGCACAAATATGAAACAGGTGACCTATTAAGTGACCCTTTGGGTCAATCATACGCCAAAGGACACAATCAGCGCCCTGTTCATAACAAGCCAAAGTAGACGTTCCAACCGGTAAATGGGTATTGCCAATGTACCACTCTGCCTCAGACACATAACGCAAAACGACCCAATCACTCCCCTGACAAAACAGCTCACAGGTATATGTTTGGGTCGGCTTATTGATGTGCCGCTTTGTTTCGATAAACGATGCCATATTATGCAACTAAGTAACAAACTAAAATGGTAGCACAAGTAACCGACCAACAGGCCCATTGCAACGTCCACCCCTTCTTGCCTTCCATCCCGGAAGAAATCGATTGCCCCAAATAACAAACCAAGAAGATAACAAACATCAAAAATCCCCAAAACATACAACCCCCTATCAATCCTTAAACAGCATTTTCGTGTCACATTGACCGATTGACCTTCTGTTGCAATATAACAAAGAAAAGGCCGTCTCGTCTGAGACGGCCTTTTCTAAGAGGATAGAACCTTACTTGAGCAACATCATTCTTTTGGCAGTCGAGAAGTCACCAGATTGTATACGATAGATGTAAACACCGCTGGCAACTTGCTTACCCAGCTCGTCCTTACCATCCCAAACCACCGAATGAAAACCCGCATCCATTGTTTCTTTCACCAAATTTCGCACTTGCTGACCGAGCAAGTTATAAACGATCATTGATACATCGCCGGAACTTGGCAATTGATATTTAATTGTGGTGGATGGGTTGAACGGGTTTGGCAAGTTTTGATCCAGCGAGTAATCCGTTGGTACGGTTACCAAACTACCAATTTCAATGTGGTTAATCGCATCGATACTCCCCACGAGGTCAACGAGTATGCCGTCTAAAATTTGAAAATCGGTCGGTATGGGTGGGTCCTGTGTGCGGAACGTAAATTCGACCAACTCCCCATTACCGGTGGCACCTTGGCCATCTACTTTCATTGAGCCAACAGCAATTTGCCCCGGCGTCTTATCAGATGCTAAAAACAGGGTAGATTCACCACCGCTTGCATTGAGCAAGTTTCCATCCACTTCTTTGGCCGAGAGAAATTCGTATTTGGTTGGATCAAAATGCAAAACAAAACCATAACCCTTTAATTGTTGGGCTTCGTTTAGTGAAACACGCAACTTAACCTCACCAATTTCTTCTTTTACATTTTGTGCGCGTTTCAAGGTTAGGGCAGCAAAACTATTTTCGCCCCCATTAATTTCTAAACCCTGAGTCAGCGGACCAGCAACGGCACTCCCAACAAGCACAGCACTTGTGCATACAGCCATTAAAAGCTTCTTCATTTCATGCCTCCTGTCAAAAGACGGAATCACGACGATGCGATATGTTATAATTATCGACCAAACCAACGTGAAATTCAGATTTATGTTCAGCTACCTTAAAATTTACGACTTCCTAAGAAGTGTGTCAACCGCATTTTTTAAAGTATGTTATTCTTTAAAGAGTTAGACGCAATCATTGACCGTAAAAAACTTGACAATCTCGTTCACCAACCCGTCAATCGAAATGTCCGCCGAATCGAGCTGGACGACAACTTGGAAACCATTGGCCTCGGCAGTTTGGGCGGTAATGGGGCCTATGCAAGCGGCCTTTATGGGCATTGAAACCTCGGCCCCAGTTAACAGAGCAACCAAGTTTGTTACTGTAGAAGAACTGGTAAATGTTACCAGATCAAGCTTTTGCTCTGCCATTACCTGTTTGAAACGCTCTAAAAGTGTTTTTGGTTGCATCGTTTTATAGACTGCCACTTCATTAACCACTGCGCCTGCTCGCTTTAGGCCCTCAGGCAAGACAGATCGCCCCTTCTCTGGCCCTGGGATGAGAAAATGCGCCCCCGTCAAGGGCTCCTCTTTTTGAAATGCCTCCAACAGCCCCTCAGAAACTCTATTTTGGGGCTCCAAATCGACATTGAGGTGATACGCTCGTAACCGATCACCCGTGCTTTGACCAATGGCGGCAATTTTTACACCAGCCAATACCCTCAAGTCAAACCCCAACCCGAAGATACGGTCAAAAAAATGAGTGACACCATTAACACTTGTAAAAACGACCCACTGGGTTTGGGGTAACGCCGCTATTGCAAGATCGACCTCGGCCCAACTGTCTGTGGGGGCAATTTCAATGGTTGGGACTTCAAGCACATCTGCACCCAGAGCGGTCAGCTTGCGCACCAAATCACTTGCTTGTGTTCGCGCACGGGTCACAGCAATGGTTCGCCCCATTAACGGACGATCCTCAAACCATGACAAATCGATACCCGCAACGGCGCCTACCACAATCACAGATGGATTTTCAATGGGCACATCTGCCAACTGGTCTAATTGGGTGCGAACGGTCTTTTGAATGGGTAATGTTCCCCTAAAGATCACAGCTGTGGGGGTATTTGGTGCTCGGCCACCTGCCATCAAACGCCGTGCAATTTCTGATCGATTGCGCGTGCCCATCAATATCAAAAGGGTGCCACCCGCCTTGCCAAGCAATTCCCAACCAACTTCATGCTGACCTTCAAGTGCGGTTGTTGTACCCGTCACAACAGTAAAATGGGTAGACACACCACGGTGCGTAACGGGAATGCCTGCATAGGCAGGTGCGGCGATTGCACTGGATATGCCGGGGACAATTTCAAAAGAAATGCCCTCACTTTTCAGCACTTCGGCCTCTTCCCCACCGCGCCCAAAAACAATTGGGTCGCCTCCCTTTAAGCGCACCACACGTTTCCCTGCACGCGCGTGGTCGATCATCAGTTGGTTGATGTCATCTTGTTGAACCCGCTGAAAACCTGGCCTTTTTTCAACGTTTACCCGCTCACATCCCGGCCTTGCGTATGATAACAAAACGGGATTCGCCAACCCATCGTATAAAATGACATCAGCCTCTTGGAGTAACCGAAGCCCCTTCACCGTCAAAAGCTCTGGATCGCCAGGTCCTGCCCCCACCAAATAAACACATCCGTTTTGCATGGCCACCTTCAAAATAAAAAACCGCCTCGAGGGCGGCAATCAGGATTCTTTAAAATCGGCAAGAATGTCGTCGGCCCCCAAGGCCCGTAATTTTTCAGCCATTTCGCGTCCCAAACGACCCGGGTCTTCTTTATCGCCGACAAGCGACGCTTTGATCACCCGGTGGCCATTTGGGCTGGCAACCACACCGGTAAGAGAGAATTTGTCAGATTCCATACGCGCCCACGCACCAATTGGAACCCGACACCCGCCTTCTAATGTACGCAGCATTTCGCGTTCGGCCCCGACATCTCGAAACGCGCTCGCGTCATTGAGCACCGCAACATACGCAGCCGTTCGGGCATCATGGGCACGTGTTTCGATACCTAAGGCAGCTTGCCCAGGGGCTGGCACACACATGTTGGGGTCCAAAAGTTCAGTAATTCGATCTCTTAACCCCAACCGTATCAACCCAGCAGCAGCCAACACAATGGCATCAAATTTTTCTGTTTCTAATTTCCGTAACCGAGTATCTACATTCCCACGAATGCTTTCAATCCTCAAATCGGGTCGGGCATGGAGCAATTGGGCTTGACGCCTCAAGCTGCTTGTGGCGATGCGCGCGCTTTCAGCAAGATCAGACAGGACATTCCCCAACCGACTCACCAACGCGTCTCGAACATCCTCCCGCTCGCTCACGGCCCCCAGAATCAATCCCTCTGGCAAAAGCGTGGGTAAGTCTTTTAGGCTGTGAACCGCCAAATCAATTTGGTTCTCTAACAACGCTTGCTCTATTTCTTTGGTCCAAACTTCCTTGCCACCCATTTGGGACAATGGTATTTCTGACAAACGATCCCCTTGGGTGCGAATGACTGCAATATCTACAAGCAAATCCGGAAATTGCGACTCTAACTGATCTTTTGCCCAGTTAGCCTGCCAAAGTGCCAACTGACTCCCACGCGAACCTATCCGAAGTGTGTCG
>Ga0115002_10005599_pt1 | contig 14728 bp, 10 predicted proteins | sample ArcticOcean_MG_C_8_FD_89576 | JGI IMG/M metagenome (GOLD analysis project Ga0115002, IMG submission 89576) | Marine microbial communities from western Arctic Ocean - ArcticOcean_MG_CB11_86 | ecosystem: Environmental > Aquatic > Marine > Oceanic | place: Arctic Ocean: Canada Basin | collected... | reverse complement strand
GGCTCGACTAGTTGCCTTTGTGGGGCAAGGGAAATGTCTAGCCCATCATTCCGATCGCACCGATCATGGAGTCGTCGCCTTCTCCAGCCTTCGAACCTTCCTTCAGCCTTCCGGTATCTGACCAGGTGGGATGTGAGTGAGGGCTCAACGTCTGTTGCGCTTTTCACCGGGTCCCTAGTGGTGGTCTTTCGGAAGACCGAGACACCAGAAGTTACCACGGTCCGACACCCAGTCAAGTGGGGGCGGCTAGCACCTATCTTGTGAGTCCACACCCAGTTCGCCCTGCGGTTTCTACAGAGCAAACACCTGAAATTTACCCAGTGACGACCAGCGGTCTACCCACGAATTGGCCGGTCTGGCTTCTGGCGGGCACGCTGTTTTGCCCGGCACCCATCAGTTCAAACAGCGTTGGGGCGATGTCGAACAGCCTTGCCTGGAACACGGGGATAGCAACTTCCGATTTCGCTGTGTCTGGTCGAACGATTGTCGTTAGAACATCGTTCACCGAATGAGCTGACGTATCGTTTTCGATATTGCCGTGATCGGAAGTTACAACGAAGAAGCTTCCAGCGGTTTTGGCTGCCTCGGCCATTTCGACCAGTGCATCAGCGGCGGCGACGTAGGCGGCTTTTGCTTCTTCGTATCGGGCTGGAAGCAGATGACCGACCATATCGGGAGCGGCAATGTTGTAGCAGATCAACCTTGAAGTGTTGGCCTGTATCGCCTTCAGCACATCAGCGGTTATTTCTTTTGCACGCATGCCGGGGTGCAGATAAAAATCGGTGTCGGCCTTCACGCCGTCTTCTTCCCCGTGCGACGGAGTGATGAAACGAACCTCGTTGGCACCTGCGACGGGATCTTCTCGGCGACCTCGGAAGAAGTAGCCCATGTGCGACGATTTCACGCTTTCGGCAACGAGTGTGTACTCGTCATCGCCAACAACTTGGGGCCATTGGGCAAGAAAGTTAGGGGCGAGTGGTTCGGTGTGAAACGCAACGCTCACATCGAATTCCGCTTCGAAGATCGGGTGGTATTCAGCGATTGCGCAGATGTCGAGGTTCAGGTTGTGGTCGATCCACGAGCCTTCCCAATTACGTCCACGAGATTCACCTTCAGCTTCGAGGAATCCACGCGCACCCGCGAGCGACGCGATTTTTGAACGTTGACGATCTGACCTGAAGTTGAGGTCGACGAAGGCATCGCCTTCTGAAATCTTCGGCATAGAGCCGTCGGTGCGTAGGATCGAAATCGGTGGGATATCCTGATCGGTTTTGCCCGACTCGTGAACCCCCGCAACGATGGAACGCACTTCATCAAAGCCGTCAACCTGCTCGCCTTCACTGGCTACTAGTAGCTTGAAGTCGGTTCTTGCTGCCTGTTCACGGTAGTCTCGGTCCATAGCAGTTGAACGCCCAACCACCCACGCCAGCGATGACTCGGCATTGTGCTTGCCCAAAAGCGTTTGAAGCTGCCCAAGGAAATCACCTGAGCCTTCAGACGAAACTATCGAGCTATCCATCGCTGAATCACGACCATCGAGAATCGCCTGCATCTGAACCTTGTCGGGTGAAACACCGTGCCGTTCAAATATCAGTTCAAGAAATGCCTCAAGGTGATTCCATGCACTGTGAACCCGGCCGTCGGCACCACCTACACCGGAAAGCAAGAAGCAAAAGCTAATCGTCGCTCCGCGTTCTTTCGCCGAACTAATTACGGCGTTCAGCGCAGGGTTTTTAAAAAACTCGCCACTAGCGATCGAGTTGGTTATTTCGAGTGGCAGTTGCGGAGCTAGTTCGGTGTTTCCGATCTGCTGATGGCCAGTTTCAGAGTTGCCCTGAACCGCTGGGTCGAGATCTTCGAATCCCGCCCATATCCCGGCAGCACTCGTTGGAATCGACACATTATCGTTCCGTAGTGCCCACAGATTTCGTGCTCCTGAAGCCCACGGAACGTAGCGCTGCTCATCGGCTGTAGATTCTACCAGCGATTCGATCCGTTCAATCAGATCGGCGTTCAAGAACCCACGGCAAAGCTGAGAATCGGATATCCAAGCCAGCGCTTCGCTAGTTGGCGTGTCGGCATCCAGCGACTCGACATGAACCGGGTAGAGAAGATTCTTCGCCCAGCTTGAGTCGCGACCAATCCTGTCGGCGGTAGCTTCAAGCAATTCCCGGTCTTCCGGAGCGAGGCTCGCCCAAACGGCGTCGACCACATCCTTCGATCGATCCCTGCTGAATCCAAGTCCGTCGGTTACTGCCAGGACTGCTTTTTGCGTGCGATTAGCCAATTCTCGTGCGTTTCCTATCTTCTCTGAATATCCGAGTTCGCTCGGACCGTCCGTGTGTAGGCAAACCTACTCCGCTGTCGGCTCATCCATCTCAAACTCCGGCCACGAAACGTTCATGCTACGGACAATCGCATCGCCAATGTTCTGGTCCGACAGCCAATCAGCCGGAAGTTCCAGTGAGTAGCGCCACTCATCACTTGGGATGTACGCGTTTGCGTCGGTAGCACACTTCACCTTCCAATCATCGTCTGCTAGCTCTTCTCGAGGGCAGGGCATCATGGCGATTTTATCGACGACATTGCCAGAAGAATCGATGAACAAGATGTCGATAGCAACGTACGTGTTGTACATCCAAAATCCGCTCGTGCGATCAGATTCGTAAGTGAACAACATTCCAGTATCTGGCGGAAACGACTCACGGCACATGAGACCTTGTGTTCGCTTGCTGGAATTATTGGCCATTTCGGCCTGTAGAGCGATGTCGATCCCATCGGTTGAGAGAGTAAGGTCTGTTACGGGCAGCACGCCATGCATCAGATCGTCGCAATCGGGTGAATTGATGAATACTGGCGCCGGGTAGTTCGAACCGCACGCTGCAAGAACGAAGAATGCCAACAGCGAAACGAACAGTGCGGCGAACTTACGATTCGCACCAAGTGTGTTTGGCATGTTCGGCAAAGGATATTTCACGAATCGATGGTAGCTGACGGATCAGGAAGTTCGAGTGGACCTTCGTCCGATTCGCGGACAGCGAAATCTTCATCGTCTACTGACGCATCCGTGTCTACGGATTCTGGTTCTGGTCCCATTAGGCGTGCGCCGAGAGAACCTGCAGTTCGAGTAACGCCGCTAGCAGCATTCAGAATTCGCAGCTTCCGCTTCCAGTGGTCGTCCGATTCGATGATGACCTGGGGATCAGAGATGGAAACTCTGATTCTCGGCTGGTACATCCTGGTCGCCACCGACTCGCCGTTCCTCTTGGGGCTTCTCGGAGCACTCAGATTCACAGGTACTCTCACGGCTCCGTTAGTAGGCGTTCTGGCCGATCGAATGAGCCGCAAGCTATTGCTGGTGATACTTCGAGCAGGGGCGGGACTATCGGCTCTCACGCTGCTGATACTGGTTGCGACAGACCTATTGCAACCGTGGCACATATTCGTAATCGCAGGGATCAGCGGGCTACTCAGATCGTCCGACAACGTTTTGCGTCAGTCGCTCATCGCCGACACTGTGCCTCGTGAGCTGCTGATGAACGCATCGGGTCTCGCCAGAACTACGCAAGACTCCGCACGAATTGTTGGCGCGCTGCTTGGTGCAACGTTGCTCTCCCGACTAGGACTCGGCTGGGCCTACGTTGCTGTCACTGCTTTCTACGCATTCAGTGTGCTTTTTGCTCTCGGAATAAGCTCGGTTCGTTCGAAGATTGCAGTAGAACACGTAAATCCGTTCACCGAGATGAAACAGGGCATGAAGTACATGGCCGGCTCGCCAGTGATCCAGCCGATCATGTTCATGGCGTTCCTCGTAAATTTGACCGCATTCCCATTAACAAACGGTCTATTGCCAGCAGTGGCGAAGGATGTCTACGGGCACAACGAAAACGGTCTGGCCATGATGGTTTCTGTGTTTGCCGTGGGGTCACTGGTTGGCTCGATGTTGATGGCATCGGTTGTGAATTCACGGCGCCCCGAACGATTCATGATGTTCACCATGGTTGGCTGGTATCTGCTGCTGATCTTGTTCGGCCAAACCGACTCAGACGCCGTTGGACTGCCTCTACTCGCGTTGATAGGCGCGTCAATTAGTTTCTGCATGATCTCGATGTCGGTCGTTCTCATGACGTTCACCAAATTTGAAATGCGTGGCCGGATTATGGGCATAAGAATGCTCGCTGTTTACGGTCTACCGATGGGACTCGTAGTCGGCGGCTGGCTGATAGAACAGTACGGCGTGAAAGTGACCGTCAGCGGGTACGCAGTGTTTGGGCTCATTGCCGTTGGGTTATCGGTGCTCAAATGGCCACAACTGCTGAAAGGCTTCGATTCGGTTGAGCGTGAATGACCAGCATGAATCCAGAAATAACTCGTCAATCGAATCTGCTCCGCGACTTTGGTGAGGTTCAAGTTCCTGAAATGTCGCCGCACTACGCATATCTTGCAACGAGAGTGGCGGATGATCAGGAATTGCTGTCGGTAGATACCGTTGCCGGTAAGGGACAGCCGACTCCAAACCTGCTTTTTGCATCAGTCAGATTTCTTTTGGATCAAGGTGCTAGTCCAGAGTTGCTTGCGACGTACCCGACGAAATTCGGGAGTGATATTCAGGCCGGATTATTCGAACTGTTCCGAGATTTCGTGTTGTTACATCGGAGCGAAATCGAGCAACTGATGAAGACCCGCCGTGTGCAGTCGAACGTGGTCAGACGGTTCGCCGTATTGTTGCTAGGACTGGCAGCGGTTGCTGAGCGATCACGCGGGCAGGCGTTCTCGAATATCGAGATAGGTGCGAGTGCTGGTCTCACGTTGCTGTGGCACAAGTACAAGTATCAGTACAAGACCGAAGTTCCGTTCGGGGAGCCAGGTTCAAAAGTTGTGATCACTACCGAAATGCGGGGTAAGTCACGGAATATTCCCAGTGCATCCCAGTTGAAAATCGCCATGAATTTCGGCATCGAACTCGATCTTGTCGATGTGGACGATGAGAAGTCGATGAACTGGCTACGGGCACTGATATTTCCTGAGCATTCAGATAATCGTCAGCTGTTTTCGGATGCTGTCAACGTCGCTCGAAAGTTCCCCCCGAAAATCATCGCAGGGGATGCGTTGGAATTGCTGCCCGAGATGCTGTCAGAACTCCCCGGTGGCCAGCCAACGAACATCTACCACAGCCACACATTGAACCGGTTTTCGCGTGAGGCGCGTGAGCAGTTGGACTCGCTGTTATGCGAGGCTTCGTCGAACCGTTTGATCACACGATTGGTGTTCGAAGGAACGCCGAACGGGTACTCCGACTTGCGGCTGATCACGTACGAAAACGGTGTACAGAGCGATCCCGAATTGCTCGCTAACTGCGAGGCACACGGCCGCTGGATCGATTGGCAGGCCGACCGTTGGGGTGGCCGTCGGAGAAAACTCGGTTGGTAAGCAGTAATTAGCCGCTGTCGCCTCGTAACCCCTACTGCATGTGCCCCCCCACGTCGGATAACTCCGACGGGCGATCGCTGCTTCGGGCTCGCATTTTCTCCAGGTTGTAATCGAGGCCGAGTCCCGGTCCGTCGGGAATCCGAATAAAGCCGTCTTCGACTTCGTATGGCGTATCGAGAATCGAATCGTTGTCTCGAATGCCCACTTCTTCGATGTTGTATTCCTGTGCGTACGGGAAGTTGTTGCTCGGCGCTAGCAGGTGGGCGTGAGCAGCGCTCGATCCGTAAGGCTGCGTGTTGTGAATGGTCATCGTCGCACCGTGTGCTGTGAGCACTGCCTCGATGCGCAGGAACTCGGTAATTCCACCGACCTTCACGACGTCGGGCTGAACGATATCGGGGCGACCTTCACGAATAAGCGTCAGGTGCTCCCACCGAGTAAATGAGTTCTCGCCTGAAGCCACGGGAATATCAAGCGCGTCGGCAACTTCGGCCATGCCGACGTAGTTACGTGTGTGAACGGGCTCTTCGAAATGAAACACGCCGAGGTCCTGTAGCTGGCGACCAATTTCGATCGCGTGATGCACTGAGTAAGCGCTGTTCACATCGACCAGCACATCCATCTCGTAGCCAACCTCATCACGAATAGCCTTCACGGTCTCGATGGTCAGATCACCCGGATCGTCGATCTTGCCCGGAATAGCCGAGTGCATTTTGTACGCAGAGAATCCCTGATCGCGAAAATGAGCAACTCGTTTGGCTTCGTCTTTTGGAGTGAGATCACGGGCGAGTGAACTGGCGTAGACCTTGATCTTGTCCCTACGCTTGCCGCCGATCAGGTTGTAAATAGGAGTGTTGAGAATCTTGCCTTTAAGATCCCACAGCGCCAGATCAATCCCGGCAGCAGCTGTGAGTAGCGCACCGAGAGGACCCGCAACCGCTCCGGCCTTGAACATCGAATCCCAGATCTCTTCAGAATCGAACGGGGATTTGCCGAGTACAAGCTGTGCAAAAACCGTTTCTATAGCCACTTTAGAAACGTAAGGGGCGCGTCGAAAACACTCGCCGAATCCTGTGAATCCTTCGTCTGTGTGAAGGATTACGTATGGGTACTCTTCATCAAGTACCAGGCATTCGACGCTAGTAATCTTCATCGATAATCAAATCTTCCTTGTTCTGGCGTGTTCCATCGCTAACGAGATTTCGGAGGTTACGTGGAATCGCAAATGTGGTCGTTTCTTCGCCCGGCCCAACACGGAAAATGTTGTCTGGTGCAATTGCTTCGATAACGGCTTTCACCTGTTTTTCTGGAGTCGATGCTCCAGACGTTATCCCGATTTTCTCAACCCCATCAAGCCACGAAACGTCGAGCTCTTCGGGTCCGTTGATCAGGTAGGCAGGTACGCCTTTGTTGATGGCGACGTCTTTGAGCCGGTTGCAATTTGAACTGTTCTGAGCGCCGATTACCAGTACCAATTCAGTCAAATCGGCAAGCTCGGTAGCGGCAGCCTGGCGGTTAGTAGTGGCGTAGCAGATGTCGTTTCGAACAACCGCGTTTGGGAACTGCTTCTGGATTCGCGCTACTGCCTTGGCGGTGTCGTTCACTGAAAGAGTGGTTTGAGTTAGAACCGCAACTTCGGTATCTGTTGGCCAATTGGGAGGATCGGAATCCTTCCGATCGTCGACCAGCTCCATTTCCGCCTGGCCTGTAGTTCCGATCACTTCCTGATGACCCTCATGACCCACGAGAACGATTTTCTTGCCTTCTTTGGTGTACTTCTTGGCTTCGTTGTGAACGCGGGTTACGAGCGGACATGTTGCATCTAGGACGGTTAGTCCCCGTTGCTTTGCGATTTCATAATCGGATGGCGGCGACCCGTGTGCCGAAAACACAACAACAGCTCCCTCGGGAATTTCCGTTACGTCCTCGACGGTGATTGCACCCTTCGCTTCGACATCGGCAACAACCTTGGGGTTGTGGACGATCTGGTGCTTTACGTAGACAGGAATTCCGTATTGCTGAATAGCGAGATCGACAATGTCGACAGCCAGATCAACTCCGGCGCAGAATCCACGGGGGCTGGCGAGAAACACGTCCATTTACAAAAAAACCAAAACGGCTAGGGCTGTGCCCGGCGGAGATTCGAGATAGCAAGTATATCGGCGAGTCGGCGTTATTTCTCACCTAATCAGGAGCGGGGACCGTAACCGTCGGTTCGAATTCAGAGGATTTTTCTTTGGCGGGGTTGCCACCGATCTTGGCAAGGATCACCGCTGACAATGCAAATGAGACCGCTACCGAGATGATTATCGCTTTGTAACCGAGGTTTTCAGACACATCGTTGAGCTCATCGATCCCTATCCCAGCGAAGCGTGCCAGAGCCGAGCCTGCCAGCGTTGCAAAGCTCGTATACCCAAGTTCTTTTGCGGCAGAGCTACGATTTACGAGATCGTTGGCTACAGCCCAGGTCAGTGTCATAAAAAGACCAACCGCTATGCCAACCACAACTCCAACCGCAAGCACTGGCCCGATCGAATCGACGAACAGCAGAAGCAGGGAAGAAAACACCCCGGTGACTCCTGCAACTACGAAAAGACTGGACCTGCCGAGTCGATCTGACAGGTAGCCGGCGGGCAATACCGTAAGCCCGGCTGCAAACACGATGACGATCACCAGTAGGTCGGCTCCGTCTGCTGGATTTTCTAAACCAACCACGTCTTGCAGGAAAAACAGCGCATATATCTGCATCGATGACATCGCAGCGATAGCAAATGCTAGGGCCACCAGGAACGCCACATAACTTCCGCTGATACGGGGTCTCACGGCGTTCGCAACGGCAGCGGCCTTGATCTTTACCGGAGCTTTCGATCTCTTTAGATTCGGGATGAACAGGCCACTCGACGGGCGAACTACTAAAACCATCCACAACGTACTCAGAATCAAAACGGTAATCATTAGGGCGATCGAGTACCACAGCCACTGCGGTGATTCTTCAGCATCGTATCTGGCCATGAACTGAAGCACGATTACGGTAACCGATCCAGCACCAAGCAATCGCCAGAGATTTAGTACACCTGCAGCCTGGCCTCTTTGGCTTGCCGGCACATGATCGATGATCAAGGCGTTCGCTGGTCCCTGCCCAATGTTGCCGAACATCTGCATTGCCATGATTGCAATCACGAGAGTGACGAACGATGTGGCGAAACCGAAATATACGGTGATCACTGCCAGCCCGAAAGCGCCAAATAGCAGGTAGGGCAGGCGACTTCCCAATCTGGAATCTCGGTCGCTAAGTGATCCAGCTCCCAGCTGAGCGGCCGCAGCGACAATCAACCCGAGTAGCGACAACATGCCAAGCGCACCGTTTTTATCGAGCGCGTATCCAAGTATTTCTATTTGACCCGCTTCTAGTGCTTCTAGCACTTTGAAGGGGAGTATTCCCGTACCGACGCCGGTCCACACGCCAGATAGCCCAAATGCGTAAAGGCTTAGGTTCGAAAAGTTACGTGACTTGCTTCGACGATTTGGAAGGGCGCGTTTGAATATAGACCAGCGAGTCGTATCGCTAATCTCCCCACTAATATTGTCGTTACGATTACTCACCAAGAGCCTTTGCTGTTACGGTGCAGGCTACCCCAACATCGCTGATAGCGTGAAAACGATTTGGCATTCTGTTTGCTACACGTCTGCCCCAAAAATCCCTCTTCCAATAGCGACAATCCCAACAGAATTCCGGAGATTTATTAGTGTCCACCGAACTGAAGTTTTACTGCTGGTCTCGTTGAAGTACGTGCACGAAGGCCCGTCGGGCTCTCAATGATTCGAGCACTGAGTACGAATTTCGAGATTTCTTCAAAGACCAACTTTCGATCGACGAAATAAAAAATCTGAGCAAACTTTCGTCTGTAGATGAGATGTTCGCTTGGAGAAGCCCGAGTTCCAAGCCATACCGAGATCTGCGAGGTAAGGCTACCGACAACGAGTTGATCGCAATGATGGTAAGCGAGCCACGCCTGATTCGGCGACCGATTTTGACCGACGGTTCGCAAGTTATCTTCGGATTCAAGCAGAGTGCATACGACGATTTGATCTAATCACTCCGTCAACCCTCTGCAAGAAACCCGGTACAACCGGTGGCAAGCAACTAAGGTCTCAAAGAATTACGTGTAGGCACTCATTAAAGGTGTCGGCAGGGACGGTTCGTGGCTATTTTTCTGGCGGTTAAGCTTTACGCACGTTCAACTCGATCCTGAATAACAGGAAAAGAAAAAAGATGCTGTACCTAAAATCATGCCCTCGATGCTCTGGCGACATTAATGCCGATAGCGACATGCACGGCACGTTCTTGAAGTGCTTGCAATGTGGATTCTCGAAAGACCTTTCGCCCGAGATGGCGGCGCGACTATTCGGGAAGCCGTCGGGCGCCCCTGCAACTCCGCTGCCGTACACCGATCAGCAAGCAGCTTAGTAGCGATATTTCGCTTGCTTCTGGCTTAACGGCTGGCCTCTTGGCTGATACTTCGAATAGCACGGCGTATCGAAACGAAAATAGTCTTCGTTTCACATCGAACGCCCAGAAATGTTTGCTGGTCCAAAACTGGTGTTGAAATCAGTTCTACACCAGCAAAAACGCATGGCATTTCAGCTTCAGGCTGGTGCTAGAATTCCGGCATGCCAGACACCGCCGATAATTCGACAACTCCCAGCGTGATACTCGATGTGAACCATGATCATGGGTTCGCCACTATCACGCTCAACCGGCCCGACCGGCTCAACTCACTCAATAACGACTTACTCGAATCTTTAGTCGACACGCTCGACGTTGTAGCGGCCGACGATTCGATCCGCGCCGTGATCCTCACAGGTGCTGGTCGAGCGTTTTGTTCCGGTGCCGACACTGACGAAATGGTGGGCGGATCGGGCGACGGACCCCACAAGCCAGGTCCCGGCGGGGCAGAAGCTCTGCGAAGAGGGTTCAAACTTGCTCGCAAGGTGATTCTCGGCATTTACCAGATGGAAAAACCGGTAATAGCCGCGATCAACGGATCGGCAGTTGGTGCAGGATTCGATCTCGCCTGTGCGTGCGACATGCGCGTCGCTTCCAACACTGCACGCTTCATGGCCGCTTACATTCACGTTGGGCTCTTCCCCGGTTACGGCGGCACGTGGCTCTACCCTCGGATATTCGGCACCGCTAAGGCGGCAGAGCTGATGTACACCGGGAACTTCATGGAAGTGGATGAAGCCGACAGGCTCGGATTCCTGAATTCCGTAGTTTCCGAAGACGATCTGATTAATACAGCTGAAAAAATGGCGCGCCGTGTCGCAGCCGGCCCACCAATTGCCATCAGGTTGGCCAAAACTATGATGCGCAGAGGAATGTCGATGGACCTCGAAACTTCTCTCGAAATGTCTGCCGCGGTCGAGGCAATCACGCTATCCTCAAACGACCATGCTGAAGGTATGGTGGCATTGCGCGAAAAACGACGTCCGGATTTCAAGGGGAACTAATGTACGGGGTTAACGGAAAACCGGTTATATTCGCCGGAAACTCGCACCCGGAGCTGGTGCAAAAAATCTGCGATTATCTTCAGCAAGATATTGGGCAGATCGAAGTGTTCAAGTTCAGCAACGACAACACCTTCGTCAAAATCCTCGAGAACGTTCGTCAAAAAGACGTTTTCATTCTGCAGTCGACCGTCGAGCCTGTGAACGATCACATCATGGAGATGCTGATCATGATCGACGCTGCGAAGCGCGCATCAGCGGGTCGAATCACGGCTGTTATTCCGTTCTACAGTTATGCCCGCACCGACAAGAAAGATCAGCCACGTGTACCTATAACTGGCCGCCTCATTGCTGATCTTCTCGAAACTGCTGGCGCCGACCGCGTAGTAATGGTCGATCTTCACGCCGGTCAGGTTCAGGGTTTCTTCCAGGTTCCAGTGGATGAACTGACAGCCATGCCGGGGCTAGTCGACTATTTCGTGAAACGCGATCTTAAAGATCCGGTAGTTGTCGCTGTAGATATCGGCATTTCCAAAAAAGCCCGCTACTTCGCCGACGCGGTAAGTGCACCACTCGCGATCGTTGAGAAAAGACGACTCGGAAATGAAGACCGAGTTGAGAGTATGAACGTAATTGGTGAAATAGGAGACCACCCGGTCATCCTGTTTGACGATGAGATCAGCACGGGTGGAACGATGCTCGCTGCTGTTGAAGCGATCACCGCACGAGGAGCCAGCGAAATTTATGTCGTTGCCACTCACGGTGTTTTGCCGGGCGATGCTTCGAAGCGGATTACCGATGTTCCACATATCAAAGAATTGGTAATAACCGACACGGTGCCCGTGTCTGAAGACAAAGTAAACTCAAAGATCAAGGTAATTTCAATTGCACCGCTTCTTGGAGAAGCGATCAGGCGAATCCACGAAGGCCGTTCAGTTGGAGAATTGTTCACCCTCAATAGGTAAGGGTAGGAAGTTTGGAATCTGAATCTGGCCTCCATCGTGGCAAGCCACTAACCGTATATGTTCAAGTTTATTAACAAATTCGTTGGCGATTCCAACGAAAAAGCTCTTAAGGGAATCTACCCGATCGTCGACGAGATCAATGATCTCGAGCCGAAGTTTGAAAAACTCAGCGATGATGCACTAAAGGGCGTAACCGTCGACCTGCGAACACGTTACAAAGCCGGGGAAGATCTCGACGATCTTCTTCCCGAGGCATTTGCGGCTGTTCGAGAGGCCTCACGTCGAACCATCGGCATGCGGCACTTCGATGTGCAGATGATCGGTGGAATCGTACTTCACCGAGGCAAAATTGCTGAAATGCGCACGGGTGAAGGCAAAACGTTGGTCGCTACGCTGCCAACGTACCTGAACGCCATTACTGGCGAGGGCGCACACATTATTACGGTAAACGACTATCTTGCGAAACGTGACGCCGGTTGGATGGGTGAGGTTCATCACTTTCTGGGCCTGACTATCGGCTGTTTGCAGAACGACTCGTCGTGGGTATTCGACCCCGACGCACCTTCGGCTGCTCAAGCTGAAGTTCAGGGCGACGAAAGTGAAGCCGATGCCGCCCCTCCTGTTCGATTGCCTGAAGACAACTTCCGGCCCGGTACAAAGCAGGAAGCCTATGAATGCGATATTACTTACGGCACGAACAACGAGTTCGGCTTCGACTACCTGCGCGACAACATGGTCGATGAGGCAGATCGACGCGTTCAGCGTGGACGTGTCTATGCCATCGTCGACGAAGTAGACAACATCCTCATCGACGAAGCTCGAACCCCGCTGATCATCTCTGGGCCGGCCAAAGAGCAGAGCCATGAGTATCGAAAGTTTGCAGTGCTGGCTAAGAGGCTTACTGCCGATCTTCACTTCGAAATCGAAGACAAACGAAAGACAATCGTTCTCACCGAAGAGGGCATCGCCGCTGTCGAACGTGAACTGAACGTCGACAATCTGTACGGCGTCGAAAACGACGTCCTATCTCACTTCACCGAAAACGCAATTCGTGCAGAGCACGTTTACTCCAAAGACCGTGAATATGTTGTTCAGGGTCAGGATGTTGTGCTGGTCGACGAATTCACTGGTCGACTCATGACCGGTCGACGCTTCTCCGATGGAATGCACCAGGCACTCGAAGCAAAAGAGGGAGTCAGGGTTCAGCGAGAGTCGAACACGTACGCCACCATCACTCTCCAGAACTACTTCCGAATGTACGAAAAGCTTGCTGGTATGACCGGTACAGCAACCACGGAAGCGGAAGAACTCGACAAGATATACAAGCTCGAAGTGGTCGAAATTCCGACCAACCGTGACACCCAGCGAATCGACCGTGGCGACTATATCTACATGACTGAGGAAGCCAAATGGAATGCGATCGCCGATCGTATCGCCGAGCTTCACACCGATGGCCGTCCGGTTCTCGTTGGAACTACGACTATCGATAAGTCGGAGCTACTCGGGGATCTGCTCAAAAAGAAGCACATCCCGCACAACGTGCTCAACGCCAAGCAGCATGAGCGGGAAGCGAACGTTGTTGCCGAGGCCGGTAAAGCCGGAGCGGTTACGGTTGCAACCAACATGGCTGGTCGTGGTACCGACATTATTCTGGGCGGAAACCCGGATGTGACAGTCGCTTCAGAAGCCGGATGGCAAGTAGACCACGATGTGATTGTTCAAAAAGGTGGACTGTTCGTTCTCGGAACAGAGCGTCACGAGTCACGCCGTATCGACAACCAGCTGCGAGGACGTTGCGGACGTCAGGGCGACCCGGGCGAAACGCAATTCTTCCTTTCCACCGAAGACGACATTGTTCGACGCTTTGGTGGCGACCGAATCAGGGGCGCTATGAAGATGCTCCGATGGGAAGAAGATGTCCCAATCGAGAACCGAATGGTGTCGAAGTCGGTTGAAACTGCACAGACGAAGGTCGAAGCGCAGAACTTTGAAATTCGTAAGTACTTGGTCGATTACGATGACGTAGTAAACACTCAACGTGACATTATTTACCAACTTCGAGACAAGGTCATTGACGGTGAAGATCTTCGTCCGACTATCAGCGAATACATCACAGAAGAAGTTCGAATCATTGTCGACGATCGCATTAACGGCGAGAACGAAAACTACGATGTTGAGGGCCTGTATCGAGAGCTGATGATGGTATTCCCGACGCTCGACGGATTCCCTGACCCTGACGACATACTGGAGATGCGCCCGGAAGAAGCACAAGACGTTTTCGCTGAACTGATCGACACGATTTACGATAAGCGAACTGGCGAGTTTGGAGCCGAACTGCTCGACAAACTCGAACGCACGATCATGCTGCGAACTATCGATGAGCACTGGGTTGAGCACCTTACGTCGATGGACAACATGCGGCAGGGAATCGGCCTTGAAGCGGCAGGTCAGCGCGATCCGCTGGTTGCCTACAAGCGACAGGCGTTCCAGATGTTCACTTCGCTCGATACGACGATCAAGTCGAGCGTTGCACGCACGATATTCCGTGTGGCATTGACTCAGCAGCCAGCGCCGTCGCAGACGCCAGAGACGAGTGCTATAAAGGTTGATGCCGATGTATCGACCCAGAGGGCCAACACTCTCGCCAATCAGAAGTCGATCATGTCGAGTGTGAACGCTGGTCATGGTGGGCAGACGGGTGGCAACAGCCTATCGCACGTGCCGACCCATTCGTCTGACGGCAAAAAATACACACGAGCCCAACGACGCAAACTCGAACGCCTACAACGCAAGCAGGCAAAGCAAGACGCCGAGTAGGTGGTGCC
>Ga0115002_10005598_pt1 | contig 14728 bp, 14 predicted proteins | sample ArcticOcean_MG_C_8_FD_89576 | JGI IMG/M metagenome (GOLD analysis project Ga0115002, IMG submission 89576) | Marine microbial communities from western Arctic Ocean - ArcticOcean_MG_CB11_86 | ecosystem: Environmental > Aquatic > Marine > Oceanic | place: Arctic Ocean: Canada Basin | collected... | reverse complement strand
TGGAGCAGATCTTGGGAGAACACGTCCCGCCGCCACCGCCAGACGTCCCCGAACTCGAAGAGCAGGAGCAGAAAACCGTGAAGGGATTGACGCTGCGACAGCGGACGAAATTGCACCAATCGGACCCCACTTGCGCCAACTGTCACAAGATTCTCGACCCGATCGGCTTCGGTCTGGAGAATTTTGACGCCATCGGCCGCTGGCGCGAAAAAAATGACATTGGCGTCGCGATCGACTCAGCGGGTAAACTTCCAAATGGGGAGAGCTTCTCGACCCCCGCAGAATTGAAGGGCCTCCTAGCAAGGCGAAAGGCAGACCTGGCTCGAAACCTGACTGAACGGCTGATGGCCTACGCGGTTGGGCGACAGCTGGAAGGCTACGATGAAATTGTGATCGACCAGCTGATGGTGAAGATTGCCGAGGACAGGTATCGAGTACGGACAATGATCACTGAGGTTATCACCAGTTACTTGTTTACGCATCGCAAAGTCAGAGGATAAGGAACATGAATAACCAGTCTCTTGTCGATCGTCGCACCCTGCTGAAAGGAGCGGGAGTTTCCCTCGCACTGCCGTTCATGGATTCCCTGAGTTGGGCGGCCGGCAGCAATCCCGCTAAGCCGCCGGTGCGCCTCGGGTTCATGTACATGCCCCACGGCGTCATCATGGACGAGTTCTGGCCCAAAAGCCCGGAGACGTATCACAAGTCGCCGCCGCCAGCGATCGAGTCGCTGCGTCCGATCCTGGACCAGTGCCTGATGATGAAGGGCATTTCCGGCGTGCCGATCACGGCGTTCAGCGGCGCGCCGCATGCGCTGGAGCTGTCGACCTGGCTCACCGCCACCCTCCCCGACGCGGACACACGCAGCCGCATCAACATCGCGATCTCGACCGACCAGATCATGGCCAATTACGTGGGTGCTCACACATTGCTGCCCTCGCTCGAGCTGGCGACGATGCCTCAAACGTGGAAGGAGAACCAGGCGGGACTGCACGAGGCGTACTACTCGCACTGCAGCTACCGCTCGCCCACGCAGCCCGTCCCCGCTGAGATCGATCCCCGGAATGTCCTGAGCAGGCTCTTCGGCAAGAAGGGCAAGGCCGGTCGGGTTACGAAGGCCAACCCTCTCGACAGGCAGATGCTCGACCGTGTGCTCGGCGGCGCACGGGACCTGCGGCGGACGCTGGCCGGGACCGATCAGCAGAAGCTCGACGAGTACCTCGACAGCGTGCGAACAGTCGAGCGGCGAATCGCGGCGATCGAGCACCGCCAGCAGGAGGGCGCCTTGGAGAAAGCGGGCGTCCGTTCGGCCAGCCGCGACGCCAATGACTCGCCGCCAATCGAGGTGAAGATCCCCGAGGGCGACAAACGCAGTGAGTACATGCAGGTTATGTGCGACCTGACCGTCCTGGCCTTCCAGACAGACACGACACGCGTCAGCACCTACATCGGGTCCACGCCCAACGGAGTGTCCTACCCCGAACTGGGCTTCACGGACAAGCACCACTCGCAGACGCACCACCAGAACCGAAAAGAGATGGTCCAGAAGGTGGCGGCGATCACGAAGTTCAACATCGATCAGTTTGCCTACATGGTGAAAAAGATGGCCAGCCTGCGCGAGGGCAACGGCACGCTGCTGGACAACTGCATCATGATGTGGGGCTCGGGCCTGGAAGACGGCAACAAGCACAGTCGGGAGAACCTACCCTTCATCATCGCCGGCAAGGGCGGCGGTTCGCTCAACACCGGACGCTTCCTGCCCGACACCAAAGGCAACCAGGGCGACCTGCTCACGACGCTGCTTGCGTGCGCCGGCGTGCCCCTGGACCGCCCGATCGGCATCGCGACCAAACAGATCACCGAAGTCAAGGCCTGACCAAGTTTAAGCGGCCGCAAAGCTCACGGGTGTTACCGTGCGAAAGGCAAGCCATCTTTGACCCACACATAACGACATGCGTTCGTAGCGAAAACTAAGGCCGAAGCTGATCGAGCGGCCGCGATGCTTACACCGGTAAGCCCACAACCGCTCGATTCTGATTGCCCTGAACCTGAAGCCGCTGACCATACTTGTGACGTCGGCGAATTCCCAATCGTGTTGCGATAATCCGCTTCACCCATCACTTACTCCTGAGGTCCCCTAGCAAGCAAAGCTATCACTGCCGGCAACGCTCATATAAACACTTCTTTACTTATTCGCCTTCTTGCTAATTTCAATAACGAATTTGGTCGATTTTAAGATCACGGGAATTCTCCCCTCTTCTTAGAATCTTCAAAGCTTGAGTTCTGGCATGAATCTTCTCTTTCGCTTGATTTACGCGACTCATTGTCGCAGCACTCATCACAAATTGGCCTTGGATGCACTGTCGCATTTGGAATCGAGTGAGAAGGAACAGTGGAGTCGGGTGTTATTGAAGCACCACGGGCAATACTTGAAGGGTGCGAAGGCACCGGACACAGACTTCAAGGATTTTCGCAACCATGTTCTGCACGTCCGCGACAACAATTGGGGCGGCGCTATCGGCGCAACTCAAAAGTGGTATCGAAAGTTGGTACTCTCGCTGAAAGATGAGTTATGGGGTCAGGCGGCCTATCAGGCGGGTGTGATGAGTCACTATTACACAGATCCGATTCAGCCATTTCATACAGCTCAATCGGTAGCCGAGACGAATATCCATCGCGCGGCCGAGTGGAGCATCTGTAAAAGTTACGACGACCTTCGCAGTCGCTTCGTGGGCATGCAGGGAAATTCGATTACCGTTCCGAAGTTCAGCGGAGCAGATTGGTTGAAGGAAACGGTTTTGCATGGAGCGCAGACGTCCAATCTCTACTATGAAACATTGATTGAGCATTACGATTTTGCTGCGGGTCGGAAAGATCCTCCCGCGGGTTTGGACGTAACGAGCCGCGAGATACTTTCTCAACTGGTAGGTTACGCGGCGACCGGTTTAGCGAACATACTCGACCGAGCCTTCGAGGAAGCTGAAGTGTCGCCTCCCAAGGTTAATTTGACTGCTCAAACGTTCCTCGCTGGATTACAGATTCCCGTTCGTTGGGTGACAAAGAAATTGGCCGACGCAGGGGAACGACGAGTTGTCACGGCGATGTACAACGAGTTGCAAGCGACGGGCAAGGTCGAGGAGACGTTGTCGGAGGACGATCGTCAAGTCGCAAAGATGTTCAAAGAAGAAAATCAGACTCGCCGATCCCGGCGATCAGCTGTCTCGCCTGCAACGCTGCCCATAGCTCCGGCCACTAGTCCATCTAAGCGGCCGACCCGGAACACGATTCCAACTCCGGTCGCCAAGACGGCGATACCACAGTCCAACTTGCGTTTCTATTTGGACTTGGAAGATGCGGTAGAGGATGCACCTTCCATTGGTCCGAAAACGGCGGATCGGCTGGAGAAAGTTGGCATTCTGACAGTCGCCGATCTCTTACGAGCCGTTCCCTCCGCCATAGCCCATCAACTTGCTACTCGACATATTAGCGAAGACACCATTCGCGAATGGCAAGATCAGGCTCGCCTGGTCTGCGAAATTCCCAAATTGCGGGGTCACGACGCGCAGATCTTGGTTGGCTGTAATTGGCGAAGTGCCGAGTCGGTTCAGTCGGCGAATCCACAGGCTCTGTTTGAGAAGGTCTCGGAATTCGTTGCGACCAGTGCGGGAAAACGCGTCGTTCGATCGGGAAAACTCCCCGACCTTGACGAGGTAACAGGTTGGATCGAGTCTGCTCGTGTGAGTCGCAAAGTTCGAGCGGCGTAGTACCTGCTTGTCGTCTCAGTAAAAGATGCCCCGTACCAAGCAGCAATTTCGCTGCTTTGATGTCGAAGCCACATGCAATTCCCACCCTATCGATTATGATGTGTTGGTAGTCAACATCTCGTAAATCTACTTAGGGGTCGGCGGAGCTTCATCAAATTCCGCGGCTAGGCACGCTCGATGGACTTCACTACTTTCTGCATCGTGACGCTCATCGGCCATTCGCTTCTAGCAATCGTCGGAGCTCGCCTGATTTGGAACAAGGGTTATCACCCTCTCTGGGGCGTGCTCTTAGCGGGCGCAACGGGCTGCATTGGACTTATCGTAATCGGGGCATTGACGTTGCGGGCGAACAACGAGATCTTCCTCGATGGTGCAAGCGACTCGGGCGAAGAATGAGTTGTTGAACATGAAAACCAAGTTGAGGGTGGCGTGCACTCATATGTGTGAAAAGTAATTACGAATGTCGCCGAACACCTGAGGGCTCGGAAAACACGTAATGACTTAATCCCGATAACTCGCCCTGTTTCGTTTCGATTCTATACCTAGGGTGGCGGCCAAAATCGCACAAGGGCGAGCCAGCGCGGTTGACTTCGAAACGCGTTTTTCAAGCCTTCAAAGGAGTCCGCAAAGACGTGCAGGTGAACGTCACGCGAAGTTCCTAAACCCCACCCGGAGCTGAGACTCCGACCTCCCCGCAAGCGGTGAGGTGACTCGCTGCGCGACTCTGTTTGGAGAACTCATTGCGGATTAGTTCGATTTACGCAAACGACGGCAAAAGATGTGGGTAAACCTGCGCCCCAGGCTCCTATATTCAACGCCTTCGGCGTAAAGAATCATCTATCGAAGCGTCACCCGCAGGTGGCGGCCAGTAGCTGGTCTAGATTGGCGACGAATTGGCCGCGGACCAGGACTTGGCTGCAACCGGCGTCGACGGCGGCTTGAAGAAGTTGTTCGTCTACGTGAGGACCGTAGCCGATGGTGTGCGCGGAAGGCAAGATTCGTTTTACCTCTGCAACGGCCGTTTCAATTTCTAATCCACGGGCGGTAAGGTCGAGCAATACCAGAGCTGGCTCGTGCTTCTCGCAAAATTCGGCCAGCTTAATCACGCCGCACGCTTTAAACTCCAAACCCCGGGTGCCCGCTGCGCCAGAGATTTGAGAAGTGAACATCAAGTCGTTTGAGACTAACAACACACCGGCCATGAAATATCCTAATAGAAAATGGTATCGTCGAAGTTTAGCAGGAAGAGCTATTTCTTCTTTTTACCTGATTTTGATTTTGAAGAGCTGGATGATTTCTGCAGCTTCTTTTTACTTGCCTGAAGCTTAACAATTTGTGATTTGGCCGACACCAAAGCGGACTGGGCAGCAAAAGCTATTTTCTGTGCTTCGCGCAAAGCGATATTAGCACTGCCGCGATGAAGCGCTGCGCTCTTTACATTCTGTTTGGCAGCAGCCTCTTCCACTCGAATCGCCCGAGCCCGTTTCGCCGCCGACGTCCAACGCTCGTCCGACTCCGTGAACTCACGGCGGATATTCGAGTAACGCTTTTCAGATAGATCGAGATTTTGCAGAGCCATCCTGTAGTCTTTATCATCGTCAAATAATTCGCGGTTCAGTTTGTTGATTGCAACGGCGGGCGATGACGATTTTTTCGCCAGTGCAAACCCGCGCTGATACTGAGTCGAATTTACGATGCGATTTCTTTCGCGATTGGCTTGCTTCTTTGCCTCCTCGAGCAACGTTTTAGCGCGATGAAAGGATGAGCCTTCGCCGTGAGCGGATTCGAGATCGGCTTCAATATCTTGAAGGTCGTCCGATGCCGAACGAGCTTCCAACGCCAGCGATTCGGAACTGGCCAAAGCGGCCGACATGCGTCCGTTTGAAACATTGAGTTTTGCGGATGCGGCCGCACCTCGAGCTTGCGCTATCGCCAGTGCTCTCGCGGCGTTTGAAATCGTCTGCGAAAGAGACTTCACCTCCGACTCGATGGAACGCAGCTGAGATTGCCGTTGCTGCTCCTTGGTCTTTTGCTTGCTCTTGCCTTTATTCTTCTTCTTTCCACGAGCGCCAGCTTCGGGCGCGATGGAAACGATGCAAATCAACAATGCCATGATGAGCAGAAGAATCGTCGAGTATTTTTTAGCCATGAGAATCTCCGCAAGTCAAACTAACTCAACCCTCAGTTTAATCGATCGCCTCGATTTCGACCAACGGAAACCGCTCGTTGGACCGTCAATTCGCTTCCTCAGCCAAACTTTTCGGCCTATTCGGGTTGGGCAACCACTTGGGGAACTCCATCGGCGTCCGATGTCATTCCTGGTAAAGCGCGAGGCTCGTCGTCTTGTACGGTATAGACTTCGTCAAAATCGGTCTGATCGGTGTCTCGTCGCAACAGCAAGTAGATCGCCGCTGAGGAACACCAGAAGTAGGCATAACAAAATGCTACGCCGATCGTTCGAATTAAATGAGTAACTCCCGCGATCATCGAGTCGCCGATCGACTGTATGCCAGTCGCGTCGGCTGCCGGCCCGGCATAACCAACGGACCATTTAGCCGTCAGAACAATTGCCTCGATGCAATGAAAGGTAAACAGCCAACAGACGTAGCCCAACAGCGAGGCGACGGCAACGTAGAACAAATAATGCAACGGCCGCTGGAAGACGTAGGAATAGCTGCGACTAAACGCTTCAAATACATCACCATCTCGCTCGGCGCCGACGACTCCCCACATCAACGGCCAGCCAAACGCCAAACCAATCCCAACGACGACGATCAATAACGCAGCGATGATCACAAACACCCAGCAGATCCCGCCAATGAGAACACCGATCGGTAGTTTCATTAACAAGCCCAGCAGCCACAGCGGAATCAGAACGGCGGCGATCCCGAGCACCGGAAAAAGAGGTGCAAAAAAGAAGGAATGTAAGCGGCGAAATGCGAAGCCCAATGCCTCAAACAATCCCACCCGTTCATGCTTGCCTAATTCCAATACGGAGATTCGAGAAATCGCGCCAGCGAAAAAAGCCCACACGAACATCGTCCAAATCAGCCCCGTGACATAGTAGCCAGTTACCGATAATGTTGCTGGCCTCGAAGTCAACTGCTGGACTGGGTCTATCATGCGAAGGTAGACCTGAGCCAAAATCGAATTACGAACTGGCCCAGCGACCGGTGCAGGTTCAGTTGAAGTCGTCTCGTCTTTTTCCTCTGCAAAGTAATTCGGAGTCGGAGCGTGTCCAACACCGCCAGGCATACTCGCCACCGCAACAGGCCAGCTTCCATTGCTCTCGATCGAACGCTCTAGCGCGGTATCGGAACCGACCGTGTCCTGTCGAATAAAAAAGACATGTGCCGCATTCCAGCCCAGCGGAATCAAAAGCACAGCAGACAGTGAACAAATCAAAACTGGAAAGCTAATCGCCAGTCGGTAGGTACGTATGATCAACAACCACGGAAATAGCTCCCGCCAGTGAACGGAGCGCACGACTCCTTGTTGCTCATTCATAAATCATCCAATCCGAAATGTCTCTGTTGCGAGCAGACCGTATTGCAAAGAGAAGACTCAATTGCCAAGAGAAAGTTTAGGTGAAACAGTATGAAACCTTAAGCCCGTCTTGTCGAGCTAACGGAACTGGCAAAATGACAACGATTAACCTTCGTTTTCGTCTTCGTCGCGGACTTCGTTGCGACGGTGGCTCATCTTCAGCTGCTCGTCGGCCCGATCTTCGTCGTCCAGCGGAACGCCGTGTTCCTCATCCAGCCACATTCCAAGGTCGATAATTCGGCACCTTTCGCTACAAAACGGCATAGCCAACGTAATGTCGGTGTCGAAAGATTCGTCGCAGGTAGGGCAGCGCACCCAAGCCATGAGAAAGTCCCTCTTCGTAAATCAACAGCAGGAGTAAAAATCGACTATTCAATAGCGATTCGAATACGACGTACGCAGAGCCAACTTTGTGAAAGCTTATCAGAATTCAGAGCGGTTTGGAAAACAGCCAGTTCTCAAGCTCCAAAAGTCTGGCGATGTCAGCTTCAAAGCAGCGAGATTTTAGCGGTCTCGCAAAGAACACTCAATCCGATTTCTTTTTGGAATCGCTTTTCGAAGAAGATTTCGAGTCGCTTTTTGCGGACTTCTTGGATTCCTTCTTGGCAGATTCCTGGCTTTTCCGATCCGCCTCGGCGCCCTTTTTATAGGACTCGCTGCGATAGTCGGTTTGGTAGAAACCGTCGCCTTTGAACATGACCGCTGCACCGGTGCCGAACAAGCGGCGCAACTTCAGCTTTTTGCATTCCGGGCACTTTTTCTTATGCGAGTCATTGATCCCTTGAAAGAGCTCAAACTCGTGACCACAGGCGTCGCATTCATAGTCATAAGTGGGCATGAATTAATCTCCTTCGGCGTTTTGGGAATTCTCGGCAGGATCTTCTGGGCTCGACGGAGCTGCTTCCACGGGCGCCGAAGCAACGATAACCTGCGCAGGTCGTACTACTCGTCCGTGCAACGTGTATCCTTCGACGGTCACCTGAGCGACTTTGCCGGGCTCGACATTGTCCATGGGCAGTTGAGCGATCGCTTCGTGCAAGTTGGGATCGAACTCTGCTCCTGCTGCGTCGATACGCTTACAGTTGTGTTTTTCGAGAACCGAATCCAATTGCATTGCAACCATCTTCACTCCCTCGAGCAAGCCGGTAGCGTCCGCCGATTGATTAGCCGCATCGATGGCTCGCTGCAAATTGTCGCCAACGGCAAGGATATCAGCCATTAAGCCAATCGACGAGAACTTAAGTTGATCTTCCAATTCGCGTCGCGAGCGTTTGCGGAAGTTTTCCAATTCGGCGGAAACACGCAGGTGTCTTTCGACAGCTTCGTTGAGTTGCTTGTGGAGGTTGTCGAGCGTCACATCACCAGCTAAGGTCTCGACGATATCAATTTCGTCACCAAGTTCATCAGCTGCCTCTGCAAACAAACTCGGCCCTGTGTTTTCGTCGTTGACATCAACAGGTCCGGCGTCTTGTTGTGCGGAGGGATCTTGTTGTGGGTCTTGTGGAGTATCGTTATCCGTCATATCTCAATTCCTCTGTAACTATGACGTCTCGCCGGTGGTGAAATAGTTCCGCAATTTATCGAGGAAACCACGGCGTTCTGGCGTGACCGCTGCGTTTTCCAACTCGGCCAATTGGCGGAGCACATCTTCTTGTTCTGTCGAGAGTGTTTTGGGAGTTTCAATGTAGGTTCTGACATGCAAGTCGCCCGGCCCACCTCCGTGGGGATCGACGACTCCTTGTCCACGGACGCGAAAGACTTCGCCGGACTGAGTGCCGGCAGGCAGCTCGAGCGTTTTCGGACCATCTAAAGTCGGGACTTCAATCGTCGCGCCAAGTGCCGCTTGAGAGTACGTGATCGGCAGATTGAGGAGCAGGTGTTTACCTTCGCGTTCGAACAGCGAATGGGGTCGCACTTCTATAAAGAGGTAGCAATCACCGCGAGGGCCGCCATCGATACTCTCTTCGCCGAAACCTGGAACTCGCACTCGCGTACCATCGTCGACGCCGGCGGGGACGTGAATCGTCTCCGTTACCGTTTCGGCTGTCGCGCCGGATCCGCGGCAAGAAAGGCAGGGCTTTGAAATAATCGAACCCGTACCTTGGCATCCAGGGCAAGTCGTTTGAACTCGCAGGATTCCAGCGGACTGAACAACTTGACCTCGTCCACCGCAGCGGCGACACGTTTCTTTTGCATCTTTGGTCGCGGCTCCGCTACCCGAACAACTCTTACAGCGTTGGTTGCGTTTAAACTCGACTGTCTTCTCGACGCCCCGCGCGGCTTCTTCGAGATCGAGGGTGACTTGGCAACGAACATCGCCGCCGCGTCGTTGACGACTGCGACCTCGACCGCCTCCGCCACCTCCGCCGCTGCCGTTGAACAAATCGCCGAACATGGCAAAGATATCGCCGAGGTCACCGAATTGAGGACCGCCTCCGCCCTCCAGTCCAGCGTGACCAAATTGGTCGTAGCGATGACGTTTGTCTTCATCGCCGAGCACTTCGTAGGCTTCGGCCGCTTCCTTGAATTTATCGGTCGCAGATTCGTCGCCTTGGTTGCTGTCGGGGTGAAATTTGATGGCTACTTTGCGATACGCAGCGTCGATCTGCTTTTTGGTCGCAGATCGTTCGACTCCGAGCACTTCGTAGTAATCGCGTTTATCAGACATCGCACTCCCAACCATCTCGACGACCAGTTCCGTCGTGTACCACGACTGGCACTGCCAATCGCTGCTGGCCAACGTTCGATTACCGACTCGTAATCCAGTAGAGTTGAATCTTCTGGAGAAGAAACCGGCACGACCGTTACATTGTGAAAAAACGGGTCACTTCGATCTCGAAGTGACCCGCATCATTGCGTTTTCCGACTTCGCTACCGACCGAATGTATTCCATTCTCATCGGCAACAAAGTGTTGCTTTCTCGACAAGTTTAGCGAACTGCGCCTTCGACGTCTCGCTTTTCCTTGTCCTCAGCTTCAAAATTGGTGACCAACGCTTCGGTGGTCAACAACAGCGAAGCGATACTTGCTGCGTTACTGAGTGCAGAACGAACGACCTTTACGGGATCGATCACACCAGCTTTAACCAAGTCGACGTATTTGCCAGCGTTGGCATCGTAGCCTTGGTTTTTGCTCTTCTGAGCAACTTCGTCTGCAACCACCGAACCGTCGATACCGCAGTTGTCTGCGATTTGACGAAGTGGGGCATCGAGGCAGCGAGCAACAATATCGACACCAATCTTCTCGTCGCCTTTAGCAGCAGGTACGACAGTCTTGCCGTCTTTGTCCTTAAGAGCACCAGAGAGAAGTCCTTCGACGATTTCGCGACAGCGAAGCAAAGCAACACCACCGCCGGGAAGAATTCCTTCTTCCACTGCAGCGCGTGTCGCGTGCAGAGCGTCTTCGACGCGAGCTTTCTTTTGCTTCATGTCAGCTTCGGTTTCGGCACCGACAGAAACGATCGCTACGCCGCCAGCCATTTTGGCCAAGCGCTCTTGATACTTCTCTTTGTCGTATTCGCTTTCCGTTTGATCCAGTTGATTGCGGATCTGTTGAATGCGTTGCTTGACGTCTTTCGGGTTGCCGCCACCTTGAACAATCGTCGTCGCACCTTTGTCGACGCTGATCTTCTTGGCGCGACCGAGTTGCTCGATCGTGATATTCTCGAGGTTCAAACCGAGTTCTTCACTGATTAGAGTACCGCCCGTCAGTGCAGCAATATCACCCATCATCGCTTTGCGACGATCGCCGAAGCCGGGAGCTTTCACAGCACAAACGTTAAGCGTACCGCGAAGTTTGTTGACAACCAAAAGCGTGAGTGCTTCGGCGTCGACATCTTCGGCGATGATCAACAGTGGCTGGCCAGATCCGCTGACTTTCTCAAGTAGCGGAACGAGTTCGCGAATGTTGCTGATCTTCTTTTCGTGAAGCAAAATCAGAGCGTCTTCTAACAAGCAATCCATGTCGCCAGGATTGTTGATGAAGTAGGGCGAGATGAATCCTTTGTCGAATTGCATCCCGTCAACGAAGCTTTTCTCGGTATCGCAGGTCTTGCCTTCTTCAACCGTAATGACTCCGTCTTTACCGACTTTCTCGAGGCATTCCGCCAAGAGCTCGCCGATCACCATGTCGTTATTGGCACTGATGGCTCCGACTTGAGCAACTTCCTCAATCGAGGAAACTTTCTTCGCCATTTCGTGAAGCTTGATGGTCGCCGCGTCGACAGCTTTTTCGATGCCGCGACGAATCGCCATTGGATTGCTTCCAGCAACGATGTTTCGCAAACCTTCTCGGAAGATGGCTCGAGCGAGAACGGTTGCTGTCGTCGTGCCGTCACCGGCGATGTCGGAAGTCTTCTGAGCGACTTCGACGACCAACTTGGCACCCATGTTCTCGAAACGATCTTCGAGTTCGATTTCTTTAGCGACCGTAACGCCGTCCTTGGTGACTGTTGGTCCACCGAACGACTTGTCGATGATGACATTGCGACCGGTGGGTCCCATTGTCACAGCAACAGCGTCGGCCAGTTTGTCCACGCCACGCAGCATCCGTTGCCGAGCGTTGTCTTCAAATAGTAGTTGTTTAGCCACGATATAAGACCCTTCTGTTGAATGGTCAATAGTTATTTCAATTACACAGTTATCTTCGATTGCACTGTACGATGTGCTGTACGATGTGCTTCTGCGAGAGAAGCGGTTCGGCGGCCACTTGTGAGAGGCCGCCGACTCTGCCGGCGTTAGCCGATGACTTTCGCCAAGATATCCGTCTCGCGAAGAACTTTGACTTCTTCGCCATTCACTTCGATATCCATTCCGCCGTACTTGCCGTAGATGACTTCATCGCCAACTTCGACTGCGACTTCACCGCGTTGACCATTGTCCAACAGGCGGCCGGGACCGACAGCAACAACGCTGCCCCGTTGTGGTTTTTCTTGAGCCGAGTCGGGGAGGACGATGCCGCCCGAAGTGACTTCTTCAGCTCCGATCGGTTGAACAACAACTCGATCATCCAATGGTCGAATCTTAATTTTCGCCATCTGATTTATTCCTTACGTTTGATGTATGTGTTTGATTTAGAAAAGGTGATTGGGTCGGTGAACGGCCGATTTACATCATGCCGCCCATGCCACCCATTCCTCCGCCCATGCCACCCATGCCACCGGGCATACCGCCAGGCATGCCGCCCATACCACCGCCACCGTGGTCGTGGTGATCGTGGTGATCGTCGCCGCCGTCGTCCTCCGATGGGATTTCGGTGATCAACGATTCGGTTGTGAGCAGTAGAGAAGCAACGCTGGCAGCGTTCTGCAAAGCAGCACGAACGACCATTGCAGGATCGATAACACCAGCGGCAGCAAGATCTTCGTACTTGTCTTTGTCTGCGTTGTAGCCGTCGTTTTTGCCCTTCATTTGGCGAACTCGGTTAACAACTACAGCACCGTCTTTGCCGGCGTTTTCCGCGATAACTCGCAGAGGGTAATCGAGTACGTTGCGAATGATTTCCGCACCGTGACGTTCGTCACCTTCAAGCTTGAGTTTGTCGAGCACTTTTTCAGCTCGGATCAAAGCGACGCCGCCACCGGGGACAATACCTTCGGCGAGTGCAGCTTGAGTTGCCGCTTTGGCGTCTTCGAGAAGAGCTTTACGCTCTTTCATTTCAGTTTCAGTTGCGGCACCACAGTTAATCTGGGCGACACCACCCGCCAGTTTGGCGAGTCGTTCTTGCAACTTTTCGCGATCGTATTCACTGTCCGTGACGTCGATTTCGCGACGAATTTGTTCAGCTCGACCATCGATCGCCTTCTTGGCACCACCACCACCTACGATGATAGTTTCTTCGGAGGTGATCTTGATCTTTTTCGCCGAACCGAGATCTTTCAACTGGATGCTTTCCAGCTCGATTCCGGTATCTTTGAAGATCGCTTCGCCGCCGGTCAGAATGCCGAGGTCGCCAAGCATTGCTTTGCGACGATCGCCGTAACCGGGAGCTTTCACAGCACAGACGTTGAGGATGCCTCGCATCTTGTTGACAACAAGTGTTGCCAATGCTTCGCCATCGATGTCTTCTGCGATGATCAGCAGCGGTCGGCTCGACTTGCTAATTGCTTCCAGCAGCGGAATGAGTTTCTTGTTGGAAGAAATCTTCTCTTCGAAGAGCAAAATGTAGCAGTTTTCCAACTCGACAATAACTTTGTCTTGGTCGGTGACAAAGTGAGGCGAGAGGAAACCGCGATCGAATTGCATACCTTCGACAACGTCGACGGTCGTTTCGTTTCCACGACCTTCTTCGACGGTGATGACGCCATCCTTACCAACCTTCAAGATGGCTTCGGCCAGAACACTACCGATCGTCGGGTCGTTATTACCCGCGATGGTGGCGACTTGCTGCAGCTCTTTTCTGCTCTTGGGGTTGATCGGTGTAGCGATCTTTTTGATTTGATTGGAAACCGCTTGAACAGCTTTGTTCAAGCCGCGCGACAATGCCATGGGGTCTGCCCCCGCAGCAATCATCTTGATGCCTTCGCGGAAGACGGCTTCGGATAATACCGTAGCAGTCGTCGTTCCGTCGCCAGCGACGTCGTTCGTCTTACTGGCTGCTTCTTTTACGAGCTGTGCGCCAAGGTTCTCAAAGGGATCATCGAGTTCGATGTCCTCTGCGACAGTAACACCATCTTTAGTTACCTTGGGCGACCCCCAGCCTTTGTCCAACACGGCGTTTCGACCGCGGGGACCGAGTGTACTCTTCACGGCGCGAGCCAATTTGGAGACACCAGCCAGGAGAGGTTGCCTGGCGTCGTCATCAAAAACCATTTGTTTTGCCACGTCCGGTTTCCTCCTGTTATCTAACGATGCCGTCCCGATGGGGTTTACGTAACACCCCAAATCATAAATTGAGACAGCCCGGAGCTTGCCTATTTTCACATACAGCGACTGCACTAAACTGGCAGTAGCACTGCGGAATATCCCTTTTAATGCAACAGCCGTGCCACAAAAGCGAAGAAACCCCACAAATCGTTTCCAGCAAACAACTTAAAGACTGATAGCTAATTCGGCTTTTAACGGTAACCAGCCAGATGGACCCCTCGAGTGCCAATTTGGCAGTCGGGGGGAATTTTCCAGGGATCCGGAAGGAAAGAAGGAAACCGCGAATAAACGCTGATGTTCGCTAATGGAAGAAATGAAAGAGAAAAAGGAAAATTCAGGCCAGTCGAACTGCGTAGCAAAATGGACCAAGAGGCGGGGCCATTTGCTAAACGTACGTTGAGTTGAGAGCGAGATCGTGGCCTGGCCATCCTGGTGACCATTACCCACATTTTTTGCATTCAGCGCCGATAGTAGCCCTCGAATCGAAAGTTTGCATTTCAGCAAACGAAGTCATCTTTCTTTACGCCGAAGGCGTTGCCGCAGTAGCCTGGGGTCA
>Ga0115002_10005596_pt1 | contig 14730 bp, 13 predicted proteins | sample ArcticOcean_MG_C_8_FD_89576 | JGI IMG/M metagenome (GOLD analysis project Ga0115002, IMG submission 89576) | Marine microbial communities from western Arctic Ocean - ArcticOcean_MG_CB11_86 | ecosystem: Environmental > Aquatic > Marine > Oceanic | place: Arctic Ocean: Canada Basin | collected... | reverse complement strand
GACAAAAATATAGACAAGATATTTCACAGTTCCGAACCGCTGTTAACCTACTCACTTCCAGTATAAATGAGAAAACGCCTAAGATTACCTCGATTGCCCTGATTTTGATACTGGGACAGGTTACCTAGTCATAGAATTTGTCAGAGATGTGGCAACCGTGGTTGCTATTTTACTGGCGCGGCGCTGCTAAGAAGGTTGCGGTAGCCCGAACGATCGCATCAACCAGTTCCTTTCGGCCCCGCTTGGAGGATAGAACGCGTGCATCTCGTGGATTCGATAGATAGCCGAGTTCAACGAGCACCGAAGGCACGTCAGGCGCTTTGAGCACAGCAAATCCGGCAAAACGGTGGCTTTTGCGCAAAACACGGGCCGATTTACGGAGTTCGGAAAGGAGCTGGTTCGCGTAGCGGGCCGAGCGGTTCATTGTTTCGCGCTGTGTGAGGTCGATCAGGATGCCGGCGACGTCATCGTTCTGCTGCGTGAGGTCCACCCCGGCAATGATGTCCGATCGGTTTTCCTTGGCCGCCAGAGCGGCCGCTTCCTGGTCCGACGCGGTTTCGGACAGAGTGTAGACCGATGCCCCGCGAATCGCGGCGTTGCCAAGCGAATCGGCGTGTAGCGAGATAAACAGATCCGCCCCTGATTCGCGGGCTACCGTAATACGGTCGCGCAGTCGAACATATTTGTCATCATTGCGGGTCAACATAACGCGATAGCCCGGTTTCGCAGCAAATGCTTTTTTTAGCTCACGGGCAAAATGCAGGGTTACGTCTTTTTCATAGACCCCATTAACACCAATCGCGCCGGGATCGGTACCGCCATGTCCGGGATCGATAGTGATCGTGGTCGTACGTTGCTGCCGATATGGGTTTGGAAGCGGGAGCGGTATGGCCGAGGGTAAAGAACGCGGCGGAGGCTTAACCGCTTTCGAAGGAGCAACAACAGCCACTTGAGCCTCGGTTTTGCGAATATCGATGACCAATCGATGGCCATATCGATGATCCGGTGGCAATAAGAAGTTACGCTCGATGCGTACCGGACCTGCGACATCGAGTACCAATCTCGATACTTTTTGTGAGAGCTTTCCGAGACGATAACCAAGCACAAGGCCCTTGATCGCTTTTCGAGACTTAGCGATCCGCGCCGCCATTGGTTGCATGTCAACCACGACGCGATCGGGCTTGCGCAACACAAATGCGCGAAACGCCGTCGGCCCGCTAAGGTCGAAAACGATTCTGGTTTTCGTGGCATGCTCGCCAAAGCGTACGCCAAGCAGGCTCAGTTCGGCGACGGCATGGCTGGAATACCCAACCAAGATAACGACGCTGAGTACAAGGGCCCGACAGTGCAGGCCAGCCAAGATCTGGTGCGTAGTGCCCATCCAAATACAAGATATATAATCTCAATGGGCGGTTTGACATACTGTCTTTTGAGTTATTGGCGTCAAAAGAAAGATTGTCCAGACGCAATTGGTGCGGTTAAGATATTTAGGACGTTCCGATGTGGGTCCCCTCGCTGCGCGAGGGGACCGCAAAAACCACCAACCCACTGCCTTTTCCGGCGGTGGTTGATTAAGAGTTGTCCCCGCTAAGCTCCTCAACATGCGAAACAAATGAGAATCTTGAAGCTCGACGCTGCTATTAGGACGCGGCAAACCGATCCCAGATCAGGGACGGATGTTTGCGCGTTGACGCAGAGTGAGTTGAGCGCGTCGCTCAACCGGCGGAGCTTCAACCATATACGAACAAACGCGCTGTTTCAGACGACCAAGACGAGACGGCGCGCAATAACTGGAGTTTTTAATAATGACCATGCGATTGCTGGTCGACGCAGCCCACCCGGAGGAAACCCGGGTCGTCGTTATCAATGGTAACCGCCTAGAGGATTTCGACTACGCGAGCTCGACCAAGACCCAACTTAGAGGAAATATCTACCTCGCAAAGGTTACGCGGGTAGAACCGTCGCTACAGGCAGCGTTTGTCGACTATGGTGGAAATCGCCATGGCTTCCTCGCCTTCAGCGAAATACATCCCGACTACTATCAGATACCCGTCGCCGACCGCGAAGCGCTTCTGGCTGCAGAGGCTGCTCTACAACAAGCCGATGCCGAGACTGATAATCTTGTTATCGAGGACGAGCCCGGATCCGACGAGCTAAGCGAAGCATCGCCTGACAATCTTGAGACTCAGGCCGAGGGTGGTGACGCTGACGGGGACGACACGAATAACGCCGATGAGGCTGTAGCGTCTGTCAGTAGCGAGGCCGACGACGAAGAAAGCCCAGCCGAACCCGAGGTGTTGACCTCAGACGACGAGACGGAAACCGCGAGGCGCCGCCGTTCCCGTCTGGTTCGGTCCTACAAAATCCAGGAAGTGATCAAGCGCCGTCAGGTGTTATTGGTTCAGGTCGTCAAAGAGGAACGCGGCAACAAAGGTGCAGCGCTGACGAGCTACCTTTCTTTGGCGGGTCGGTACGGTGTTTTAATGCCCAACACGGCGCGTGGGGGTGGGATCAGCCGCAAAATCGCCGATTCTACGGACCGCAAGCGATTGCGCCAAATTGTTGACGGTCTCGATGTTCCCGATGGGATGGGGTTGATTGTTCGCACGGCCGGCGCCAATCGCAACAAATCTGAGATCAAGCGCGATTACGAGTTCCTAATACGAACCTGGGACAATGTCCGCGATCTAACTCTTAAATCTACTGCGCCAACGATGGTCTACGAGGAAGCCAACCTTATCAAACGGGCGATACGCGATTTGTACACCAAGGATATTGAGGAAGTCCTGGTTGAGGGCGACGAGGCGTACAAGGCGGCGAAGCGGTTCATGCGAATGCTCATGCCAAGCCACGCCACGCGGGTGCAGCCCTACCGGGATCGCGTCCCGCTTTTCCATCGCTACCAAGTCGAAGAGCGTTTCGACGCTATGCACGCGACGGACATACGCCTGGAGGGTGGCGGCTATATCGTCATCAGCCCGACCGAGGCGCTTGTCGCGGTCGACGTAAACTCAGGCAAAGCCACCAAAGAACGAAACATCGAAGAAACCGCGCTGCGAACCAATCTCGAGGCTGCAGAAGAACTTGCTCGCCATTTACGGCTGCGGGATCTGGGCGGACTCATCGTAATCGACTTCATCGACATGAACGAGAATAGGCATAACCGAGCGGTCGAGCTTCGTCTAAAGGAATCGCTGAAAGGCGATCGGGCGCGTATTCAGATGGGGCGGATTTCGGGCTTTGGTCTGCTCGAAATGTCACGGCAGCGCATGCGGCCAAGCCTGTTTGAAGCGAGTAGCGAAACCTGCACGCATTGCAACGGCATGGGCAGTATGCGTTCTCGCGAATCGACAGCGCTCCACGTTTTGCGGGCTATCGAAACTGAGGGAATTCGAAAGTCGGGTGGTGATCTATCCGTTTCGGTATCGACCCGCGTGGCGATCTACCTCCTCAACCAGAAACGATCTACGGTCGGTGAGATCGAGCAACGATACGGTCTACGTGTTTTCATCGTTGGCGATGACACCCTGGTTCCGCCCGACATCCGCATCGAACGGTCTGCTGGCACGACCGGCAGTGCTGTGGTCCAAAGCGAAACCACTGTCGCCGAACCGATTGAGGTCGATGAGGATGAAGTAACGGAGGCGAAGGCCGCGCCTGAGACCAAGGCAGTCCCAGAGAGTGACGAAGACGATCAGCGCGGCAAGCGTCGCCGGCGGGGACGGCGTGGCGGTCGACGGCGCAAACGGACCGAGGGCGCCGCGGACGAAGCGACTAACAACACCCCCAACGCGGAGGCGGAGGCGAACGCGCAAGAAGCAGGCGAAGCCGCTTCGATGCAGGACAGAGAGAGTGCATCGGACGCCGACGAGAGGGGTGGTCCAGATAGTTCGGGGAGCAAACCACCGGAGCCTGAGGCTGACGCGGTTACCCAAACTGACGGTGGTGAAACCGAGGTCAACGAAACAATTGTTGCCGAAGCGCGCGGAGTCAGTGATAAGGCTGTCGAGGATTCACAACCCGCTGATCTGCCCTCGGCGCAGTGGCATGCGTCGGTCGCGAGCGACCAAGACGAGGATTCGGACAACGCAGATAGCGCAACGGATTCGGGCGACGGGTCAATCGACGGTATTGCGACCAACCCGGCGCTTGCCGCCGACGCGACGGCGGACGAAGACAAGGAACTACGCAAATCTCGGCGAGGCTGGTGGCGCCGCGCGACGGAGTAACGCTTCAAGCCGGCAAACTAACGCGACGGACGCCTGGCGTCCGGGCGCCTTTCGATGATTTTCCTGTCGGTAGTTATCGCAGCCAGTCGGCAATACGTTGGCTGGCTGCAGAGATGTCTTCGGTAGAGCCCGCGAAGCAGAATCTTACGTAACTATTGCCGCGCTCGCGATCGAAGTCGATGCCCGGCGTCACAGCAACGCCGGCCTCGTTGAGCAATCGCTTGCAGAAATCGGTGCTATCGTTAGTTAGTTGACGAACATCAGCGTAAAGATAGAAGGCCCCATCAGCCGGGGCCAGTCGGTCAAAGCCAGCCGCCGGAAGCTCTTCTAATAAGATACGTCGATTCTCCGCATAGCGGGCGACATTGGCATCCAGTTCATCGCGGCAGTTGAACACTTCGATCGCGGCATGCTGCGAGAGCGCAGATGGCGAGACAAACATGTTTTGGGCAAGGCATTCGGTCGGCCGGATCAAATCCTCCGGTAAAACCATCCAACCCAGCCGCCAACCCGTCATACAGAAATACTTCGAGAAGCTATTGATAACGATGGCATTGCGGCTCAACTTCAAAACGGTCTCGGCCGGCGTTTCAAACGTGATGCCATGGTAGATCTCGTCCGAGACAAAACGGATTTGTCGTTCCGCGCAATAGTCCACTAGGTTGCGTAGCGCCGGGCCGATCACCATTGTTCCGGTCGGATTCGCCGGGCTAGCGATCAATAGACCGTCGAGCCGTCCGGGGATGCTTTCGAGCAGTTCGGGGGTCGGTTGGAAACGATGCTCCGGGCCGGTCTCAACGATTACGGGTTCGATACCCATCGCCGACAAAATATTGTAGTACGCGGGATAGCCAGGCGCAGCGATGGCAACTCGATCGCCGACATCGAAAGCCGCTGTAAACGCGAGTAGGAAAGCACCCGAAGATCCCATCGTCACGATGACGCGGCTAGGATCAACCTCGACGCCATAGGCACTCCCATAATAACGCGCGATGGCGTCACGCAACGGTACTACGCCTAGGGCCTCGGTATAGCCGAGATGGGTTGAATCCATTACCCCCTTGACATGCTCGATTACCCTGCGGGGGGCGCCGGTAGTGGGTTCGCCGACCTCCAAGTGCAACACCTCGACGCCCGCGGCCGCCCGCTCGTTCGCGGCTTTGAGCACCTCCATGGCGTAGAACGGAGCAACCTGGCCGCGTCGCGATACCTTCAAGTCCACCAAAACTCCTCCGCGCTTACTGAGTAAGGTTTAGTCCCGAACCTCGGGGATCAGCGCCATATGTGCAACCACCACTACCCCGCCCGAGGCCCCCCAAACAGCGCAGTCCATTGACGAAGCCGATAGGCGCTGCCCGGAAAACGGCATGATTTCGACGAACCAACGAATCGATCGCTGTTTGCGGGATGGAGGGTTCAACGATCACACGATCGGGCAAGCCGATATGCAGCACTCTTGGCGCGAGTAAGGCCGCTGGCAGGAGGACATCATCCGACAATGTGGCAACCGCAACCTGAGCCAACGCGGCAGGGGCCGCAATTCCCCCACTTGCCGCGCCCGCGAATACGACATGGTCGTCAGGGGTTCGAACAAACAGCACCGGTCCCGAATAGGCGTGGGTATTGCCAAGCATCGATACCGCCGCGGGAACCATCCCTGTAACCGGATCCCACGCACCAATTCCAAACGGGGAGCCCAGCATCAAATTGCAGGCAATCGCCGAGCCATCGTTGTCACCGACGACAAATCCGGTCGCGCCGTCACCTCCTGCAAGAGCCGGAAGCTCGCCGCTGACACCGGGCGTGTCAGTCGATTGCGCAGCATGCGCACCCGGCTCGTAGGTTCGCATGAGGGCATGCGCACGAAAGGACGACATTGGCGCGATGCGCGATGCCCGGAGATCAGCGAAGGCCCTCAGCGATATTTCAGCAAATAGGTGCGGTCGCTCTTCCACGGTGGCTGCGCGGTATCGCTCACCATCGGAGAGCATGAGCAATATCTGACCACTAATCGTACCGCCGGTAACCGGCAGCGGGATTGTATGCATGGTTAGATCGATAACATCCGCTTGCGCCGTTTCGCCCCAGACCGGCGCGTAGCCGCGTAGGTCTTGCATCGTCACACGACCTCCCATTCGACGTGCCGCATCCACGAATTGGCGACCCAGAAAACCTCGATACAAATCGCCCGCGCCGCGCGTCCGTAGCAAGCTGAGCGTGGACGAGATCTCGATCTGGACGAGACCATCGCCCTCCTCCAGCAATCCGTTCGCCCCTTGTGCCAACCATCGCGTCAGAGATTTGCTCTTACCGATCGCGTCCCCTACTGCGGCGATATTACGCGCCATCGCTCGCGACACCGGATGGCCCGATCGGGCGATCGCTTCAGCCGGCTTGACAATATCCGCCCAAGCCAATCTCCCGTATCGAGCATGAAGCGTCGCCAGTCCACGGACCATCCCTGGAACGGCTACGCTTCCGCCCGCCTTCGGGGCACGCGGAAGAAACTCCAGCGATTCAACCGCACCTGTTGGTCCGTCGAAGACTACACAAATGCCACCACCGGCAAGATTGGCGGCGACCGGAAATGTCACCGCCAGTGCGAGTGCCGTGGCTACGGCAGCGTCGGCGGCTGAGCCGCCAGCGTTCAATACATCGCGTGCTACGGTAACCGCGCGAGGTTCATCGGCGGCGGCGCCAGCCTGCCTAACCCCCGTGAGCCGCGCTTGCTGAGATCCACCACACCCAACTAAGAGCACTGCAACCAAGACCACGGCAACCATCTGCCGGGTCGATTGACGGCAAGCTTTTACCACCCTAGTTTGAAATCTAATCACGAGGGCTCAACCGTTGTTCCACCGTTTTTCTCAGAGTCCCGTCGCTTCAATTGTGACGTCGTTCTGCGCGGGAATATTGGCACTCGTCGTCACTATAGACTCGGCGCAGTCGAGGTCGCTTTCACTGATCCGCGACGCGGAAATTGAAACTATCATCGGCTCTTACGCGGCGCCACTTTTCGCGGCAGCTGGTCTGGATCCGGGCGCTGTAGACATCAAGATTATCAACAGCGCCGACGTCAACGCTTTTGTCGCCGGCGGGCAACGTGTGTTTATTTTTACCGGTTTGTTGCTTGCGGCGGATAATCCCAACGAAGTGAAGGGCGTTATCGCCCATGAGGTTGGCCATATTGCCGGCGGCCACCTCGCGCGCCTCCACGATCGTCTACGCAAGGCCAATTCGCAGGCTATCGTCTCAACATTGATCGGACTGGCGGCGGCAATTGGTGCGGGCGCTTCTGGCGCCGGTGCCGCAGTGATATCCGGCGGTCAACAACTTGCCCAACGATCGTTGTTGCAATACAGCCGCACTCAAGAATCCGCGGCCGACCAAGCCGGAATCGGCTACCTCAATGCAACCGAAACGTCACCGCACGGCCTGCTTAATTTCCTCGAGAAGCTGGGTGACCAGGAAGTGTTGCTAACCAATCGCCAGGACTCCTATCTTCTCACCCACCCCCTCGCCCGCGAACGGGTTGCCTTACTGCGCGATCAGGTTTCAAGATCGCGATACAGCAACGTTCAAGAGAGCGCGGAAGAGCTATCGGATTTCGAGCGTCTAAAAGCCAAACTCGGTGGATTCCTCAACAAGCCCAGCAAGACCTTTCGACAATATCCGGCCTCGGACCAGAGCCCGCCCGCTCGCTATGCACGGTCGATAGCTCATCACAAAAGCGCCAATTTCGCCGCCGCTCTCGGTGAAATCGATAGCCTGATTGCAGAGTTTCCTAACGATCCATTTTACCATGAGTTGAAAGGACAGATCCTTTTTGAATCCGGGAGGGTCGCAGAGGCGATTGGCCCCTTAGCACAGGCTGTCGATCTATTGCCCCGCGCACCGATGCTACGCTTTGGCTTGGCACGCGCACAGATTGCAACCAATGATGCTGGTCAAAACCGGGCCGCCATCGATCACCTTCGCACCGTCGTGGATAGAGATCGCGACTCCACGGGCGCTTGGCAACAACTCGCGGTCGCCTACGGCCGCGATGGCCAATTGGGATTGTCGGCACTATCGAGCGCCGAATTCAACATCCGCGTCGGACGAAAACGTGACGCCAAGCATCACGCTGGTGGCGCCTCGCGATTATTGGCGCAGGGGTCGCCTGGTTGGCTTCGCGCTCAAGATATCGAGTTTGCCGCGGGCAAAAAGCGAAAGTAAATCCCGCGTGATAGCGGGCCTGTGGGCTTGTCTTCCCGGCCAAAGTCAACACAAGATGGCCAGCCGACGGTCAACGAACTGCGAGCGTAACCATGACGTGCCACCTACGCTATTGGATCACATTCATCATCTGCCTACTGCTATATCCGGCTGAAATAACTGCGGCCGCCGAGACGATTAACGCCGAAGAGAGGGGCAAGATCGAGCAAGTCATTCAGGATTACCTGCTCGCAAACCCCGAATTCATGCTCGACGTGTTCGAGCGCGTCACCCGTTATCAGAAGGATCGAGAATCCGAACGCGTGCGCGACAATTTGGTTAGTTTCAGCGACGAACTCTACGATGACCCGAACTCGGTCGCGGTTGGCAGCCCCAAAGCCGACGTCACGATCGTCGAATTCTTCGACTACAGGTGTTCATACTGTAAGCGTAATCATCCAATCCTGACCGCGTATCGCGATCGCAATAGTGGCGTCAAAATCGTCTACAAAGAGTATCCGATCCTCGGGCCGGAATCGGTCCGGGCATCGCGGGCAGCCATCGCATCGCGTCAGCAGGGTAAATATTGGGAATTCCACAACGCCCTAATGTCGACGCGTGGCAAGCTCACCGAGCAGCGCGTGTTCAAACTCGCCGCTGAGGTTGGCCTCGATGTTGATCGTCTGCGCGACGATATCCGCTCACCGGCCGTCAACCGGATTATTCAAGACAACTATCGGCTCGCCAAAGCGCTTGGCGTGAAGGGAACGCCCGGCTTTGTGATCGGCGATAACGTCATTCCAGGCTTTCTATCAGCTGAGAATTTGGAGCGCGCGGTCTTGAATGCCCGGGAGAGTTGTTTGTCGTGCTAGCCTGGCCTAGAACCTGCCCGTACAGCGGGTAACCGGCGGTCGTAGCGCCCTGCTCACGGTGATATGCCCCGAAAAAGTGGCATTCGATTGGACGAGGATGGGTTCGGGGCGCTCGTGGGAAGCATCTACGACGCTGCGATCGATCCGAGCGCCTGCATGAAGTCCTAAGCGAACTCCGCACGGTGATCCACTGCAGCAGCGCAAATCTTTTAGGCGTTCATCATGAAGGTTCCAGGGTCACGGTGCTGGCGGATGTCGACGTAGACCCCCAATGCTCCGCAGAGTATCTGTCCCACTATGCATCTATATGTCCGCGCATTCAGTACGGACAACGTTTTCCACAAGAACGCGTTTTCTATGACGACCAACTCGGTGGCGACCACTTCATCGATCGCAGCGAGTGGTATGCCTGGCTCGCTAAGTTTGATTTCCGCTATTTAATGGCTGGCTTTTTATATGACCACGAGTACGGTCGCGGCATTTTCACTTTGCAGCGGACCAAACCCCAGGGCCATGTCGGCTGCGAGGAAATCTCATTCTTTTCGCGGATCCTGCCCCACTTGCAGCGTGCAGGATATATCGGCCGGTGCCTTGAGAAACAAGCCTTGTGGCGCCTCGCCGACGGCGACGCCTTCGATCAGCTTTCCGCGGGGATTATTCTCACCGACACCGACGGCCGCATCCAACTCATCAATCAAACGGCTGAAGCGATCATCGGCCGTCGCGATGGATTGACTGTACGCCAACAACGTTTGGTCGTACGCCGCTCTCAGGAAACACGGGACCTCGAAGCGGTTATTCAGAGAGCCTGTAAAACGCCGCCGCTTGATGGTCTACCAACGACGCTGCGTATCTCACGCGGCCTAGATGAACACCCCTACGTCGTTGCGATCGCATCGGTCTCGGCTCGGGTTGCCACATTCTCTTTGCCCGGCCCCGGCGCGATAGTGGTTATTACCGACCCCAGCCGAAAAACCGCACTCAATGAACGAGCTCTCGCTTCGCTATACGGTCTAACTGCCGCCGAAGCGAAACTTGCTATCGCACTCTCTAGTGGCCTGAACTTGGCTGAGTACGCAGAACGCTCGGGTATTGCGATTGCGACCGCACGGGTCCATCTGCGCCATGCGATGGATAAGACCGGCGTGCACCGGCAGGCGGATCTCGTTCGTCTCACTTTCCTGGTAGAAGCCGGCGCCTCAACACGTGAGCAATAGATTTGACGGCGGTGCCGATGATTAATAAGGCAGTCATCCATGCGTTTTTCGGCGTCTTGGCTGCAAGTCTAGCCGCGTTGCAAGCGCCCCTTTATGCGCAGGAGATATTCCAGTCTGAGCGGCATAACTTTCAGGTCATCAAAGTGGCGGGCGGCCTCGATCATCCCTGGAGCCTGGCGTTTCTTCCCGATGGTCGGATGATGGTCACCGAACGCCGCGGACGCTTGCGTCTCATCGAGAATGGAAAGCTCGTGCGCAAGGCGGTGGCCGGATTGCCAAATAACATTACTTCGGATGGACAAGGCGGTCTTCTCGATATTGTCGTGCACCCGAATTTTGCCGCCAACCGATTGGTCTATTTGTCCTACGCGGGAAAACGTAGCGGCCGCGTCGGAACCGAAGTTGTGCGGGCGGTTTTCACCGGTGATCGCCTGACCAATGCGACGGTAATCTTCCGGGCATTGCCCAAATCGAGTGGCGGGAGCCACTTCGGCTCACGGCTACTAATCTCGGATGATGGCTTCGTCTACATCACTCTCGGCGACCGCGCCGAGCGTACCAGCGCTCAAGATCTGAACGACCATCGCGGCAGCGTCATCCGACTACGGGTTGACGGGAGCGTGCCGCGCGACAATCCGTTCACGGCGAATAACGAAGCGCGACCGGAAATTTTTACCCTCGGCAATCGCAACGTTCAAGGTATCGCGCTGCAACCGGGTAGCGGTTTGGTATGGATGCACGAACATGGCCCTCGTGGCGGGGACGAAATCAACATCGTCAAGGCCGGCGCAAACTACGGCTGGCCTGTCGTCAGCTACGGCATCAACTATGACGGCTCGACGATCTCGAAGCAGCCGACCCATCCGGGCGTGGAGCCGCCGGTGTATTACTGGGTGCCGTCGATTGCGCCGTCGGGCATGGCGTTCTACGACGGCGACAAGTTTCCCAACTGGCGCGGCAATATGTTGGTGGGGGCCCTCAAAGACCGGCTCTTAGTACGGCTCGAAATAGAGGGGCGTAAGATCGTTCACGAGGAACGCCTATTGCGCCGCAAGTTGGACCGCATTCGCGACGTGCGGCAAGGACCGGATGGCTTCATCTACCTGCTGAACGACTCGTCTCGCGGCGGCATATACCGCCTCGAACCGGCCGACTGAGGCGCGGAGAGCATGTAGCCCCGCTTGCCCTACTTTGCGTGGGGCTGCATCTCCGGGCGCGCACTCTCGAACGCGTCAAACGCGACCCACGCTGCCTCGAAGCTACTCCGCCACGTTGGGAACCTGCCACGAATTGACGTAGTCGTCCCACTCGATGGCTTCCGCGCCGGGCGCCAAGTCCAACGCATCACGGGTATCCACCATGACCGCCACCTCATCCGTTTCAGTTTTGGACTGGCGCGCACCAGTGGCGAACGCTTTGGGATGCGGACCATGGGGAAAACCGGCCGGGTGGAAGCTAATCATTCCTGGGTGGATATTGTCACGACTGAAGAAATCACCGGCATGGTAGAAGATCACTTCATCGTAGTCGGCGTTGGAATGATAGAACGGCACCCGCAACGCGTCCGCGTCCGATTCCAAAGGCCGCGGAACGAACGTGCAGACGACGAACCGATTTGCCTGGAATGTCGTGTGGACTGACGGCGGCAAGTGGTAGCGGTGGCTCATCAATGGACGCATATCTCGCCAGTTGATCCGAGCGGGCAATAGGGTCCCTTTCCAACCCACCGCATCGAGCGGGTTGTAGGGATAAGTCACGGTACTGATCGCCCCCCGCCGTTTCAGCTTGAGCCGCCATTCCGTGTCACCCTGCTGGGCGGTAAACCGGTCGTTAATAGCGGGAACGTCGAGCATTGCAGGATCAAAAATTGCGTGCTCGCCCACCATGCCCTTGTCGGGAAGGCAATAAGAATCGTCGGTCGCTTCGATCATTAGCATTGTCGTCAGCGCCGTGGTTTCGATGCGCCACACATGGTGCCGCGCGGCAGTACGATGTAGTCACCGTCGCGATAGCTGAGGTGCCCGAAATCACAGTGAAGTTCCCCGGCCCCCGCATGGACGAACAGAAGCTCGTCACCGTCGCCGTTGCGTACGAGATGGTCCATGGCGCCATCGGCACGCCACAGGCGATAGTCGACGTGCACATTGGAGAGAAGCCGCACAAGCATCCCATGGTGAAGCGGCAACGCCGGTCAGGCCGGTGGTGTCGAAGGCTCGCGGGCGCGTAGGTCCTTCCCAATTGCTCCACCGGTTGGGGGGTGTGCGTGATAGATGTGCGTTGCCGCACCGAAAAAACCTTCGCGCCCGACTTCTCGCTCGTAGGTGCCGGCAGGCAAGTTGGCGTGCGCCTGCTGCGAGGTGCGGCCCTCCATGCGTGGAAATGTAATCGGGTGGTCTATCGTCGACCTCACTGTGGTTGCAGGACGCCGCGCTCGATCGCTTCAAACAATGCCTGGAAATTTTCCTCGCCAAAGCCCTCATCGCCCTTACGCTGGATCATTTCAAAGAATATTGGTCCGATCTGGTTCTCGGTAAATATCTGCAACAGAAGAGCTCTGCCCTTGGCAGTCGTTCTATCAATCAGAACCTGCTTGGCGCGCAGACGCTCGATATCTTCGCCGTGACCCGGAAGGCGTTCGTCGATCGCGTTGTAATAGGCATCCGGGGTCGTAAGGAACTTAACGCCACCGTCATTCAAGGCATCGACGGTCGCAAAAATATCCGACGATCAGAGAGCAATGTGCTGGATCCCCTCGCCTTTGTACGCTTCGAGGTACTCCGCGATCTGGGATCTATTGTCGGCGGATTCATTAATTGGAATGCGAATCTTTCCGCACGGACTTGCCATCGCGCGGCTACGCAAAGCAGTTTGTTGTCCCTCGATATCGAAAAAGCGAATTTCGCGAAAATTGAAGATGCGCTCGTAGAACTTCGCCTAGTGACCCATGCGCCCCTGGTGAACGTTGTGGGTGAGATGGTCGATCGATTGGATAGCGGTTTACGTTGTCGCGGGAGCAGTATTCGTCGGCGTGAAATCGACGTCGTAGATTGTCCTGTCGCCGTAGCGGTCAACGAGGTAGATCAGACTGCCGCCAATCCCCTCGATCGCCGGGATATTAAGCTCCATCGGACCGACCGACCCTTGGTATGGTTTGGCACCGAGTTCGACCGCACGATCGAACGCCGCCGCCGCGTCGGCCACGCGAAACGCCATTGCACAGGCACTCGGCCCGTGCACCTTTGCGAAAGCTCGAGCAAAGCTATCCGGCTCGGCATTGACGATAAAATTGACGTCGCCCTGCCGGAATAGCGTCACGCCTTTTGAACGATGCCGCGCGACAACGGGAAACCCCATTGCTTCGAACAGCCGAGTCAGGTGCGTTGGATCCGGTGCGGTGTATTCGATAAATTCGAATCCATCGGTACCCATCGGGTTATCTACGTTCAAATCTGGTGTTCGCACCATTTGGGCCTCCTTTCGCAAAGCACTTTTCGAGCCCGATCCTAATTTCGACGATGCTTGACGTGCTGCCACGCCATCAATATAGTTTTATTTGAAACTAATAGACAATCCAAATTCTGGGTTTATGGTGGGGATAATATGCAACCTCTCCTCCTTGAGAACTTCCTGCCCTATCGTCTTTCAGTACTCACCAATAGGGTGAGCAGCGCACTCTCAAGCGTTTACGACGAACGTTACGACCTGACTATTTCCGAGTGGCGAGTGATGGCCACCCTCGGCCGTTATTCGAACTTGTCTCCCTCTGCCGTGTGCGCACTTACGGCGATGGACAAAGTTCAAGTCAGCAGAGCCATCAAAAGCCTGTTGGCGGCCGGACGTCTGTCACGCCGCGCGGACAAATCCGACGGCCGTCGGAGTCTTCTAAAGCTCAGCGCCAAAGGGCGCGCAATTTACCAAGCAATTGTTCCGGAAGCGGAGTCGTTCGAGCGGGATTTACGCAGCGCCCTCAGTGAAAACGAATGGGCAGCGTTTGATCTTTTGTTGGCCAAGCTCGATCAGCACACGCGTACCTGGCTCACACCAACGCCCGACCCCTAGCACCCGCTTTCCCCGACAACGGTTGGTCGGGGCTAGTCGATGAAGTAAGCGTCGGCGCGTTAGGTCGTTTTGCGTAGCCGTTTGGTAGGTGTTCGAACCAACGCATACGCCAACAAATCGGCATCATCGAGTGCGCGATCAATCTCCTGCTTCGTG
>Ga0115002_10005595_pt1 | contig 14731 bp, 13 predicted proteins | sample ArcticOcean_MG_C_8_FD_89576 | JGI IMG/M metagenome (GOLD analysis project Ga0115002, IMG submission 89576) | Marine microbial communities from western Arctic Ocean - ArcticOcean_MG_CB11_86 | ecosystem: Environmental > Aquatic > Marine > Oceanic | place: Arctic Ocean: Canada Basin | collected... | reverse complement strand
TAGTCTAATTCTATTTGTCGCAGCCTTTAAGTATGTTGGAGAAAGATCTTTTTATTTTTTATTATAAGATCTTAGTTGATGGGATTTTTATACATAATATCATTGATTTCCTTACCATGTTGGTCGCGTTAACAGGAGCTTTTCGATCTCTTCTTTCGGCAAGGGGCGTGACATGTAAAATCCTTGGCCGAATTGACACCCTAGATCCTTCAGTATTCTATATTGCTCTTTATTTTCAATTCCTTCGGCAACAATATTCATGTTTAATGAGAGCGCTAGGCTGGCAATGCTTTCGACGACACGCATACTTTTTTTTGTTTTATTCATGTCGTTCACGAAGGCCTGGTCAATCTTTAATGTGTCAAGTGGAAGCTGGTGCAGGTAACTTAGGCTTGAGAACCCCGTCCCAAAATCATCCAAAGCAATTGAGACCCCTAAATTTTTAAACTTCTGAAGCGTTTCTTTGGCATGAAGAAAGTCCTCGAGCATCAGAGTTTCAGTGACCTCTAACTTAATCTGAGCAGGGATTAGATCGCTTTCTTCGATGACAGCGGCTAAACGTTCAATTTCTTGGAGGTCCGAGATCTGAATACCTGATAGATTAACGCTCATAAAAGCTGAATTTTCTTCGAGAATATTTGTGAATTGAATATGATCCTGTAGCCCTGTTTTTAGCGCGACGCGACCAAGTTCCACAATTAGACCGGTTTCTTCAGCAAGAGGTATAAAATGACCCGGTGAAATGAATTTATTTCCTTTGTGCCAACGCATCAACGCCTCAAAACCAGCAATTTTTCCTTCTTCGAGGCCAATGATTGGCTGGTAATGAATTTCAAATTCTTTTGCTTTAAGCCCGTCATGCATTTCCCGCTCAAAACGAATTTTCTCCAGGGCGAGGGACCGGATTTTATTCATTGAATTATTTTCGGTAACCGATGTTGTAATACCGTCCTTAGTTTGCGGGCTGGCTTGCCGGAACCGGGACAAGACCAGACGCAAGATTAAATGCATCATCGGATTGCTGGATTCCAACGACTGCATGTAGCGCGAAAGTTCTATGACAATGACTTCAGTGTTTTCTTTTGCTGTAACGGTAGCTGATCTTGGTGCATCATCAATAATTGACATTTCACCGAAAATCTCACCCTTTCCCATCTTCGCGAGAACTTCTATTCCATCTTTACCTGGTAAGGTGACCTCGACGCTCCCATTTTCAATGAAATAAGCGTTCCTACCGGCGTCACCTATTCGAATTATATCTTCGCCCGGTGCGAAGGTTTTGGAGTAGATTTTTTCGGACATTACGTGGGCTAATTCCATGGAGTGCATGTTAAAGTAGATCCCAAATTGCTTGCTTCATATCATTCCTTGATACCGAGAAAAATTTTGGTTTTTGGATTTATTCTATACTTCTAAGCGCGGGTATACTTTTTTGATATTTTCTTCAAAGACCATTTTCCGTTCATCCTCATTGAGGTTGGGAGTGGCATCGATATAACGTTTAGTATCATCATAATTGTGGCCGGTTTCAGGATCAATCCCCCTTACCGCACCCACCATCTCTGAGGCAAAAAGGATATTTTTTGTCGGTATAACTTTTGTCATGCAGTCAATGCCGGCTTGATGATATACGCAAGTGTCGAAGAAAACATTTTCTAATAGGTGGTCTTCCAATAACGGTTTTTTCATATCCTGAGCCAATCCCCTGTAACGCCCCCAGTGGAAGGGTACAGCTCCGCCACCATGAGGAATTACAACTTTAAGGGTTGGAAAATCTTTAAATAGATTACCTGTTAATAATTGCATAAATGCTGTCGTATCTGCTGCTATATAGTGGGCACCTGTGTGATGAAAATTCGGGTTACAAGATCCGCTCACGTGAATCATTGCCGGCACGTCAAGTTCGCAAATCTTTTCATAGAGTGGATACCACCATTTATCTGTCAACGGTGGGTCTGTCCACATGGCGCCGGACGGATCCGGATTTAGGTTACAGCCTATAAAATCGAGTTCATTCACGGCTCTCTCTAATTCTGGTATACAATGTTTTGGTTCTATACCCGGATATTGAGGAAGGGCACATACGCCTAAGAAATTATCCGGATATAGCTTGACGACGCGATGGATCGTATCATTGGTAAGTTGGGTCCACTCCATACTCGTTTCGGCTGTGCCGAGGTGATGCCCCATGCCAACGGCCCGTGGCGAAAAGATTGTTTTGTCGGTTCCACGTTCTCTTTGTAGCTTAAGTTGGTTGCTTTCTATTCCTTCTCGGATGTCATCATCTGTGATTTCCAACTGAGCTCTAGTTGGCTTAAATGATCCGTTCTCAGCAAGCTTCAGTTGGTTCTGACGCCATTGACGCATTTTTTCTGGCTCTGTGGTGAAATGTCCATGACAATCGATAATCATATTTGCCCCCTGCATTTCAATTCTGACATTTAGATTTTGCTATTTTTTATGCTCTACCGGTAAGTTCGAGACCTTTCTCTAGGCCTGCGTAGGATCGATCCGGGGCTGACATGATGAACCTGAACCCTTCGTCTAATAGTCGCTGCATATTACCGGTACCGGCGTGTGCATGCCCTACAACAACATCATGCACCTTACAGATAGCCACTATTTCAGCAATAGCTTCCAATAGGGCCGGGTGGTCGTATTGCCTCGGAAACCCCAATTCTTGCCCGAGATCGCCTTCTCCAATAAGAACAGCCCCTATACCAGGGACATTTTCCAACATATCCGAAAGATTATGAATGCCGGTAGTGTCTTCAATCTGGATGACAACTAAGATTTCTCCATTTGGATCAAGGGGCCAGACATCGGCCTTTGAGTAATACTCTAGTTGGTTTAGGCCCCAATAACGGGCGGCACGAACTGGACCATCTCCGCGGATGCCACGAGGTTCGTAGAGGGGTGCACTGCTCAGCCTTGGGTAGCGGCATGCGGCGACTGCGTTGTAAGCCTCCTCGACAGTACTTATATGCGGCCAAATAACTCCATAGACCCCCGTGTCTAATGCCTGTTTAGCATGCCATTGACCTCGTTCGATGCCATTTACAGGAACCCTAACTAAAGGTGTCACCGTAGGAGCTATCAACCCTGAGGTAGCAATTTCTCGGCGGTCCATCATGAACTGCATAGCGTCCCTGAGACCGACAATATCCCAAGGATTGTGCTCACCCTCATATACGACACCGTCAAATTTGGACATGGCTACTGTAATACCCGCCTGAACATCCATTGGTGCAAAGGTACAGAAGGCAACCCTACTATCCGTTAACGCACGGATAATTCCGTTTAGGCGTGGAATTTTACTCATATGATAGGTCCTTGTAACAATTTTCACCACGAGATCAAATGCTATGCGTTCTGGTCAAAAGCCTATCCACTAATTTAAGATGATACAATCGGTTGGGCTAACTTAGTTACCGTCTATTAATCCGGGAAGTTATTGGGTAATTTACAAACAACAATTTTTTAAAGAGATTGCATCGTGGCTATTTTGAATTACACGAAACTTAATGCCTGACAAATCGTAAATGGGATTGCTAAGGGCGACATTACATCATTTGAAGTAGCCAAAGCTTTAATAGAGCAAGCGAAAGCTTGGGAAGCTATCAATTCATTAGTGAATTTTGATGTCGACCGGTTTTTATCGTTAGCCGAAGAGGCCGATCAAACACAAAAAGAGGGTGGGGCCATCGGGAAACTTCATGGCCTCCCTTTACTTGTAAAAGATAATATAGATGTTCTAAATTTTCCAACAACTGCGGCAACGCCTGCATTAGTGAACTACGTTCCCAACAAACAGGGTCCCGTTATCAATACCCTTTTAAATGCTGGCGCCATTGTTATGACAAAAACCAATATGCATGAATTAGCCTTTAGTCCAGGTATCATTGAGCCCCCTGAAGGCAGCGATATTAGATGGGGCGCCCAGGGCGCAGCAAAAACCCTCATAATTTGGAGTATTCTCCATCCGGTTCTTCAAGTGGTACAGAGGCTGCTTTTTCGGCAGGGATCTCGCCGGCAGGGCTAGGAAGTGATACGGGAGGCAGTGTACGTAATCCAGCTGCATGGTGTGGAATAACAGGTCTCCGCCCCTCTACAAAACGTTATTCCCAAGTGGGGGTGGTACCATTATCCTGGACGCGAGATACAATTGGTCCCATGGCTAGAAGTGTAGGCGATTTGGCTTTATTAGACAGTGTCATTACTGGAGAGGGCAGCATACATGCTGCAGAAATCGGTGAACTTAGACTTGGGATTGACCGGGACTTTTTCTGCACTGACTGTGATCCAGATATTTTAAACATATTTGAGACGGAAGTGGAGAGGTTATCTGATGCAGGCGCAGAGATAGTCGACGTAACTATTCAAAATCTAGAAAAAATATAAATCAAATTGGTCAAACACTTACCATGTATGAGGTGGTCAGAGGGTTAGCTGAATATTTGAAATTATTGGGGAGTGGCGTTGATTTTGAGGACCTGATTGCACAAGTAACCGCCAGTGGAATGGGTGAGAGATTGAAACAACTTATGGAAGGAGAGGCTGTTTCTGAAGACGTATATACTCACGCTATAACTACAATTCGTCCAGCAATTCAAGAGTCTTACGCAAACGTATTTTCAGAAAAAAATTACAAGCACTTTTGTTTCCCGCTACGCTATTACAACCCAACAAGATTAGCGAATTAGGAACCTCAACTATTAGAGGTAAGAAAACTTCATATTTGTTGGCGTCCAGTCATAATGTGCAGCCTGCGAATATTGGAGGTAGTCCAGGATTAACAGTAGCAGCAAGTCTAACAGGGTCTGGTCTACCAGCAGCGATAGGATTTGACGGACCTATTGGAAGTGATCGAGATTTGCTTGCGATTGGTATGGCATATGAAAAAATTAGACCAATTATGCCTTCACCAGTATTAGCTGTGTAATGCTTTATTGGTACATCGTCTTTTCAAATTGTTGATCACTTTGTAAGATAGCTATATGAACAAATTTATGACCGCAACTCATTGGGGTGCTTACCAAGTGAGTGCCGAGGGTGGACAGGTCATCTCCTTAGCCCCTTTTGCCGATGATCCTGACCCATCACCAATAGGATATGGAATGCCGCAGGCCCTAAACGATCCTGTGCGTATTCAGCAGCCTATGGTTCGCAAGGCATGGCTTGAGAAAACCTCAAAAGGGCATCCTGAAGGTCGCGGTAAGGGACCATTTGTATCTGTTTCTTGGGATCGGGCGCTTGATCTTGTTGCGGATGAGATAGATCGCGTGAGGCAAACATATGGGAATGGCGCCATTTATGCGGGTTCGTATGGATGGGCTAGTGCTGGGCGTTTCCATCACGCGAATAGTCAACTTCACAGGTTTATGGCACTCGCTGGAGGCTTCGTATTTAGCAAAAATACCTATAGTCTTGCAGCGGGAGACGTCATTTTACCTCATGTGATTGGGATGGGTACCTTCGAGCAGATGGAGATAAATACGCCTCTCTCCATGATTGCCGACCATACAGATCTATTGGTTTCATTTGGTGGCATACCAATCAAGAACACCCAGGTAGAGAGCGGTGGCATGGGACAGCACCATGTCTCCGGTGCACTAAAACTTTGCAAAGAAAGAGGGGTCAAGTTTGTTAATTTTGGACCAATCCGGACCGATATGATGGATGTGGCCGATGCTGAATGGCATGCTTCCCGACCTAATACTGATTCAGCTATAATGATAGGTTTGTCCCACACGTTGGTAAGCCAAAATCTTCATGATGAATTTTTTTTAAAAACCTATTGTGTGGGCTTTGATAAATTCTCCTCCTATCTTATGGGTGAGGTAGATGGGATCCCCAAGGATGCTGAATGGGCCGGGAAAATAAGTGGAATAGATCCCACCGTAATCCGTAATCTCGCATTACAGATGACGCGAGGACGGACGCTTATAAATTTAAGCTGGTCTACACAGCGAAGTGATCACGGTGAACAATCCTTCTGGATGGGTGCAGTTCTCGCGTCAATTCTCGGGCAAATAGGCTTACCAGGTGGTGGTGTAGGCTATGGCTATGGTGCAACTAATTTAGTTGGTCGTACTCGTAATCCTGTTCCTAAACCTGCCTTGCCCCGTTTGCCCAATAAAATAAAAGATTTTATCCCGGTCGCGCGGATTGCAGATATGCTCCTGCATCCAGGAATGGAATATGATTATGACGGGGAGAAACGCGTCTATCCTGATATAAAAATTGTCTACTGGTGCGGAGGAAACCCATTCCATCATCATCAAGATATCAATCGCCTGCTTAAAGCCTGGCAAAAACCAGATGCAATAATCGTACATGAACCCTGGTGGAATGCGAACGCTCGACACGCCGATATTGTGCTGCCTGTTGCGACATCCTTTGAGCGCAACGACATTGGCGCTGGGCGGTCCGACAGTTACGTATTTGCGATGCATAAGGTTGCGGAGCCGCCAGGGCAATCACGAACGGACTATGAAATATTTTCGTCTCTGTCAAAAAGGTTAGGTTCGGAACAGGAATTCACGGAAAATCGTCAAGAGAGAGACTGGCTTGAGCATCTTTACCATCGCTTTCGTCAAGGTGCAGCAGAATTTGTTGAAGACGTTCCAACTTTAGAAGAACTATGGGCAAGTGGGTCGTTTAAATTTCCAGAGTCTGAGCCGAAGCCATTTCTTGGATTGTTTCGTTCCAACCCTTCTGATAATCCCCTATCTACCCCCTCGGGAAAAATTGAAATTTATTCGTCCAAAATTGCAGGGTTCGGATACGAAGATTGCCGGGGCCATCCCATTTGGCAGGAACCTTCGGAGTGGTTGGGAGCTCAGAAGGCGGATAAATATCCGCTCCACCTAATAACAAACCAGCCGCAGACGAGATTGCATAGCCAATACGATAATGGCGGATATAGTCAGGATCACAAAATAAAGGATAGGGAACCCGCAACAATTAATCCGCAGGATGCTGCGGACAGAGGAATTGCCCACGGTGATATCGTCAGACTTTTTAATGACCGCGGTGCCTGTCTCGCAGGCGCACAGTTGTCTGATGACGTGATGCGAGGTGTCATACAGTTGTCCACAGGCGCTTGGTATGACCCGCTAAACCCCGGGGAGCCTGGCAGCTTGGACGTCCATGGAAATCCAAATGTTCTGACGCTAGATAAGGGGACTTCAAAGTTAGCACAAGGACCATCGGCAATGACTGCTTTGGTAGAGGTCGAGCCTTATATAGGGGAACCGCCGCCAGTAAAGGTGTTCATGCCACCGGAAGTTATCCCGGAGGAGATACATTGACTTGACGGTGCCCGTTGAAGCCAAATGGATAAAGTGCTTCGTGGAGACTTTTAAGCTTAGGGGTGCATAAAGAGCACCTATAAAAGGATACACGATGGTACAACTTTTTGACGGCGATGTTCTGACGCGTGAAGTGCTGGATTGGAAGGGCGTTCATTTATTTCATTTTCATGGTTCTTCTTGTTCACAGAAAACACGTGTTTGCCTCAACCTGAAGGGGATCGAGTGGGAACCACATGAAATAGATTTAGGAAATGGCGAAAATTACACCAAATATTATCTGGGCATTAATCCACGAGGGCTTGTCCCCACATTAATAATTAACGGTGAGGTACACATCGAAAGTAACGACATCATCACGGTTTTAGACGAAAGGTTTCCAGACCATAATTTAATTCCAAAAGGAATGGCAACGGAGATCACAAAGCTTTTACACCACGAAGATGACCTGCATCTGGATTTACGTACGATTAGTTTTCGCTTTACCCAACCAAGAGGGAGGGTGCCACGCTCTGCAGAGACCCTTCAAAAGTATAGGGATTTTGGGTCGGGGAGGGTCCAAGGACAGGTAGATAAGCATAAGGACCGTGAATTAGAATTTTGGGAGACAACTGCTGATATCGGCATTACCGACGACGCTGTGAGAATTTCGGCAAATCGCTTCCGAGTGGCATTTGAGGAGTTAGATCAGAAGCTTAAGGTATCTAACTATTTATTAGGGAAAAGTATTACGGTTTTGGATGTAGCGTGGATTATCTACGTAAATCGCCTCGTCCGCTGCAGATACCCATTGGAACGTCTGCATCCCAATTTAAATAGATGGTTTTGGCCACTTCGGGAAAAAAATGAGTTTGATAAGGAATTAACAGTTTCTCCAGAGCTTCAAAAAGCAGTCAATGACCACCACCAACTTCAAAGAGAGACAGCTGCAACACTAATAGATGTTGCCGGGTTATAGTAATCTCATTTTACAATAAACCTCTATTATAGCTCGTGTCTCAAATTACCAATCTTCCATCTGGAAATTTACGGGGGATAGCTTTTATGCTTCTCGCCGCCGCTTTAATGATAACTATGGCGACCCTCGTTCGATTTGTATCGGAAGGTATGCATCCATTCCAAGTGGCTTTTTGCAGAAATGTGATAGGGCTCTGCATGTTCATACCATTTTTACTGAGGGTTGGAACTGCACCCTTAAAGACCCAGAGAATTGGACAGATGGCTTTAAGGGGCGTGTTTAATGCCATTGCGATGCTCACATATTTCCTTTCTTTAGGGTTGTTGCCGTTGTCCGAAGTTTCTGCACTGACATTTACTGTTCCGTTATTCGTCGCTCTCATGGCTGTTATATTTTTGAAAGAAAGAATTGGGCCACGTCGAATAGCAGGCTTGGTTATCGGTTTCTCTGGGGCAATAATTATATTAAGGCCTGGCATAGAAATCATCGATATTGGAGCGTTATATGCCTTGATCTCAGCACTAACTTGGGCCGTCACTATCATTATTATTAAACACATGTCGCAGACAGAATCTTCAGTGACTATCACAATCTACGGCCTATTCTTTTTAGCTATTTTTACTTTTCCTCCCGCAATATTTGTTTGGGAGTGGCCTAATGCAGAACAGTATTTTTGGTTATTTGTCCTGTCCGCTGTTGGTACGGTTGGACAACTCCTATTTGTCCAATCTTTAAAACTTGCCGATGCTACACTCGTAATCCCTTTTGATTTTACAAAACTCATTTGGGCTAGCGTGTTTGGTTTCTATATTTTTGCAGAAATACCCACGATATGGACGATTTCCGGGGGAGTAGTGATATTTGTGAGCTCAAGTTATCTGACTTACCGTGAGGGCAAGAACACGAAGCCACTTGATGTGGTCTGAGTAGTAAATAAAACCGTTTATGATGGAATATTACATGAGCCGAGGACATAATCACGGTGAGCGATAACATTTGTTGTTACCGACTTGGTTAGGTAATACGGGATCAGTCCAAATCTGCGCTTACAAAATATTTTGCTTCAATAAATGTACAAGTAGTTCTTGTTTTGATGCTTAGGAAGGTAAAGGTGGCTTTTAATCCAAACATGAAGCTTGGTACGCCTCGATGATTTCGTTGGCTGTTGACTAAAGGGATTTTAAGTATTCCTGAGTTATCATTTCAACGCTTGCAGCCTGCTGCTGTATCCATGCAATCGTTAAACATCCTATTATATAACCAGGCCATCATAGGGAAACGCTACTGCGATGGCTTCCAGTCCATCATCGTATTGTGAACGAAAAGGCGACTGTCCGCCAGCAAAACTGAGGTCCCGGACAGCGTAGCCCTGTTGACGAATTTTTTCTAATATAGCATCAAATTTTTCTCGATTCGGCAGAATTTTATTCTCTGGTAACCCGGTAGCTTGTAATTGCGGAATCAATTTTTCCAATTCGTTTTTACCGCAGTTCACAAGGTAGGCACGTCCAACTGCCGAGAGAGTAAGGTTTACCTTGTGGCCAATTTAGTCATGATTAAGCAAAAATGGACTATTGGGGCGACTAGTTTCCTTGAGGGTCATGTAAGGACCCCTCTCACTCAGCACAGCTAAATCAGATGGCCAGGAAATCTTCCGGCAGAGCCTGTCGATTACCGGTGCGGCGATCTCCGCGAGACGATCACTTTCGTCCAGTTTGGCGATCATTTTTTCAAGGCGAAAACTATTACGATTGAGCCTATCACCAATGCCACGGCGAATTAAGACCATTGCCCTCAAGCGTGCGTAGGATGCGCAGGAGTGTTGGCCGAGCCAGGCCCGAATTTTGAAATATCTCCTTCAGGCTGGCCAGGCCGATCTCCTTCAGAATACTCATAACGTTCAACCCCCGCTCGAGGGAGCGGATAGTTTTAACTTTAGCTATTTTTGATTGGGACATGTTTGCTGTAACGCCACATTTCACCTAGTGAAAATATACTTGGTCTTTCGTTGTATTGGAACTTGAAAATGATTAACTCATGGTCGCTAATTAATATGCTGGAGTACATTAGAATGCCTGTAACAAATGCCAAAAAATATTTGTCTTCCCTTCAGGATGATCGGGAAATTTACATAGATGGTGAACGTATCAAAGATGTCACCAAGGATTATAGATTTATTGGTGCAGCTGAAACCATGGCTGAACTTTTGCAGATGCAACATGATCCTGACCTATCAGACACCCTGACTTATTCATCTCCCTCTAGCGGCGATAAAGTGGGTATGAGCCACATACAACCAAGATCAATGCAGGATGTGAAGGCTAGAGGGGATGCCATGAAAGTATGGATGGATGCCACGTGCGGTATGCTGGGTCGTAGTCCTGATTATAAAAATGTAATGGTAGCCGCCTGGGCAGCAGCAGCAGAGGTGTTTGATCGTCCATCCTTTAACGGAAGCGATAACATCCAAAACTTTTATGAATATGTTCGGGAAAATGATAGCACTATGACCCACGTGCTGGTCAATCCGCAGGTTGACCGTTCAAAACCGGCTCACCTTCAAGAATCTGATATTGTGGCACAAATCGTCAAGGAAACCGATGCCGGTATTATCGTCCGCGGTGCACGGATGGTTGCAACCCTCTGTGCGCTTGCCAATGAAATCGTCGTGATGCCTGCCGCGGTCACGTGGCATACAACTGAAACTCATAAAACAACGGACTATGCCTTTGGTTTTGCAATTCCAACTTCTACTCCAGGGTTGAAGTTCATTTGTCGACCACCCGTAGCACATTTTGATGCTGCTTCACCCATGGATGGGCCCTTGTCGCTTCGTTTTGATGAATCTGACGGCATTGCCGTTTTTGATGACGTATTGGTCCCATGGGAACGTGTTTTCTTATTTAGAGATAAAGAGGCTGAAGCGGTAATTCGAGGCCAAACAGGAGCAGGACCGCATGCATTGCATCAATCCGTCGTACGTGCAGCTTCCAAGGCTGAATTCATGATGGCGCTGGCCCTTGCTATCGCACAATCCACTAAAATTGATGAACATAACCCGGTGCAAGTCATGTTGGCTGAAACGATCTCCATCGCCGAGTTTGCCCGAACTTGCCGAATTGGCGCTGAAGCAGAGGCACACGAAACCAAGTTTGGCACCTTTTCACCGGCCATGCGTCATATCTCTCTTTGGCAGAGTATGTTTTGGAAATTCTACAACCGCCAATGTGAGATAATTAATACACTCGGAGCTGGTGGCTTGGTAGGTGTGCCATCATTTGCCGAATTAGCTGGTGGAGCGAAGAAGGATGTAGAAAAATATTTTCAATCTGTTAACGCAGACTCACCAAAACGTATAAAACTCAATCGTTTAGCCTATGATGCGGCTCTTTCCAGTTTTGCGGGCCGGCAACGTCTATACGAACAATATTACTCAGGTGATCCAATGCGGACCCAGTCATTGATGTTCAGGATGTACCCTAAAGATGAACATATCCAGCGTGTCCATGACATGCTCGATGACCTGGAAGGGCGACAGAACCCAAATTGGCCGGATAAGGAAGGTGGCCCGGCATTTGAAAGAACGTGGGACTAAATGGTGGTTGAAATATATGTTGATGCTGATGGATGTCCGGTAAGGGATGAATGTATTAAAGTTGCGCGACGCCATGACCTTAAGCTGTATATTGTAAGCGACGGCGGTATACGCCCGGTTAATGACAAAAGAATTGAATTGGTTATTGTCTCGCCAGGTATGGATGCCGCCGACCGTTGGATAGCAGACCATATAGGATCTAATGATTTAGTTGTAACCGGGGATATTCCGCTAGCTGCTGATTGCATCAAGTCCGGTGCCGTTGCGTTGAAACCAAATGGAGATACCTTGAACGAAACCAATATTGGACCCGCCCTGGGAACACGGGATCTAATGGCTAATCTCCGAGAAACAGGCGAGATCACCGGTGGTCCAAGTCCATTTAACAGGCAAGATCGCTCCCGGTTTTTAAGCGCACTAGAAGTTGCTGTGCAAACAGCACTTCGATGCAGCAAAAATCTAAGCCTTTGATTTACTGAATGATTGTGTAAATTTAGCTTTATTGGTTACGGAAGTCGTCTCCGTAACGATTTATAGGAAAAAGAAAAAAGTATGGAGGAGAATAAAGATCATGCAGGGTAAAATCGTATTTGAAGAACATATGGCGATTGCCGAGACACTTGGGGAGACCCGAAATTTTGCTGGTGATTCCGGAAAATGGGATGAGTTCGAGCGGCAAATTTTGGATATGGGTGACGAGCGTCTCGAATTAATGGATAAGAATGGGATTGAACTCGCGATTCTCTCAAATAATGCGCCGGGTGTGCAGGCTATTTTGGATACCAAAGAAGCAATAGAGGTTTCCAAAAAAGCAAACGACGCCATGGCCGGCGCCGTTTCAAAACATCCAAAACGTTATGCTGCTTTTGCTGCGCTCCCCATGCAAGATCCAGATGCTGCTTCCGAGGAGCTTAGGCGCTGTGTCAAAGAGATGGGTTTTAAGGGTGCCATGGTAAATGGGTTTACTCAAAAAGATGTTCCAGATTCTGCCATTTACTACGATATTCCTGAGTATCGCTCTTTTTGGGCAACGGTTTCAGAACTCGATGTCCCATTTTACCTTCACCCCCGGATGCAAATTTCGTCTCGTGCACCAATTTACGATGGCCATCCCTGGTTAAAGAGTTCACCTTGGGGATTTGCGGTAGAAACATCAATCCATTCGCTCCGAATGTGTGGTTCGGGAATGTTTGATGACTATCCGAACTTGAAAATATTCATAGGGCATTTGGGTGAGCACATTCCCTATGACTTGTGGCGCATAGACGCGCGTATGCGATTTTCTCGAAGAGCATACCGAGGGAAGCGGCCTCTCGGAGACTATTTCCTGGATAATTTCATGATTACGACCAGCGGACACTTTTGTGATCCCTCGTTTAGGTGTGCTTTAGATGTCGTTGGCGTCGACCGCATGTTTTTTTCCGCCGATTACCCATTTGAAACCATGGAGGACGCATGCGAGTGGTTTGATGCGACACAGGTCATCAACGATGAGGAGAGGCAAAAGATTGGACGCACAAATGCAGTTGATTATTTCAATTTAGATCTCGATTAACGATCTATATTTTACATTGAGCGGAATAGGGCTAGTGCTGCATCTCTGGAGGCCTTTGCTACGTCGGGATCAAATCCTTGGTTGCTCGGCATGGAAAAACTGTGGCCGGCATTATTGTATACAATAATATCAACATTTGTCTTGCCGGCGTATGCAGCCTTAATCGCATTCACTTCCTCCATCGGCACGACGGGGTCATTTTCACCAAAGTGAAGGCTCATGGGACAGGTTATTTTATTGGTTTCTTCAAGGTTTTTGCCGATAGCTGTTCCATGAAAGGCGGCCCCCGCATCAATCCCAAGACGTGCGGCACTTAAATGAACATAACGGCCACCAAAACAAAAGCCTAGCATGCCTACTTTTCCATTGCATTCAGGACGGTTTTTAAGATCGGCAACAACATCTTCTATATCTTTCATACCTTGTTCTACGTCAAATTTCCCCATCCGATCACGTCCAACAGCGTGGTCAGCCGTAGGACCTGGGAGAACTCGCCAAAAAATATCCGGAACCGAAACTATAAATCCATCTGACGCCCATCCATCGCTCAATTGAATCATGTCGTCATCAGTACCAAAGATAGCCGTAATTATGACGATACCGGGGAGGGGGTCATCGATGCCCGGTTTAGTAAGGTAGCCATCAAATTCTTCGCCATCACGGGTCCCATATTTTATTGTCTTGCCAGCCATAATATCCTCGTAATTGTGAGTGAATTAATAAGTTACATGCGTTTTTTTACGATAAAAAAAATATAAGACAAGCCTATCTGTTCCTAGCCTCAAAAAATCAACGGTTCAGGTGTCGGTTCACCAGCATGAAGAAAATCAAAATCGCAACCCTCGTGCGCTTGGGTAACGTGTTTTGCGAATAAAGCTGTATAACCACGACTTGCAGGATATGGTGGGGGGGTCCATTTGCGTTTTCGTCGGTTTAATTCTGCTTTGGAAACATCCATGTTAAGGGTTCGATTAGGGACATCAAGTTTAATGATATCGCCATCTTTGACGAGTGCTAAAGGTCCCCCGACGGCGGCTTCAGGTGAGACATGCAAAATACAGGTACCGTAAGCTGTACCGCTCATGCGACAATCGGAAATACGGACCATATCCCTTATTCCTCTTTTAAGAAGTTTTTTGGGAATTGGGAGCATTCCCCACTCTGGCATACCTGGTGCTCCGATTGGCCCGGCATTCTGCAAAACAAGAACTGAGTTCTCATCTACATCTAGGTTTGGATCGTCAATACGTGCCGATAGATCAACATAGTCTTTAAAAACAATAGCTTTACCTTGGTGTTGGTGAAACTTT
>Ga0115002_10005592_pt1 | contig 14738 bp, 9 predicted proteins | sample ArcticOcean_MG_C_8_FD_89576 | JGI IMG/M metagenome (GOLD analysis project Ga0115002, IMG submission 89576) | Marine microbial communities from western Arctic Ocean - ArcticOcean_MG_CB11_86 | ecosystem: Environmental > Aquatic > Marine > Oceanic | place: Arctic Ocean: Canada Basin | collected... | reverse complement strand
TGGACACAACGACCATTGGGTTTTTTTTGGGTCCACGCATCAATTGTGCTGGGCGTTTGGCATCCGCTGATTTGGCTTTGAATTTGTTGCGCAGTAAAGATTCTGGGGAAGCGTCTTGTTTGGCTGAAGAATTAGATGAGTTGAATAATGAACGAAGAACATTGCAGAGCAATGGCATAAATGAAGCCGAACGACAGGTAGAAAACGAGGGCTTAGATCAGAATAAAATTTTGGTATTGCAAGGGGCTGATTGGCATTTGGGTGTGGTCGGTTTGCTTGCCGGGCGATTGGTAGAGAAATTTTGGCGACCTGCTTTGGTGTGTACCGATTATCGCAAAAATGGCATTTATACCGGTTCTGCACGCACGGCGGGTGGGTATAATATTGTGGAGGCCATTTTTCGCGCTTCCGATTTGTTGACGGAATATGGTGGTCATGCTGCTGCTGCAGGTTTTTCTGTGCCTGCTGAGAATTTTCAAGCTTTTCGAGATCGTTTGGTGGCCGATGCGGAAGCACATTTGTCTGATGAGGATTTAACGCCGCAATTGGAAGTGGATATGGCATTGGAACCCTCGACAATTTCGCTGCCTACGGTTGAAATGATTTCCAAACTCGCGCCCTTTGGGTCTGGCAATGAAACCCCTCGGTTTATGGCAAAGAACTGCCGGGTCGCTGATGCGCGTGCGGTAGGGCATGGTGCCCATTTAAAACTGACGTTGGATACGGGTGAAGATTTGTGCGATGCCATTTGGTTTCGGCAAGGAGAATTGGTGTATGAGTTGTCAGTGGGGGACGAGGTAGACGTGGCGTTTGGGCTTGGCGCCAATACTTGGCAAGGGCAGACCAAAGTACAGATGATGGTGGAAGATATGCGTGTGGCTGAAGAGATGAGAAAGACCTAAGGTGTATAAAATCGCTTTGGGATGTAGAGATAACAAAAGACCACGCTATATAAAGCGCGGTCTTTTGTTATATAGGAAACATCTTATTCTTCTGATTGGAGTGTGTTGCCCTTGATGGTAGATCCAAAAAAGAGGGCATTGGCCAAAAGTTTTTGGGTGCCATACCAATAGGCACGAAAGCTGGGATTGTCGGTCATAAGAATGACGCGCCCACTGCCTTGTTTGCCTGCAATGGTGGCCGCCGAGTCTCTAAGCCGTGTGAGGTTTGGATTTGAGATATATCCCGACAAGAGCGGACGGTGTGTGTAAATGAGTGGGGTTGCATAGGCGTTTTTTGTAGGTTCTAAGAAGGTCGTACCGCGCCTAAAAACGGGTAGGGTGTTATTTTCATAACCGTAGGCGAGGGGGTGTGTGCGGTCTACTTGTACTTGAAATATAGCGCCTCCAATCACTTGTGCGCCTTGATCGTTGGATGCATTGCCATAAGGTTTTTGATCTTGTGTTTTTTTGGCGTCGGTTTGAACAAATGTGGTATTGACAAATTTGTTTCGAACGGCCCATTGCGCGGCACTATCGTATGCGATGAGGGTGTTGCCTGCACGTGTCCATTGTTTGAGTGTGCTGCGTTTTAAAGAGTCGAGCGTGCTGTAAGAACCCCCAGCCATGACGATGGTGTTATACCGGCTGAGTGTGCTGCTGTTGATGTATCGCGCTTCGATGAGGCTTACGTCCATGTCGTAACGCTGGTCGAGCAAATGCCAAGTTTCTCCGGCATTGCTCGAGGTGGTGCCGTCGCCTATGAGAATGGCTATTTCGGGCTTTTGCAAGGGGGCAAAGTTGGGGCTGCCCAGTGAGATCCCACTTGTGACAAGACCCGTTTCGAGGGCGTAGATGTCCAGGGCGTCTTCTTGGGCAGTAAGGTCGATGAGGGTTTGAATGGCTTGTGGTGAGATACTTTGAATGCCCATTGGGATGAGGATGGTGCCATAATCGAAAGCACGTGTGCCTTCAGCGGTTTGGATGCGGAAGGGTTGTGTGGCAACTTTGGCGATGACACCTGCTTTTTGTAGGCGATATAGGGCACGGGGTGCATAATATCCCTTCCACTCAAATGCATAGGCATAGGCATTTGAATTACCAATGAGCCTTCCTTGGGGCATTTGGGTGGGTTGAACCTTGTCGCCAATGAATTCTTGTGAGGATGTGGTGAGTTCGGCAAAAGGCATATTAAATGCCAAGGGCAATGTCCAGGCTGAAACATCGTAAAAGAGGCTGTCTTGAAATGTGGTTCGCCGTTCAAACATGGCGGTTAACAGGCGGTATTGGGGTTGTTGCGTTGATATGACGTAGGCTGAACCGGGTGCAAAAGCTTGTCCACTGGGGGTGAGGGGACGCGCCAGTTCATGTACCTGAATTTGATGTTGTTGAAGGAGATGGATAAAGTGATGGGTGCGTGCCGGATCTGATGCGTCGCCAAAAACATAGGCTTTGATGCGCGATTTGTTGGCTTCTTGCACGGCTTCGGCGTAGAAGGTGCGTTGATGATCAAGCAAATCGGTACGCAATTCGGCTGCGGCTTTGAGGGTAGAAAGCGATGCGCGCACATGGTTGCGAATGGTAAAAGGGAAGCTTAAGGGGCCATGAATGCTTTCTTGGATGTGGCCGCGCGAACTGGCTTGTTCAAAGAGGATGCCTACACCGCCGTTGAGATCGGGATAGGTTGATCCTTTGCCAATGTAAAAATCGTCGTAGGATTCTTTGGTATAATACAGCGATTGGATATTGTTTAAGGCTTCGGCATGGTGTTTGGCAATGGCAGCAGTGAGCTCATAGTTGCGTTCGGGTGTGAGTGGGTAGTTACGTGATGGAATGCCAGGTTGAAAAAAGAAGGTGCGGTTGGTACCCATTTCATGATGGTCTGTTAGGATATTGGGTTTCCAGGCATGGAACTGAGCCACGCGCCCTTGGCTTTCGGGGTGTTGTAAGAGCAGCCAGTCGCGGTTGAGGTCAAACCAATAGTGATTGGTTCGGCCACCGGGCCATACTTCGTTGTGTTCACGGTGGGCAGGGTCTGCATTGACGTGTTTGCCTTTGTGGGTATTGGCCCAGTGTGCAAAACGGTTGAATCCGTCGGGGTTAAAAACAGGGTCGAGTAATATGACCGCATTTTGTAGAAGGGAATCGATGGCGGCACTCTGGGCGGCGGCAAGGTGATAGGCCACAATGGGTGCGGCATTGCCGCCACTGGGCTCATTGCCGTGAATGCTGTAGCCCATATAGACCACAACAGGCATGGTGTTTGGTGTGAGCGTGGTAGACTGATTGGGGTCGCTTAATTGGGTGTGTTGTTGTTGGATGGTCTCAATATTTTGGTGGTTTTCGGGTGAGGTGATGGTGAGCAGCAAGAGTTCGCGCTGTTCATAACTGCGGGCATAGGTTTGGATGCTGATGCGATCAGAACGTGCTGCCAGTTCTTTCATATAAGCAACTGTAAGATCGTGCCTGAGATGCCATTGACCAATTTGGAAGCCAAAGAATGCTTCGGGAGTGGGTATGTCGGGATTATAGGAGGTGCCTTCGGGCAGATAATATGTGAGGTCTATGGGGCCTGCGATGGCTGGTTGGGACGTGAATAGGATGGACAGTATAACTAAAATGCGTTTCATAAAATCCTTTCGGCGTGGATACTATCGCTATGAGTCGATAAAAGTGTGTATTCCAGTTATGACGGTTGGTGTTTCCTCTCAATATTTAGTGATGGAGATAGATTGTCAATTGTAAATGTAGGGAATGGTGTTAGAAAGTCGTTTGACTTTCTCGGTGCGGTATGTTTGATTATGCCTTCTTCTGCGTGTTATTTTGATGAGGAGCCAACCATTTGGGTGGAGATCGAAGATGCGACTTGTGTTTAAGATTCTTCTCGGTTTGGGCGTTTTGGTGTTTCTGGTGGTGGGTGTGGGTGTTTATGTGCTTAAAACATCATTTCCTAATGTGGGTGATGCGCCGGATGTTCAAATTGGGGCAACACCCGAACGCATTGCGCGTGGCCGATATTTGGCTCATCATGTGACGGTGTGTATCGATTGCCATTCGACACGCGATTGGGATCATTTTGCTGCACCGCCTTTGGTTGGCACCGAAGGAAAAGGGGGAGAAGTATTTCCTGAAGAGGCTGGTTTTTCGGGCACCTTGATAGCGCCAAACATTACGCCTGCGGCTTTGGGCAATTGGAGTGATGGCGAAGTGGTTCGTGCGATAACGAGCGGGGTGAACAAAAAAGGGGATGCGTTGTTCCCCCTTATGCCTTATACGGTTTATGCACAAATGACGCAAGAAGATGTGTACTCTGTTATTGCCTATGTGCGCACATTGAAGCCGATTGAAAATACACCTCCTCGGTCGTCCCTATCGTTTCCGATGAATTGGATTGTGAGAACGATTCCAAAACCCTATGCGGCACCTACACCGCCCGATCAATCTAATTATGTGGTTTATGGCAAGTATTTGGCAACCATTGGGGGCTGTGGTGAATGTCATACGCCCCACGATCATGGGACGCCCTTGCCGGGTATGCATATGGCCGGTGGGTTTGAGTTTCTGTTGCCAACGGGTAAAGTTACGCGTGCGGCCAATATTACGCCCGATATGGAAACGGGCATTGGGCATTGGAAACGCGCTTATTTTATTGCACAGTTTAAGCGATTTGACAAACCCGAGGCGCTAAAATTCCCAATCCAAGGTGGTTATAATACAGTGATGCCATGGACGATGTATGCAGGCATGACAGAGTCGGATTTGGGTGCGATATTTGATTATTTGCAGACAGTGCCACCTGTGAAAAATGGTGTCGATAAGTTTCCTGAATAAGTTTGCTTCGTGATGTGAAGCACTGGGCATTTTGTCCAATCGGTCGAGAGATCGAAAACCTGCAGTGAAGGGATTTTCATGCAGATTGCAAAAAACAAAGTAGCGATTATTGAATATACCTTGAAGAACGATGAGGGCGAAGTTTTGGATACTTCGGAAGGAGATGCCCCTATGGCCTATATTCAGGGTATTGGGAATTTGATTCCGGGGTTGGAAGATGCTTTAGAAGGAAAAGTAGTGGATGATGAGGTTCAGGTCAGCATTCCACCTGAAAAAGGGTATGGCGTACCAGACCCTGAATTGGTAGAGGTGGTGGCCCGCGATACGTTTCAGGGGGTAGATGACTTGCAGGTGGGAATGCAATTTCAAGCCGAAGGAGATGACGGCACACAAGTTATTTGGATTACCGACGTTGAAGGAGATGAGGTGACCATAGATGGCAATCATCCTTTGGCGGGTGAAACGTTGAATTTTGCGGTGAAGGTTGTGGGTGTGCGTGATGCCAGTGCAGAAGAATTGGATCATGGGCATGTTCATGGACCAGAAGGTCATCAGCATTAGACGTGTTTTCAACTGACACACATTCCACAGCAGTGTACGTTTCAGTCGATTACCGCATAGGAGAGGTTATTGTGTCTAAAAGACGGCGTGATGAAGATCGTGATGACAGTGCATTGTTTACACATGGGCCAGATTCTTTTAAGCAATCTGGCGTTCCAGAAGGCGAAGTAACACGACATGTGTGGCGCAGTGATATTTTTGAGGGTACGATTCGCGAATACTGGGTGTATACACCCGCGCAGTATGACGGCTCTGAACCGGCTTGTGTAATGGTGTTTCAAGATGGTGGTGGATGTGTCACTGAAAACGGGCATTTTCGGGTGCCTGTTGTGTTTGACAATTTGATCTATCGGGGTGAAATGCCGGTGACAGTGGCCATTATGATTAACCCTGGGCATATGGGTGATGACTTGCCTGAAAGTGGACAAAAAAACAACCGCAGTTTTGAATATGATACGTTGAGCGATCACTATTCGCGATTTTTGCTGGAAGAGATTTTGCCCGAAATGAGTAAGACGCATAACTTGACAGATGATCCTGAACGGCGTGCAATTTGCGGCAGCAGTTCGGGAGGTATTTGTTCGTTTACGGTGGCATGGGAAAGACCGGATGCGTTTCGCAAGGTCGTGAGCCATATTGGGAGTTTTGTGAATATTCGGGGTGGGCATGTATACCCGTTTGTGATTCGCAAAACGGAGCCCAAACCGATTCGGGTATTTTTGCAAGATGGTTGCAATGATTTAAACAAAGAACACGGTGATTGGTGGTTGAGCAATTTGCAAATGGACAGTTCTTTGGAGTTGATGGATTATGATTATAAGTTTGTGGGTGGAGAAGGACGACATAGTGGGTTGCACGGTGGCACGATATTGCCGGATACGTTGCGGTGGTTGTGGCGGGATGTGAGATAGGGGCTGTTAAAGGTAAAAAGTAAAAAGGCAGAAGAAATTGTAATACTCAATTGGGTGATTGTAATAGGTTTGTGGTTTTATGTGATATAGAACTGATTTTTTGAGGAGATTTGTATGAGTGAAGGTATTGAACGCCCCATTATTGGGTTGACGGTGGGAGACCCAGCGGGGGTTGGACCAGAGATTGTGATTAAGGCATTGCAAGATGATGTTGTGCAGGCGGCAATACGACCCATTGTGTATGCAGATCGGGCGGTTTTGGAACAGGCGTTGGGTACCCTTGGTGTAGATTGGGAACTCAACGGGGTTGACCATCCTTCTGCTGGACGTTTTGAAAAAGGGTGTGTGGATTTTGTGGATTGTGGCATTTTGGATGGGCCGATTGCTTATGGCGAGATTTCTGCCGATGGTGGGCGTGCGGGATATGGGTATTTGAACCGGGCTATTGATGATGCGTTGACAGGAGATGTTGTGGGGCTTGCAACGGCACCTTTAAACAAAGAGTCTTTGCAGGCTGCCAAGGTGCCGCACATTGACCATACGTCTGTTTTAAATGAGCGGTCGGCACACCGGTTGCCCATGACGTTGTTTGTGGTGAGGAAGATGAAGATTTTCTTTTTGACGCGGCATCTTTCTTTTCGTGAAATTGCCGATGCGATTACTCATGAAAGCATTGTGGAATATTTGCCGTTGTGCGATTTGTATTTGCGGCAGTTGGGAGCGGATAATCCCGTTATAGCTGTTGCAGCATTGAATCCGCACGGGGGGGAAAAAGGGTTGTTTGGGCGTGAAGAGATGGAAGTGATTCAGCCTGCGGTTGCAGAAGCACAGGCCAAAGGTTTAAATGTGCGTGGCCCTGTTCCGGCTGATTCGGTATTCCATCAGGCACTTGAAGGTCGTTATGATGGTGTGTTGAGTTTGTACCACGATCAGGGACATATCGCGTCAAAGACGGTGGACTTTCATGGAACCGTAAGTTTTACGATGGGTTTGAAATTTTTGCGCACGTCTGTGGATCACGGTACGGCATTTGATATTGCGGGCACAGGTATTGCCGATGCACGAGGGATGGTGGAGGCCATTAAAGCGGCAGGGGCGTATTCACAGGTTGTGCGCGATCGGTTGGAGATGACACCTATCGCATGATGCAAAAATAAGAAATAGATGGATGAGAGGTCATAATCGTAAAGATTATGACCTTTTGCATTTTAAACAAAAAAACGGTCGCAGCAGGGAACAGCTGCGACCGTTATAAATGACAGGTCATTCAATCTCCTATGTATAGACGATCGGGATGGAGACACGATAACCCGACCGTATATATTTGGCTAGGTGGCACGATACCTCCTGTAAAAAGGTTAACGACTTGTTTCACACACTCGTGGTTCGGTGATTGTGACGTTGTTGTCCTGTGTTTAAAAACGGATTCTTTTGGAAATTGCTTTCCTAGCCGAGGCCATTATCATAGGCGATGCGGCGAAGAGAAGAAAACCGACTGAAACACGCGGACAAGAACCTTTTCGAGCGGATTGTCGCCTGTATGGGTGCCTTTTTTCTTACGCCTAAAATATACCCCAATTTTGGAAAAAGAGTCAAGGGGGTAATAACAAAAAATCTAAATTTTTTTAAAAAATTAGATAATGTGATGTTACCGGGCTGTGTTATAAATGATGTCTAATTTTGAAATATGCTTGTCCATTTTGGTTTATATGGCAGTGAACAGTGTTGTTGCGCATCATCATACAAATTGTATCATGAACATCCATTGCATTTTCTTCCATGGAAAGGATAAGACATGGCTATTCGGTTTGGTTTTGTGGGATTTCGACACGGGCATATTTATAGTCTGCTAAACAAAGTTAATGAGACAGAGGGTGTAGAAGTGGTTGCGGCATGTGAAGAGGACGCCGAAACACGCAAAGAGGCTGTGGGCAAGGGTGTGAATATCACACATAACTCGGCAGCAGATTTGATCGAAAATGCCGATTGTGATGTGATTGCGACGGGCGATTATTTTGCCAATCGGGGGTCGGTGATGATTGCGGCATTGAAGGCGGGCAAACATGCCATTTCGGATAAGCCGATGTGTACAGATTTGGCGGAGATTGATGAGATTGAACAGCTGGCAAATGAGAAAAATTTGAAGGTGGGCTGTATGTTCACCATGCGTGGTTCTCGGCAGATGAATGGATTGCGCAATATCATTCGGGAAGGTGCGATTGGTGAGGTCCATGCCATTTCGTTTGGGGGACAGCATCCGTTGAATTTGGATTCGCGTGCTCGGTGGTATTTTGAACCGGGCAAACACGGCGGCACGATTACTGATATTGGCGTTCATGCAATTGATGCGTTGCCGTGGATGACGGGGTTGGAATTTGAGACGATTAATGCCGCGCGGTGTTGGAATGCGTTTGCACCAGCGTTTCCGCATTTTAAAGATGGTGGGCAAATGATGTTGACGATGAACAATGGGTGTGGTGTCTTGGGCGATGTGTCGTACTTTATGCCCGATCAGGGTGGGTATGCATCCCCTCACTATTGGCGGGTGACCATTTGGGGGCGTGAGGGTTTGTTGGAGACATCGACGGCATCCCAATCGGTTACGCAGACGGTCAATGGCGAGTTGGTAGATCGTGAGTTGCCCGATGTGAAAGAGAATTATTTCGATTATTTTGTGAAAGACATAGAAGGTAAATCTTCGGGTGATGATTTGGTTACGTCTGCGGTGATTAAGTCGTCACGTGCGGTATTGAAGATTCAGCAGGCGGCAGATGAAGGATTAAGAGAGGTGGGGTTTTAGGCTGTATTAAAAAAGGCGTTTTTTTTTATTTAAGGAGATAGGATATGGCCAATTTAATATTGAATGAAGAACCTGCACAACCGGGCGAGTGGGGATTTCGACCTGATGGTGTGACCACTGAAGAAACACCGCCTGCATTTGTGTGGCGGCCTCAAACGGATGCGGTGACGTATGAGGTGCAGTGTGCGCGCGTGGCAGATTTTGAAACTGTGGCGTATGAAAAGCGCGGTTTGACGTATACGGCGCATCGCCCTGCTGAAGTGTTTGAATCGGGTGTGTGGTTTTGGCGATTTCGGTTTGTGGATGGTGGGGGGCAGGTGTCGGATTGGAGTTTGGTTCGAGAATTTGAAATCGCGGAGAATGCGAAGCCTTTGCCTATGCCCGAGCGTGATGAATTGATGGGGCGCATTCCCAAAAGTCATCCGCGTTTGTTTTTTCGGCCCGAACAGTTGGATAGTTTGCGCAGCCGGGCGCAGGGTGATTTAAAGCCGATGTATGATGAATTGGTGGCCACCTGTGAAGCGATTTTGGCCGATGTGCCACCGACTGAAGAACCGCCGACGTATCCGGAAGGAACGGTTCGGTTGAGTGAACCATGGCGGGAGATCTGGTGGGGCAATCGGATGTATACGATTCGGGTGTTGAACTGTGCGGCAACGTTGGCGTTTACGCGTTTGTTGGGTGGGCAGGAACAGTATGGCAAAAAGGCTAAGGAATTGTTGTTGGCGTGTGCCAAATGGGATCCTTTGGGTGCAACGGGTTATCGGTATAACGACGAAGCGGGGATGCCTTATAATTATTATTTTTGCAGAACGTATTCGTTTGTCAATGATTTACTCAGTGAAGACGAGCGCGAAACTTGTCGGGGTGTGATGAAGGTTCAGGGGCAGGAGATGTATGATCATCTCGCTGTAGAGATGCAGTATTTGTGGCATCCTTATGGGAGCCACGCTGGGCGGGCTTGGCATTTTTTGGGTGAGATCGGGGTGACGTTTATGGATGAAATTCCCGAGGCTGAAGAATGGGCTTACTTTGCGATGACGGTATTTGGGGCGGTGTATCCAGCATGGTGCGATGAAGATGGTGGTTGGCATCAGGGTTTGGGATATTGGGCGAGTTATGTGCAGCGGTTTACGTGGTGGGCAGATATTATGAACGCATCCATGGGCATTGATGCGTTTGACAAGCCATATTTTGCACGCGCTGGAGATTATGCGATGTATCTTCAACCGCCAGGCACAAGAGGGGGTGGGGTGGGTGATTTGACGACGACAAGAACCTCAGATCAAAATTGTGATTTGATGACGACACTGGCAGCTCAGGCGGGTAACCCACATTGGCAATGGTATGTGGATGCGCATTCAAAAGGTGAAAAAGAAGAAAGTGCAGATGAGGCGACTCAGCGCCGGTTGGGTGCTGTGGGTGCTGGGCGTTCCCTCTATATTGATTTTGTGAGGGGCGCATTGCGCAAGGTTGTGGCTGACGCACCTGCTAATTTGCCGTCGTCAAAAGTCTTTCGCGGTATTGGGCTGGCGGTGATGAATTCGGATCTGACAGATGGGAAGAATAATGTTGAGGTCATTTTCAAGAGCAGCCCATTGGGGTCGCAGAGCCACGGGTTTGATGCCCAGAATTCGTTTTCGTTGTTTGCATTTGGAGAGCGGTTATTGATTCATACGGGGCAGCGCGATATTCACGGGAGCGATCACCATAAGAACTGGATGCACCATACCCGATCGACCAATTGTATTACGGTAAATGGTGAGAGCCAGTTGCGCAACAGTGGGGCGGCTATAGGTGAGGTGCGTAATTTTCGCACGACACAATCCTTTGATTATGTGTGTGGCGAGGCGGGTAAGGCGTATGATGGATTATTGGATCGTTTTACGCGGCGCATTTTGTTTGCCAAACCCGATGTGGTATTGATTTTTGATACGGTGGTTGCGCCTAAACCTTCGGCATTTCAATATCAATTGCATGCAGAGACTGAAATGGTGATTGACGGACAGACGCTTCAAATTGTGGTGAACGATGCTGCCTGTCGGGTGAGTCTATTACACCCACAAGGTTTGAAGATTGGTCAGACAGATCAATTTGATCCCCCCCCGAGAGACCGTGTTCAGTTGACAGAATATCATGTCACGGCAGAACCTGCGGAAAAATCGAATGTGCAGACGTTTATTACGGTGTGCCAACCACATCGGGTGGGTGAGATGTTGGCTGGAGATGTGACGTGTGAAGCTGTTGGTGAGGGATACGCTGTTCGGGTGCCTGTTGTCGATGGTGAGTTGCGCGTGTTGTTGCAAAGTGATGGCGGGTGTGTGATGGCGATGCCTGGGTTGGAGTGCAACAGCCCTGTAGGTGCGGTGCGTGTGGATGAGGGGGGGGCGGTTGTGTCGTCATTTGTTTCGGGTATGGAGGCGTTATGATGAGGCATTTGATTTCGACGGAAGGGTCTGATCGAGGTACGGGGTATAATGTGAGTAATCGCATGCTTCGTCGCGATGGTAAGTTGTTGATTGGGTGGTTGGATGCGCCGCCTGAAAAGGGTGACGATGTGCGTGCGATGTTGGGTGTGTGTGATTTGGAAACGGGTGCATTGCAACACGCGTTTCAAATTGGGGGAGGCATTGACAATCATTGTGGGTCTGCTTTGGTGATGGATGCCAATGCACGTGTTCATGCGGTGGTAGGTGCCCATCATGGCCCGTTTATTTATCGATATTCGGATGATCCAGTGCATGAGAATGCGTGGTCTGATCCTGAGTTTTTGGGCCCAGCAGATACGTATCCGAGCTTGGCTGTGGATGGGGATGGCACGTTGCATATGGCACATCGGGAGCGTGGGGATCGGTGGCAGTTGTGGTATCGGCGCAAAAAGGCGGGGCAAGCTTGGGAAGCGCCGCGTGTGATGGCAGTTAGCCCTGTTGCTGGTTACAATCATTTTATGCAATCGTTGACGGTGGGACCCACTGGGGATATCCATCTGGTGTTTCAGTTTCATTTTGCAGAGTCGGGCAACGCGGCAGATTGTAGAGGGCGTGCGGCTGTTTATGTGAAATCTGAGGATGGTGGGGATACGTGGTTTAATGAAGATCGGCGCGTGGATAGTCCAATTACGCTTGAATCCATGCAGGCTGTGTGTCATGCACCTGGTGGGGGTGATGGACGACACAGTGTGCGTGTGGGTAACCATGTGGTGGATGCGGATAATCAGCCGTGGTTTTTCTGCTCCTATGTGGGGTATAAAAGCGGTGTGATTTGGCGGCGCACAGAAGAGGGTTGGCAGATGATTGATTTGGTGGATCGGTTGGGTGGGTTGAATATGGAAGGTGGGCGTGCGACGTCGTTGTCTCGGGATGGTGCGGGCAATATCCATTTTGCGTTTGCGACGGATGCTATGGGTGAGCGTTGTGATTGGTTTGCGCCAAATTTGGAACTCTTTTATTTGGTTTTGGATTCGGAGGGCAATCGGATATCGTTGGCGCAGATGACTGAGGTGGATGCCGATGCGGCCAATTGGTTGCCCGCGCTTGAACAGTGGGATTGGATGCGCCCTGATCAGACGTATGATGGGGGGCACTTTTTGATGTACACACGCGGGTTGAATGCAGGGGGTATTGGTGGGGATAATAAGAGTGCGTTGAAGACGGAGATTATACTCGAGAAAAGTTGATTTTGAGTTTTAACAAAAAAATGTGCCCGGAAAGCGGAAATAAAAACTGCGGAGCCGAAAGCTTTCCAGGCACATCGATAGAGGAGTAGACCACGCCCTTGCGTTTATTTTTAGGAGTAATCTACACCTTAGATGATGGGGTGTTTAGAAAGGTTTAAAAGAAAAAAGATATTTTTTAAAAAAAACGAGTGTGACTGAAAAGCGATTTTGGTGTTGCAGAGCTGAAAGCTTTCCAGGCACACCCGGAGCGGTTCTACAATGGATTAGATGGTGGGATTTGGGCAGAGGTTTAAACGATCACAAAAAAAAGGATACGCGCGAAAAATCACGGAATCGCACCCATTTTCTCAAGTCTGTGGTGTGGAGAAGGTTAAATTTAGGTGAATTGGCATTGGACATTGACAGGGCATAGGGTATTGCTTACTCTTTGTAAACCACCTAATATTCATATGTCTGAGGGTTGAGGAGGTCTATTTGAGACGCTATTTGTTGTTTGTGATGGTTGGCATGTTGTGTGCTGGCCAGATTGAGGCCAATACGGCTGCTCGCCAAACGGGTTTTGTTTTGTTGCGCGAGGGTGTGGGTGCGCGTGCTGCTGCGATGGGAGAGGCCTATACTGCGGTTGTGGGAGATCAGACAGCTGCGTTTTGGAACCCTGCGGGTGTGGCGGCATTGCAGCGTAAAGATTTTGTGTTGATGCATCAAAAATCTATTCAGGGCATTAACCAAGCCTACGGGGGATGGGCGTATGGCAACCAAAAACGGGGTTTGGCATTGAGCTTGGGTGTGTATTCAGTAGGTGGTTTTGAAGCACGTACAGAACCGACACTTGAGCCATTGGGCACGTTTGGCGTGTATGATTTAAATGCGGGTGTGTCTTATGCACAGCGTTTTGGGCAACATACTTATTTTGGTTTTAATGTGCGGGCGTTGCACGAGAATATTGACTCGGAAAGTGCGTGGGGTGTGGGTGTGGATTTGGGGGTGTTGTATCGGCCTGGTATTCAAGGGTTGATGGTGGGCGTTACGTATCGAAACTTGGGGCGCATGGAACGGTTGGATCAAGAACGAACACCATTGCCACGCACGGTGCGGTTTGGGGCTTCTTATGAACACCACGCATTGATGGTGAGTGGGGATTTTCGAATGCCAAATAAAGGGTCTGTGGGGGCGAATGTTGGGCTGGAATATGCGGTGAAACAGCATCTGTTTTTACGGGGTGGTTTTATGACGGGGCATGATACGCGTTCATGGTCTCTGGGTTTGGGGGTGACACGCAAGAATTGGCGTGTGGATTATGCGTTTGTGCCTGTGTCTGCGGGACTGGGTGGCGCGCACCGGGTGGCGTTGGGGATTCGGTGAAGCAGTGGAAAGTCTGTGCCTTGGTGCAAAAATGACGATGGACAATGGACGGTTGACGATAGATTGAGGCGTTTTTTGCCACCGTCAACCGTCCATTGTCCATCGTCAGGAAACAGGTCGCCAAAACCCCGGAAGATCTATTTTACTTTTTCTTAGAGGTTCATTTGTCTGACGATATGCCTGAAAATGTACAAAAAGTGCCTGTTAGGGGTATACCGAACAATGGCATTCAGTGGTCGTATACGTATGAAGGCCAAGCACCCAAAGAAAAATTGTGGTTGCATGGGCTTTTGTTTGTTTTGACCGTTTATACGACGATGTTGGCTGGTATGTTGATGTCTGCTGATTTGGCCACTCAAGTGCTACCTGAAGATTGGACAGTGTTTTTTGACCCGCATTATTTAATTTATGGATTGCCTTTTTCTGTGACGTTGTTGGCCATTTTGGGCATTCATGAAATGGGGCACTATGTGGCGGCTCGGGTGTGGAAGGTGCAGGCGTCTTTGCCCTATTTTATTCCGTTTCCGTCTATGATTGGTACTTTGGGTGCGGTGATTAAGTTGCGGGCACGCATTCCCAATCGACGTGCATTAATTGATATTGGCGCTGCGGGTCCGCTGGCTGGGTTTGTGGTGGCTGTGATTGCTTTGATTGTTGGG